>ERZ1292623.1585-Hain-H51-01um-R1-1585-length-21634-cov-6_pt1 | contig 21634 bp, 21 predicted proteins | sample MGYA00564398_ERZ1292623 | MGnify/ENA primary metagenome ERZ1292623 (study PRJEB36523, sample SAMEA6512633) | groundwater metagenome | collected 2019-01-07 | study: AquaDiva: Metagenomics assemblies of 32 groundwater samples | reverse complement strand
ATGGAGTCACCGGAGTAATCTATTTTGGCAAGCTTTAGTCGGATGAGCTTGAGCATAGTGCTATTGTACGGCGTGCCTGCTTCACGCGACAAACCGCGTTATCCCCAGCCGATGTGGCACGCACATTCTCACATTCTCAAGAATGTGAGAATGTTATTATAAAAGCCATGCACCGCTCACCGTAGGGCGAGAGGGAATGTGCTACCTCGCGGCCCCGATATTTTTTGTTGAGTAATCCTGCCTGTACCAATCGCCGCGTATGTTCGGAGATGGTTTTTACGTTGCATCGCAACGCCTCGGCAATCCCCTCCACCGTCATGCCGTCGCGCGCCGCGACCAGACGCAAAATATCCAGCCGTCGGTGGTTGGCCATCCCCTTAAAATGCCGCTCCAATTGCTTTGAAGATTTCATACACTCTTGAGTATACCGCCATATTCCGACATTCTCAAGAATGTTGGAATGTTACGCGTTGTGATGGGGTTTCACCGTTTAAACACGGATGTCTGTGTTTATCAGGGCTGCGCTCCCCGAAAAGGCGCGGGATAATACCGACTGCTCCAGGGCAGTGAAGGCGGAGGATGTTTCCTCGCGGAGCTTTTTGGCCTCCTTAATACTGGTGAGCACCACTTCCAGCTTCGCCACAATTTTTCTCTGCTCCCCCATCGGCGGGAGCGGGATTTGGAGTTCTTTTAGTGCAGGAATTTTTAGATTTCTTAGACCGGTAGGTGTCTGGCTAGCCCCAAGAAGAAAATGGCGGGTTTCCGGATTTGAAATCTTCAAATAAACCCATTTGGGAAGCATTAATTTATTTACACGGAGACGTTGAGTGAAATTTGAAAAACCATATTTGCCATCCATTTCTTTTGTTATGTAAAGCGACTTACCTATAGGATCTACGCTTCCGCTGGATTTTGTGATCAAGATATCGCCTTCACGCAACGTATATCGTTCTTTTACCCCTTCAGGAACGTCTATATATTTCAAATCATCCAAGACCAGCTCACCATTTTGCATATTAGTTGAGCGCAAAAGTGGCATCCCATCAGGAGTCTCATCACCCCATGTTCCAGAGTCACAGAGTTCTAAGACCTCTCCGAGTTTTTTAGTGGGCCACAACATATTAGAACCAAAACTTAAAATGATTCTCTATATAAATTAGACCATCTTCTTGGTAATCTTTTTGATAATCAGGATCTATATACATACGATTCTTGTTCAACACCTCCAATGCTCTTTTAATGACAAACAGTCCTATTCCCTTACCGGGAATATTTTTTGCATATTTACCCCGAATACCTTCATTAAATAAATCGCTAATTTCTCCCTTTTCCATTTTTAGACTAATCATAGAAATATCCAAACAACTCTGATCATCAAGATAATGCATTCTGATGTCACTAGCCGGTTTTGTATACTTTACGGCATTGGAAAAGAAGTTGTACATGATCAGACTAAAAAGATTCTTGTCTGTTTCAATCTCTTGGCTATCATCGAAATAAAATCTGACTGTAACTGAATTCTTATCAAATTCCTCAAGAAAAGGAGTGCACTGGTTGAGGATAGCCCTCTTAAGACTTACTCTGGAAAGATTAACTTCGTAACGCCCTTTTGAATGGATGATTTCTGCTCCTAATAAATGAGCTCGCATATCTGCCATTCTTTTGTGCACATAACAGATCAGCTGCGCTGCTGTTCTCGTATCAACATTTATAATGTTATTGATCTTGGCAACGGACTCAGCAAATGATTCGCCATGAAATTCAGAACTATCCGCGAAATCGTCGATTTTCTGCCTGATTTGTCCTTGTATTGTGCTTAATATATGGGCATACCCGTCAATTTCCTTTTTATAGTATCTATAGACATCGTTAGCAACATTTTTATATATTTGGAATGTTTTTTTAAAAAGTTTTGAGCTTTTCAACAGATCAGCTTCATCTTTAACTAAAAAAGTAACTTTTGTATCCCCAGAAGTATCACATATACCCTTGATGCCTTTACTACCCTTGCGTTGTGCTAATATCTTTCCTATTTCAAACTCAATACTCCCAGGATACTCATGGAGATTTCCTGCCAAAACTTTTCCCTTATTGTCCTCTATTTGAAAATAGATCATTTGAGTTTTCGGAGTGCTAATCTGATTTGTTCTGTAAAATCTGTCACATCTGAATCTTTTCTCATTCTTGCATCAGCAATATTAAACAACGAATGCATAGCAGTATCAGAAGGCATTGTGGATTGCGCTGTATAGAGAACAAGATATTTTGACGTGCCGTAAGCAGTTTTCAACTCCTTTACGAGACCGGCACCTTGATGAAGCGGTGAGATTGAGGCACCAACTCCATCAAAATCAGTAAAGATTATTTGGGCATTTTTAACCTCTGCGTCATCAACGTTTTTTATATCTCTAACTTTCCTCACCTTATAATTTGCTTTTCGTAAGCTTTCTACCACCGGCATGTCTGAATCGTCTACAAAAAGTATATTCACACTATCTTTTGTATATTTTTTTCTAAACCAATTCTTAGGATTAAGCAGTCCTCTAAAATTAGCGGTAACATTATTTTCAATTTTAAGAAGGTTTACATCCATAAATTTTTTATTTTCATATCTCTTTCTTTATCTCCTCCAAAACTTTGGCGATGCGGGATTCGGTTTTGGAAATTTGCTCCAAAATTTCTTTGGGGTCTTGGTGTTCTGCCTTTGCGTTGCTGTTGGGATTTTTGAAATTAAGATTATAATTGCGCTCCTGGATTTCTTTAAGGGACACTTTCCACGCCTGCTCGTTTGGTTTGCGGCTCCCCCACCATGCGCGGACTGGGTCAAATTCTGCGTGGGTGATGCCGCGGTTTTTGGTGTATTGCTTCATTCCTGCGGGGATGCTTGCGGGTAGTGTAGCAAACGGCGTAGTATTGGACTATAGCAACTGACTTTATGGAAAAAGCTGTTTCTCTCCTCAAACAAAGAGCCGCACGGCATTGGGCGGCTTTGGTTTTGGCGGTAGCAGTCGGGGTGGTGTATGGACTGCATCATATCGTGCTTGTGCGCGAGGTGCTAGATGCGGGTGTGGCGTATCATCCGCTGGTGGTGAATGAGGATGAAGCGATGTTCACGGGGCCCAAGGCGCATGCGGCTGAAATGGGGGAGATCGTCGATATGTTCCAACGTCCCCATCGTGATGATGACATCAAATATTTCCCGCACATCCTTGACATTCTTTTTTCAAAAAAAAGATTCTTATGCCAATACGTCTCGCGCGCGACCGCAATGGCTTGAGCCGAGTAATCCAGTCCCACGACTCGCCCCTCACGTAGACGTCGTTATAAAATGTTTTGATGTCCTGATTTTTTATCTTTTACTTCTTTTCTCGAGCCAATGCGCCGTAGACATGAGTGAATCAAACGTCCCGACATCAGCCCAGAATCCTTTCACGAATGTATGCTGAAATGCATTATCGCTAATATAGCGATTGACTACATCCGTAATCTCAAGCTGCCCTCGCCCGGACGGGGTGAGCGTACGTATGATACCAAACACCCTCGCGTCAAAAAGATAAAAGCCAACCGTTGCAAAAGAAGACCGCGGACGCGCGGGCTTTTCTTCTATCCTGATTACGCGCCGTGGCACCCCGTCAAACACCGGGACACCAAAACGCTGAGGGTCAAGAACCTTTTTGAAAAACCCGGTGCTACCGGCGGTAAAACGCCTCACCTCATCCGCGAAATCGTCCTCAAAGATATTATCGCCAAGAATCACCGCGGTATTCCCCTGATCCGCAAAATCCTCGGCGTACGCAAGCGCATCTGCAATACCTCCGTCATTTTTATCCTGTATGGCGTATGATAATTTTGCGCCATACTGCCTGCCGGACCCCAAGAAATTCATAAAATGGCTCGCATGCTCTCTGCCGCAAATCACCATCACCTCGTTGATCTCTGAATTCGTAAGTGTCTTCAGGGGATACAAAATCATCGGTTTGTCGTACACCGGCAAGAGATGTTTATTCGTAATCTGCGTAAGCGGCCGCAGGCGCGTCCCGAGGCCTCCGGCAAGAATAACTCCCTTCATACAGATATGATGACAGAAATGACGCTCATGCAATATGCGGATTTATTTTTTTTACCCGTTTCAGGATACGCGCCATCCACTGTTGATTATCACGATACCATTGAATAGTTTTTACCAGCTCTTCCTCAAACACCGCACTTGGCCGCCACCCCAGTTCTCTTCTTATTTTAGATGCATCCAGCGCATAGCGCCGGTCATGTCCCGGACGGTCCAGCATAAACGCCACCCGGCTCCTTGGCGCGCCGAACTGGCGGAGTATCTGCGCTGCGATCTCACGATTACTCCGTTCCGTACCGGCCCCGATGTTGTACACCGTACCGGGACGACCTTGCATCAAAATAGTTTCTAACGCCGCACAATGATCTTCCACGAATAACCAGTCGCGCACATGCTTTCCGTCGCCGTAAAGCGGCAGGGTATCGCCTGCCACCGCGCGCATGATAAAAAAGGGGATCAATTTTTCCGGGTATTGGTGTGAGCCATAATTGTTGGTGGCGCGTGTGACCACCACCGGCGTCCCGTACGTGCGAAAATACGCGCGGCACAAGAGATCTCCTGCGGCCTTGCTCGCCGCATACGGAGAGCTCGGACGAAGAGGAGAATCCTCATCAAATCGCGTGGCAGAGCCGAGCGGCAAATCCCCATATACCTCATCGGAAGACACCTGCACAAATTTCTCCACGCCGCCGCGCACTCGTATCACATCCAAAAACGTATGAACACCGACCACATTGGTGTGAATAAACTCCGCGGCGCCGTCATGAATGCTCCGATCCACATGGGTCGCCGCGGCGAAATTGATGACAAAACGCGGCTGATATTTTTGAAACGCGTGGTCAAGCGCTGTGCCGTCTGCGATGTCACCCTTGATAAATTCATATCTGGGATCGCCGGCAACGTCACGAAGGTTTTCCCGATTGCCGCAATAGGTAAGCTTATCAAAATTCACGATTCGCGTCTGCGGGTGATGCGCCAGGACACGACGGATAAAATGGGAGCCAATGAACCCTGCCCCTCCGGCGACCAGAACCACAGATGAGCCAAAATTCTTCATCATACTTATGCACCAGTATAGCGTCTGATGGCACTTTTGACAAGCCCCCGTTGTCACGTGATGCCCTACATGATATATATACCATATGCGCCCCGAACTCTCTGTCGTCATTCCCCTACACAATGAGGCGGCATCGGTCCGCATCCGCCTCATCCGCGCCGTGAAGCCGCATGGTGGATTGATCGTCCTCCTTTTTTTCATCATCCTCGTCCATGGTGGCCCGCACGTTATTTTTCAAAAGACGCTCGCGGCGCAAGGACTTCCTTACTACCCCATGCTTGCGAATCTCGATGAACGCCACTTCACCGCGGCAAAAGTAAATGCGGTATTCCGCGATGGCGCAGTTAGTGGCGACATCAATCTCTTTGAGCATCGCGGGACGCCCTATGTCATGCCTCCGCTTCCCCATCTCATCATGGGATACCTCTCTCGCGCGCTCGGATCAATCAAAGCCGGTTTTATCGCGGGCGATATCATATTCCCGGCTGTAAGTTTTTTACTCCTCTACCTTCTTGGATTTGAACTCACGCGCAAAAAAACATTTGCCGCGCTCTTTGCGAGCGTTTCTTTTTTTATCACGCGCACCCTCCTTTTTTTTCCACTCCTCACTCCCTATCATCGGGCCTATATCTTCACACACACGCTCCATCTCCCAAGCCGTCTATATTTTGATCGTTTTGAAGACCCCATACTCACGGCACCCTTTTTCTTTCTAGCTCTCTATCTGCTCCTGCGAACTCTCACGCGCGAGGAACGATGGATGCCCGTGCTGGCGGGGGTGAGCGCTGGTCTCGTGTGGTATGCGTATTTTTTCTATGCGGTCTATCTTTTTACTGCACTCGTGATTTTAATCTCCCTCACGCTTCTACAGAAAAACATGGCGCGGTTCAAAAAAATCATGACAGTGGTGGCCGTGGGTCTCATAACTTCGTCGCTGTATTGGATCAATTTTGTAGCACTTACGCGCCTCCCTACCTATGCAGACATCGTCTCGCGCATCGGGCCTGAACATAGTTTTGCGCCGTTTCTCTACCTCGTGCCCATGTTTGCATATGTCCAACACACTCTCCTTGCTTTCATACTCTATCTCATGCTCCGGCGCGAGTCACCGGGGCGCGCCGCATTCATGACGGCGCTCCTCCTGCCGGTATTTGTGGTCTACAACTTCCAAATCATCACCGGCTTCAACCCCCAGCCAGACCATTGGATCAAGCCGCGGCAGTTCGTCCTCACTTTATCTTTCCTGTATCTCGGGTTTCTTATACTCAAAAATCATCCGCGGATTCTCCGCCCTGCATACCTCCTGCCCGGCGCATTACTCATATCGCTCTTTCTGTTTGCAAAAGGCCTTATGACACAAAATGGATCCGTCAAAATAATATCCTTTGGCGCCATCACCAGCATCACGATTCTTGCCGGAGCATATGTCGTACTGCGGCGAACGATATCTCTCACCCCGCTCCGGTTTGCCGGCACGCTGTCGCTCGCGGTTATCGTGGTACTCTGCATCAAGGGATTTCTCACCGCCAGAGCATTCACCGAAAGAAACCTCGCCGCAGCCACGATTTCCCCGGCGGAAGACGCAAGCTACCGCTGGCTCAACGCCAACACGCGGCCCGAATCGGTCATCGGATCAATTTCTGCCACCACCAACAATCATCTGCAACTCTTTACCGCAAACCACCTGTTTATCTCCGGAACCAATAACACCACTGCCTCAAACAAAGAACTGTTTGCACGCTTCATGATACTCAATCGCCTGTTTGGCGTGAATCCCAACGCCTTCGGCTCGTATTTCCCAACCGACACCACCTATCCGCCAAAAGACGAGGACCACTCGGCAGTCGGGTATCTGTTTGGCGGGCGATTCACGGCGCAGACGCCAGGAAGTATCTTCACAAACCAAGCATACGGGCCGCCGAAATGGTCCGCCGATCACCAACGGGAAGCTGTGGATGAGTATCGACGCATCACAAAAGAAATGCATGTCTCGATACCGTATAGACTAGACTATCTGTACTATGGCCCGAGGGAGCGGGCATTTACACAAGGCGTAATTCTGCGTAATCCTGCTTTGAAAACAGTATACGAAAATGATGACATAGAAATCTACATCTTCGTGCCAAAGTAACTGGAATTTCTAGGTATATGCGCACACAGACATATGGCTTGATCGCCGGTATTGAGCAGGATCATTGGTGGTATCAAGCTCGATCTGAAATTATTGAAACCATCGTCAAGGGATTTCTTGTCACACGAGTGGCGCGGCTCATCAACGTGGGATGCGGACCTGGAACCACCATACACATCTGGCGACGTTTTGCTCAAACAGTCATCGGATTGGATATAGCGGAAGAAGCACTTCGCTATGCACGCTCGCGCGGTACTGATCAGGTTTTTCGAGATGATGCCCAAACACTCTCCACCATTGCATCAGAAAGTACCGATATGGTCGTCTCCTGCGATGTACTGGAACACCTCCATAATGATCATGCTGCCATCGCTGCAGCGTATAGAGTGCTCCGTAAGGGCGGTCTTCTTTTTATTACCGTTCCGGCAAAAATGTACCTCTGGGGCGGCGCAGATATTATGAGCCAGCATTATCGGCGATACGAAAAAGAGGACATAGCTGCGATGCTCATAAAAAACAATTTCCACATTCTCCGGATAACATACTTCAATACATTTCTCTTTATACCGATTCTTGCGGCCCGCAAAGTTGCGGTATTGTTCTCCATACGCCCCGAGCGCGAATATACCCTTCCCTCCCGATGGCTCAATGCCATCCTCTATACCGTCTTCAGAGCGGAAAAATACTTTTTACCCTATCTCAATTTTCCGATTGGCGTCTCCCTCGCTGTCGTTGCCCAAAAACAGAAGGAGCGCACCAGCCGGGATGTATGCTCACTTAACGCCGCAGGGTATCGTACAGATCGCGTATGTCCTTGAAATCCCAGATGCCGCCGGTCAGCGCAAAGGTAGCCTGAATACCGAAAAAGAAGAGGGAAATCAGCAGGGCTTCTCCTCCGGCAACTCCCGCAAAGACGAGTAGCGGCACCACGACTCCCTCGCGGATGCCAAATCCCGCATAATGGACGGGTAGCACCAGCGCAATACTTGCAATCAGATATATCCAGGTGACAAAAAAGATATTCGCGTCACCGCCATACGCGCGCACCGTAAGATACAGTAGGAGCCCAGCCGCGGCATGGAACGCCACGGCGCCGAGAAAAGAGGTCGCGAGTGCCTGTTTTTTTGTTGAAAACAGATCCGCGGATTCGCGCGCCGTGCGTAACAAAGACCTGATGTATCCGGCGCCGCCTGATCTGGATGCCGTCATGATGCTCCCTGCACCACGACGCGAGAATAAAAACCACACGCATCCTGCCGCACTCACTGCGACAATCGTAGCACCCACAAAAAAACCCACTCCGCTCACGGGACTGGACCGTATGAAGGGGCTGCCGAGAAAAAGTGACACCAGCAGTGCGCCGCCAGCAGCTAATCCGATAAGCCGATCCGCGACAATGGATCCGATAAGCGCGGCGCGGCGCGAGGCATCCGGCATCATGCGCGCGATCTTCACCCCCTCGCCCATGAGTTGTCCTCCAGGAACAAATGTAGCGTAGAAAAGGCCGATGAGATAATACCGCAGGTAGAAAGCAAAAGGACGGGGCGCCTGAAGCGCCGCATTGCCCAACACTTGCCATCGCCATACGCCGATGCCGTGCGCCACGGCAGCTGTACCAAGTGAGGCGGCTATCCAGATGAATGGAGGAAGCGCATGCAGAGTGGCGAGCGATGCCCCGCCGTCCAGCCGCCGCACGATAAAAAAGAGGGCAGTGCCGCTTATCACCAATTGTATAAAAAAGAGAGGGGATATTTTTTTTATCATGCAGTACCTATGAGACCATTTTTCTCGCCGTATACACGATGGGCGTATACATGCGGCACACATTCATGCATCGGGCGATCGTTGACTGTAAACGGAGTCGGCGCGCCAAAAGCAGTAAGCGTTTGAGCCGCGCCAGATTTGCGTAATCGGAATCAAAACGCTGTAATCGCTCCGCAAAGATCTCTTCACCCATACTGATGCGTTGCAGATCCCGCTGGGAGCGATCCGGACGGGATCGCTCCCAGCGCAAAAAGAAACCGGGACGAATCAGTTGCAAATCCGCCAGCGCGTACGGATCGCGGCCGAGAAGGCGCAGATACCATCGTCCGAAACGTTTATTCAAAATCGGCAGCCACATGACACCATAATGCCCCTCCCACCACGACGCGTAGTTGGGCACCACCATCTGCAGGATCCCACCGGGTGCCAGAACCCGCCACGCCTCATTCATCACGCGCTCCGGATTCTCCACGTGTTCTAACACATTGGAGGAGAATACAATATCTATGCTCGCGTCAGGATAGGGGAGCGACTCGCCGCGGCCTTGCGTAATCTCCACCTCCGCAACATGATTTGCTTCCATCAGGAGGCGCGCCGCATCATACGATCCGCCATAGGGGCCCAGCGCGCCCGGTGGCTCAATGCCCCATGCTTTTTTTATTGCTCTCTGTTTGGCGACAAAAAGGAGAAAGGCGCCCACCCCGCACCCGATCTCCAGTATGGTCTTGTCGTCAAGGGTGCCCGAAAACCGCTCAATCTGGCGCAGGTGGTCTTCAAATTTCGGCCAGTAAAACCTGTCACCCGCAAGATGGGGCACCGGCGTACCGGAGAGTCGATGTCCTTGCTCCGCCATGCTCCGTACAATCTCCCGGACATGCGACGGAATGATATAATCGTGTGTCATACGCAAAAGAGTGCCACGCGCTATTTTTTCGACGCAGGATATTGCTTAAGCCATTCAATATACTCCGCCGCGGTGTCTTCGGACGAATAGCGTGGATGCCACCCGAGTTTTTTGAGCCTGTGGACATCCGCGATGGCATGGCGCGGCGCGCCCAGGCGATATATTCCGGGAGTACGGAGCCGGAACTCTGAACCGGCAAGGCGCGAAATCATCGCGGCAAAATCGCAGATCAGCGTTGCAACTCCGCTGCCGACATTGAATGCCTGAAAATCCGTGCGCGCAGACGCAAGGAGGGTGAGACATGCGGATGCCGCATCGCGCACATCCACGAAATCGCGCAGCTGCCTGCCGTCCTCAAAAAGCGTCACGGGATCCCCCGCAAGCGAGCGCAGGGCAAATTGTTGGAGCGCGCCGGACGACGAGGGCCTGCGGCCTTGACGCGTGCCCTGCACAATGGTAAAACGCGCGACAACGGACGGGATGCCCAGACGCCTACCCAAATCAAAGAGAATCTCCTCCGCCATTTTTTTGGACAAGCCGTATGGAGTCATCGGACGCAACGGATCGTCTTCATGCGCGGCGACGGGCTCCGCCGGAGCACAACACACGGGACAACGGATATCCCAGTTCCTGCGCCGTAGCTGCTGCTCCGGTCGCGGCAGGGGATAAAATTCGTCGTGCCGGACGCACTGGTACTTTCCTTCACCGTAAACCGTCTGCGAGGATGCAACAATAATTTTTTTTATCGGATATTTTTTCTCGGCAATCACCTCATACAGTAGCGCCGTACTCGCCGTATTGACCGTAAAATAAACACTGAAATCCGGGTGATCATCAATATATCCGGCAAGATGCGTGACATACGCGACGTTTTTCAGCGCGGCCATCCAGTCCTTTTTGTTCTGCACATCGCCCCGGTGATATTCAGCTTTTTTGTTCCTCCACGGCGGGGGAATACGCAGCGTATCCAAGATACGCACGGAAAAGCCGGCGCCGAGCAACACATCCACTACGTGCGATCCGATAAATCCAGCGCCGCCGGTAACCAAAACTCGTTCCTTCATGCAAGAATGGGGTTAGAGATATTAGAGAACAATATTCTTGTATAGAGCATAATACCGAGCCACAAAATCATCAAGCACATAGCGCTCCGCCACCCGGCGCTTCGCCTCTTGTCCCATACGAATCCGTAGCTGCTCATTGATGAGACACGTGATAACCGCATCGGCGAGTGCCGCGCTGTTTTTCCTTTCCACCAGGTATCCCGTCTCTCCGTCACGCACCACTGATGCAAGCGCGCCGACCCTGCAGGCAATCACCGACTTGCCGCGCGCCATCGCATCCAACACCACGATCGGGAGCGCCTCCTCACTCGCCGGATGCACAAAAAGGTCTGCGGCATCATAAAAGCGAACCGTATCCGCCCGAAACCCGACAAAACGCACCGCGCTGCCCAGACCCAGGCGATCCGCGAGACGGCGGAGAAAAACCAGCTCCTCACCGTCGCCCACGATCACCGCAACGGTGCGCGGGCAATGCTGTAGGATGCGCGGCATGGCTTCAAGGAAATAGCGGTATCCTTTCTGTCTGTGGAGTCGGCCCACGGCTACCAGCATCTGTTGATCCGGCGCAAGTCCTACTTCTTCCCTCAATGCCTGCTGGTCAGTTGCCGGAAGAGACACAAAATTGGTACTCGTATGGATCATGGCAAACCTGCGGGCAGGGACGCGCGCCGTCTGCATCTCCGCAACCATTGCGGGCAGATCACCCACGATGACATCAGGGATGTTACCGAGCATCCGTAAAAAAAGAAAAAAACGCGGGACTTGATTGCGCATGGCGTGCATGGTGTAGATTACCCGCGCTGACCAACCAGCGGGGGTGAAGACCCGCCGCAGACAGAGAACCATCAGCGTTGCGACAAAGGCGTAGAAAAGGTGTATATGGATGACGGCAAAACGCTCTTCACGCAAGACCTTTGCAATCGTGAGGTAACTGCGTGGATCGAACAGATGAACTAGGATATTCGCGTAGGTGTAGGCGCCGAATCCGAGGCAGATCACCCGCGCTCCCCGCGCTTCAAGTTCTGCTCGATACCGATGTCGGTCAAAAAAGTAAAGAACTATATAGGCAAAGGCGCCGTCCGGAGAGAGACGCACGATATCGTCTATGATCTGCTGGGCGCCGCCGATGCCCAGATGATCAATGACGTGGAGAACGCGGAGCGGACGCATGAGAAATACGAAGAAATCTGCGCGAAGCATCCTCGCGCATCACCTTTGTTGATTCAAGAGATGTTTCCATGACTCGATAGTATATATCTCCTATCGTATTCCGGCAAATCATTTTTTTCGCCGATAGAGCACGAGCGTGCCTCCGTCATTGCCTTCTGTATATTTACGCGGATATACATTGAATGCTTCCCCGACACGCTGGTAATGCTCATCAAAGTACGATGATAGTTCAGTAATATTTTTTTCGCTGTCATGGCTTTCTTCCTTGAAAAATGGCCGCCGGAACATATCTCTCCAGCGTTCTTCATGCAAGAGCACGACATCTGCCTCGGATAACCATTTCAAAAGTAATGGAAGATTGTACATCCTGAGCCGTCGCGCCGTATTACTATTAATATCTCCGACGTATAAAAAGTCCCTGTTCATAAGGGCCGGCTCGGTGAACCGCCCGGCGGCAAAGACGTGAAAAATGGAATTATCAAACGCAATGATGCGCTCGCCCGGCGCGGTGCGCGCTGCGACCAATGCCGCACCACGCCGCACGCGCTCAAGATCGGTCTCCTCGCTCGGGCGCGAGATAATACCGCTCGGGAAGGCGTTGGCCAGCAGATTGACGCCGATGACGGCAATGACGAGGCCTGCGGCGATTTTCTCCTCCTCCACATAACGGACGGCGCCCACGACGGCTGCGAGGGCGATGAGTGGCATGAAGAAATTCGCATATTGGATACTGCCGGTAATCCGCCAATAAAAATAATGCGCCGCAAGAAGCCCGACCCCCATGGCCACCAGCAGTATCCACTCCCGCTCACGCGCCAAAAAGTCATGGAGCGCCCAGCGGCCACTGCCGACGATCGCCAGCACGATCGCGCAAAAAAATGCAAGCGTTGCCGCATATTCGCGGAAAAATGATGCGAGAATCTCCAGAAAATTTTCCACATCCACGCTGCCGACTTTTGCGGAAGCCGGTAATGCCGTTAAGGGTCCCACACGTGCGAAGGGGTGGAGAATAGAACTGACTGCAAGCGCCGGGTCCGGCAGGATGATCGGAAGATACCCGAGGGAGACGGAGACAAAAAAAATACTCCAGAAAAGAACCTGATGGCGGACTGATACCCGAATCCAGAAAAGATAAAATCCATAGATCATCACTGCGGGAAGCATGTTGATACGGGTGAGCGCCATCGCGGCCATAAGTAGCGCGGCCCACCATATCTTTGCGCTTCGACCACGCGAAGAAAACTCCGCGGTCAGCGCCCCCAGGAGCAACCCCATGGTCAGCGCATACGGTACCGCGGAGACATAATTAGCAACCAAAAGCGCATGACTCATTATCAGAGCAACAGCAACGAGGCCAGCCCATCTTCCGCCCATGTTCTTGCCAATCAAAAAAGTGAGCAAGAGCAGGAGCGCGAAGAATACACTAGAGACGATCCGTCCCGCAATGATGCTCGGTCCGAAAATCGTCTGTATGATACCGTGCACAAAAAACGCAAGCGGCGGGTACTCCAAAATCAAGTCGCGGAAAGGCGTAAAAACACCCGTCACCACTGCGTAGCCCTTAAAAAGATATACGAGCTCATCAAACCACGTCTCCCGATACACGATGAGAAAGATACTTTCGACAGAGACCCAAAGCACTAAGAGTGCCGACACAGCGAGAAAAACGCGATTGTTTCTATTGTTCATAACCATCGCTTAAATCCCGCGATACCGCACATAATTATTTTCTCGGCCGCGCCGCATATACGAAAATCTCGCGGTCAAAAAACCTCCTCACGAGAGGTAGTTTGTTCAATGGATAGCCATTAAAAATGAAGCGCAGGAGGCGATTCATACCCAATACCATCTCGTAGGTCTCCACGCGCGACTCGTGGAAATATAGACGGAGGAGCCGCCTGACCGACCAATAGGTCTGCTCGTTGACATGAAATTGGACATGGCCGTCCGGACGCTCAAGAAGAAAAGCGATTTTCCTGCCTTTACGTAAGGCCTGGATCGCCCGCGGCAGGAAAGACCATGTGCTTGCGAAAAAACGATAGAGCCGGTTCGGCTCGGTCTGACAGATAAGCCGGCCATTTGGAGAGAGTACGCGTACGATTTCCTTCATGACTTCGTGCAATTCCCAGTCATGCACATGCTCCAAAAACTCCGAGCAGAACACCAGATCAAAAGAGTGATCCGGGAACGGCAGGGACTTTGCGTCGGCAACGACAAACTGAAGATTTTTGTGTCCGGAGTTCTTATAGGTTTCTTGGCAAATAGAGATTGCCGACGGAGCATAGTCCGTGCCGACAACCGAGCGGACGCGCGGCGCCAGAAGATTACAGATTTCACCTCTGCCACATGCGATCTCTAAAACCCGGTCATCCGGCCGAACAACCAGACGTTTATAAAAACTTTCGAGCCGATGGGAAAGTACCGCCCCCTGATGCTCCAGAAACGGACGATATCCTTCACAGTCGCCCAAAAAGTATTCCCGAGTGTAGAGCTCCGCAGCAACCGGCGCCGCATTGCCCTTTCCATTGGTACTGTCAGATATGAGAGCCACCTGTGTATGCTATTACAAAGAATGACCGGACGCAAATATCTCGGCGAGGATCCTCTCCGACGCTTTCCCATCCAGCCGAAAACAGACGCGCTCCCGCAATATATGCCTCTCGCGCTCGTCAACCGCGGGATCGTCCAAGTAGCGGCGGAGGATCAAGAGGAGATCGTCGAAGCTACGCGCAGTGCGCACCGCGCCGGAGGCCAGCACCTCCTGAAAATGATCAAATGCTTCAAACCGTCGGATGGATCGGTGGTACGGACGCGTACGGTATCCGTCAAATGCAGGGGCCACTAGCGGCCGATCAAGCGCCGCCGCCTCTATGAGCATCGTCGTGTACACTCCCACCACTACATCCGCGTGCGCAAGGATATTGAGAAAATACTTAGTACGTTCCCTGTCTCCCCAAAATTCCTGTCGATAGAAGACCACACGCGGGTGGGCCGCAAACCGATTAAATTTCTGCATGTCAAATTGCTTGTCCTGCTTTCTTCCTCCCTGATATGGCCGTATGACCAGCCGCACATCGCGAACACCAAATTCCCCTCGATCCGCCCACTGGAGCATACGTTCAATGATATCCGGCTCGTCTGGGCAATAGGCACTACCCGAGACATATAAAATATATTGCGTATCCTCCCTAAATCCGAGATCTGTCAAGACGGCATGCCGCGGGAGTAGATATTCTTTGCGCGTCACAAAATCAAAATAGGGAAACCCTACGACGGTGATCTGATCCGACAGATACGCCTGGTGCTGCATGGCCATGCGCCGCACTTGTCCGCTGGGCACCAACAGGCGATCCGTGTGCAAAGGAAGAAAATACTTATCCAAATGATCCCATCCGGCCGGCATACCGAGTGTGCTTATACCACGCCTTTTTGCCTCCCCCAGCAACACGGTATCAAAGCCGCCATAGAGGTGCGGCATAAAGACAATGTCCGGGTTATAGCGGTCAAATAAAGCGGCGAACGGCCGATCCGTGAAAAAAATCAGCCAGAGCCACGGCACAACCCGCCGCTTGATCCACGCGCTCCGCCCAAGCGAGCGCGCGATCGCTGATTTCAGCGGCGCCAGATACCATCTTCCTCCGGCAGGCGGCTCATCCAGACGCGCGCCCATCGTTGCCATAATTCGTGTGGTGCCGGTAAAAATAAGGTAAGAATAGATAAAATAAAACACCTGCTGAAAGAAATTCTTCTTCATCGGCACATCAATGACCTCTACGATAATCTGTTCCTTGAGATTGTCTTCCGCAAGGAACGGCATGTACTTATTGCGAAATGGCAGCGGCACAATAATCACAACACGCGTATCCGCATGCGCCCGCAGATACTCCTTGAGAAGAGTAAAAACGCTCTCCGGGAAAAAGAAGAGATTGCGGTACACCGCAGACGACGAAAGAGAGAAAAAGATTGTTTTCATATGACGCATAACGGATTCGTATTCATTGAAACGCTGGCATTCGTGTATTTGTCATTTCTTGCGGGCGACCTTCTCCTTTTCTTCCCATCGCACCACACGCGCTATATGCTCCCGGCGATCATCCTCTTGATGAGCAAGATCACATCAAAAAGATAGAGAGCCACTAGCAAGACCTCTGGCCCCCGTGGGTGTGTGAGGGGATGCATCTTCCAAACCGAGCAGAGACAAAAGTTCCCTCGCAAGCCGCTCCCCCGCCCGACCATCAGCGTGCGAAAACCACAGTGCCCGTATCTTCTCCCTTCCATTCTCATCCAGTGAAGGATCGCGGAAATAATCCTCCATCGCCTCGAGAAGTTCCTCGGGGCTTTGTACATACCGCACACCGCCGGTCGTTATTAATTTTTTTATATGGGAACACCAATAGCTATATATGGCGCCGCAAAATCCGCGCGGCGTCGGGTAGAAATTAACTATGATGGATGGCTTGCCGATGAGCGCCGCGTCAAGTGGAATGCTTGTGGGGCCAGTAATCGCCATGGCGCAGTAAAAAAGAGAATCTATCAAGCGCCGATCGTCTTCGGGTGTAATCTCGCGGTCCGGGAAAGTCGCCTGTCTAAACGCCCTGCCAGGGCGATCATACCCCATCTGCGGGGGCTTTATAAAATTCAGAAGACGTACTGCTTCATCTGGAGGAAACCGCACCAGCACCTGCTCGCCGGTGCGCGTCAGGATATCCATGACGTGCTCGTCTACGTCGTTATGCCGGAGCAGGTGGTCGCCCACGGGCGCGTAGAGGATGGTCCGGCGCGACGGATCAAGCCCGAACTGCGCGAAAAATTCTTCCCTGCCTACCGACGGCCCCGCCAGATACCGGTCATAGTGCGGATTACCGATGACCGTGATACGGCTCGCCGGAAACCTGCAGTACCGAATCACTTCTTCCTTGAGCGTATCTGATCCGACCACCATCGTGTCTGGAAATATACGAATTGCCCGCTGGGTCGGATTATCCCATGACCGAATCATCCCGATGGTCGGGACCCCGCGTTTCCGCGCATCCTGCATGATACTGGTGTCATTTTCGTTCTGCAGATCGGTTGAAAAAATGATATCCGGCTGGTAACGATCATACAGGTGCGCAAAAAACCCCTTCGGCGAAAAAAAGTAATCCGCAGACCGCAGGACGCGGCGTACCATGCCCGATCGCGCCAAAAAACCCGTCATCCGGCTCACCAGATAATATCCGTACCTCCCCTCGCAAAAGTATTCGTAGCGCTTGCGCGCCCGCGCCGTATCGGTGTCAAAAAAGAGCACCGCAAGCCGCTTTAAAAAAAGCCCGCGAGACGTGGCTGAGGCCTGGTGCGGTTTTATCCCTTCAATAATGACATTCCCGCCGCCAAATTTTTCCTTGAAATACTCTGCCTTGTAATGCGGCACCACCACCACGATACAGAGATCCACACGCGCGCGCAGGATGCGAAACGCGCTCGTCGCAAGAATATTGCGCGAAATGTGCGGGTGGAAACTGGTGATAAAAATAGTCCTCATGCCGCCTTCGTTGTGCTACCGCAGAGTGCAACGCACGATTGTGGCAAGTGCCCGGAGCCCATGCCACCATCTGATCTTTTTTCCTTCCTCATACGTTCTGCCGTAGTAACTGATCGCCACTTCGTATATCCTCGCTGATGTCTGTACAGCCCGTAACGCAATCTCCACCTCTATTTCAAATCCATCCGCAGAAAGCCGTGGCAGAATGCGGAGAAGGCACGGACGCGTAAAGGCCTTAGAACCTGTATAGACATCCGTGAACAGGAGATTCGTACAGGCACTTGCACACACGCTGACCAGTGTGTTACCAACATAGTGCCAAAAATAGAGTGCACGTCCGACCCCACCCTTGAAGCGCGAGCCGAACACCGCGTCCGCTTTTCCCGCGATGATCGGCGCAAGAATCATCGGATAATCCGCCGGATCGTACTCTAAATCCGCATCCTGTATGATGATCGCCTCTCCATGCGCGACCGCAAACCCGCGGCGGAGCGCTGCTCCTTTACCGCGGTTCTGCTCACTGCGCAACACGCGGATGCCGGGGATCCGAGCAAGAACCCGCGGCGTCGCATCTGTAGACCCATCGTCCGAGACGATGATTTCTTTCTCAAATGGCACTGGCGCCGTCTTTACTTTTTCAATAATGCGCCAGATCGTCGCCGCTTCGTTGAATGTCGGTATCACGATCGATAGGGTCTTTATCGAATATGACACATCACCTTGGTACCTATCCATGCAACACTACACTACATAATTTTTGGCGCCTCGGCAAGCATATGTGCGCCTTCAATCCCACGCCGCCTATCTGCCTATAAAACCATATCCAGAAGCAGTGCGCCGACCCTTTCTCCTGCCTTGCCGTCGGTAAAACCGCACTGCTGGGAGACGATCCGCGCCCTCCCTTCATGATCATACTGCGGATGTTGCAGATAGGCACTGATCGCCTCAGCAAGTTCCGCATTGCTGTGCACTAGACGGATGCCGCCGAGCGGCTTGATTTCGGCCAAGTGGTCCCATTCAAAGAAACGCGCCGCAGAATTCCAAAAATTATTTTTCTGCGTGCCGTCAAACGCAATGCCGATGAGAGGCTTGTCACAGATCGCCCCTTCAATAAAAAATGTGGAGTACATGGTGACAATGATGTCCGCGTGCCACAGCGTATTGGTCAATAATCGGATTGCCGCCTCATCAAATTCCCAGCTGTCCTTGCCCGTACCCGCGTGTGCCATAGAGGGCTCTGCCAGAAAACCATATTGCTTTTTTATACGATCCATAACGCCCGCCGACAAGTCAAAGCGAGGATAGGGACGCACCAGGACTTCGGTATCGCGATGGATGCGTCCGTCAGCGCGCATGCGCGACAGCATGGCAATGATATCATATTCTATCCCAAGTCCCTGCTTTCCGGATAGCGCGTACACGATAAGTTTTTTCGCGGGATCGCCGCCGAGGGATGAGATAAATGCGTCACGCGCCATGATATTTTGTTTGCGGAACACGCGGTCATACTGCGGAATGCCTACCACACGGATGCGTTCTGCGGGATAATCCCCCAGCGTTTCTGCCTGGCTCTTGATAGAATCAGTGTGTACGAGGAGTATGTCCGGATGTACGCGCAGAATCGTCTTGGAATATAAATTGTCCCACGAGAGGAGCATGCCCGCGGTTTTGATACCGCGCTTTTTTGCCTCTTTTAAAATCGCCATGTCAGCAGAGAGCATGGTCGGGGCATACACCACATCGGGATGATACCGGTCAAAAATAACGGAGACGTTTTTACCGGCGGGAAAAAATGCATACCCATTGCGGATGCACGCCCGCCACCAGCGAAATTGCCCCAATGCGCGCAGGACGCTTTTTATGAAAAATATTCCCACGCGCAGGGGCAGATATGTTTTGCTGGCGCTACGAAGCAATTCTGATTTCTGCATGATTTCCGCAGTCCGCGTATGAATGCTTGCAATCTCAACAAAACGGAAAAAGCGTTCCCGCCGGGAGGATGCTGAAGACGGAAGCACGTCAAAGACCACGCGCTCCCCGGGAAATTCTCTGCGGTAGTAATCCGCTTTTCCTTCCGGCGCCAAAAATACCAGCCACACGTCGGGACTGGAGGCGAGAATAGAAAACGTGTCCGCACGCAGAAAACTGCGGATAACAAAATTACTCGTGATGGGGATAAGAATTGTTTTCATTTCTTCGTCGCCGAGATACACAGCCGCTCCATGCCATCTGCATATTTTTTCCAGTCCATATTCTTTTCCACAAACGCGCGTCCCCTATGGCTTAGTGACGTATAGAACGCGGGGTCGGTGATGAGCGATTCTATAGCCATCGCAATCTTCTCCGGCGATCGGGGAGGTACCAAGAGCGCAGTGTCGCGGTCTGTCAGTACTTCGTGGGCTCCGGCGCCGCGGGATACGATGACTGGCGTGCCGCACGCCATCGCTTCAAACACCGCCAGTCCCCATGTCTGGGGGTCATTGGCAAAAATAAAAATGTGGTTGTTTTGGTATCCTGCCACCAGTTCTTCTTCTGATACTCTTCCCAAAAAAGACACACGGCTTTCAAGGCCTTTTTCTTTTACGAGCGTTTTCATCTCTTCGGCATATTTTTTATCATTGTTCTGATCGCCGATAATCGTAAGCCGTGCGTTTATGCCACGACCCTGAAGAATTTTTACCGCCTCAATAACGTCTTCAAACCTTCGATGCCTCATGAAAATACCCATGGTGAGAAGCCGGACATCGCCGCGATGAGGAGACAGATGCTCAACAAATCTGAATGCCGCGATACCTAGGCCGCTCCGTACCACGACCGCATCGCGTCCCAGAAATCTCATTACATTTTCTTTATTAAAGTTATCCAATACGGCAATAGCATCTTGTGTGCTGATGAAATTTCTGCGGTCATAAAAATCCATCAACCAATTCGTAAGACGCTTAAAAAATGGGACGCGGAATGCCGGATGTATCTGCCTCCCATACCACTCGGCATACGCTCGCGTCGGCACATCATTCATCATCCACACCGATGGTATATTTTTCACCATCTTTTTATAGTAGGCGGCAACGCGATATGCGACTTGATCGTGGGGCTGGAGAAGATCGGTATCTTTATCTATCTGCAAGGCAAGTTCTTTTGCCCGTCTGTTTTCTTCAAAAAAACTTCCCAGAGAAAATCCGCGCTTTTTCCTTTCTTCCCACACAACGACACGCATCCCCTCAAGCAAACTTTCAAAACAATCTTTTTTTGAATACGCAAATGTATAGAGCGTGACGACATGCCCGCGCTTTTTCAATTCTCGCGCCAGTTCCAGTGCCTGCCGTTGCGCCCCGCCCCGCGTATTGAGCCGCCGGATAATCAAAGCGATTTTCATACATCAAGTATAACCCCGTGGCTTTCGCTCCAGTATCTTGACAATCGCTGTACAAAGTATTATCTTAATTTAAGCCCTTTCGGGCGGTAAACAGTACCCTACAACCACAGGAGGTGCGCAGTGGATACTGCCATCTGTATGACCACCTACTACGAGACCCGTCGGGACACGCGGTGCGTCTTGACGCACCAGATTATTGAGGAAGCGATGTCTCTTAACTCTGACATCGTGATTGTGGACGGATCCCGTGATCCTGCGATCGCCGACAGCTTCCGCGAGCGCGGTGCAATCGTTTTTCCTCAACAAGAGCGTGGCATGGCTGCATCACGGCGAGAAGTGTTTTCACACGCAGGGAACTACCTGACATACCCCAACAGAGCGTTGCCCTTTTGCTACGTGTGGATGGAGGAAAAACCGGATCTCGTCCGGTCTATTCCTCTCCTGTTTGCGCCACTCATCGCCGGAGAAGCGGACATCGTCATCGCCAAACGTTTGTCTATGGAGACGTGGCCCACGTTTCAGCAGGAAAGTGAGGCGCGAGCCAACGCGGCGTATCGCGATGCGATCGGATGGGATTACGA
>ERZ1292623.1584-Hain-H51-01um-R1-1584-length-21637-cov-5_pt1 | contig 21637 bp, 26 predicted proteins | sample MGYA00564398_ERZ1292623 | MGnify/ENA primary metagenome ERZ1292623 (study PRJEB36523, sample SAMEA6512633) | groundwater metagenome | collected 2019-01-07 | study: AquaDiva: Metagenomics assemblies of 32 groundwater samples | reverse complement strand
CTTTTCCATTTGGCTGCTTCGAAATCAGTTCAGCAATTACGGCGCAAACAGCGCTTTCTTCAAAAAGATGATTCGTGAGTACGCCTTCGACCTCCGAATCTTTTGCGTCGCGGATCAAGTCACGCCTTTCAATACGAAACTTGGCGCCAGCATCAATTGGACTCGCCTTGGCAACGACGCGAGAGCGGAAATCGTCCCATACGTACAACCCGGAACGTGTTTTGAAAAATGTGTCAGGGTTGTGCTGTTTTGCGAGAGTTATAGCGACCAGTGTGGGGGTGGTCAGAATGCTGTCTTCCGGACAAAGGCCCAAAAGAAACTTTTGGAGCCCTCTCGGATTATCAATCCAGCCTTGCATTATTTCCAGTGTCATTACTGGAAGGTTCTCTAGAATTCGAGCCGCGAGTTTCAATTCTTGTCTGTTCATAACGTTTTCTCCTTTTTTCGGTCTATTTTTGTCTCAAACTCAAAGAACGAGTTTACGAATTAATTATACTCCTAAAACGCCAAAAAGTCAAATTCACCCCCACACCAATGCATTGGTGTGGGGGTTTAGGCTTATATAGGCTTAATTTTCAGCCAAAATTCAACATTTCACCGCTATAGCGGTGAAACTTGCAATTTTACAGTTCTATTAAATCTCCGTATTTTGGGGCGGAAGCGTTAACACCCAGGTAGTCGCGCAAGCGCTGGACCAGAGTCAAGGATGCTTTCGGTTCGCCGTGCGTCAAAAACACTTTTTTTAGAGTATCGCTATGCGCGCGGGCGAATTCAAAAAGCGTTTCTTGGTCGGCGTGCGCCGAGTACCCGGATATCATTTCAATATGGCACCGCACCGGAACATCCTCCCCAAATAGCCCAACACTTCCAGCTCCATCTTGAATTCTTCTCCCCAAAGAACCAGGAGCTTGGTAGCTCACCAAGAGCAGGGTGCTGTTTTTATCTGGCAAGTATCTCCGTTCGTGGTGCAAAATTCTTCCTCCGGTGGACATGCCGGAGCCAGCAATGATTATTTTTGGCGGAGTAACATCGTTTATTTTTTTAGATTCTTCGGTTGTCAAAGAAAAATTAATATTTGGAAATTTGAAAAACGGAATTTTAAGGTACTTTTCGTAAATCGCGGTGGCTTTTATGGAAAGAGGGCTGTCCAGATACACGGGAATTTTTGGAATTTGCAGTTCGTCCATCATTTTCGAAATTACGGATAAAAGCTCCTGGGTGCGCTCAAGCGCGAACGCCGGAATCATCAAAGTTCCTCCGCGCTTTACGGTTTGTTCAATTACTCTTTCCAGCATCAAAGACCTTTGTTCGTTTTCGTGGTTTCGGTCTCCATAGGTAGATTCCATTACAAAATAAGTTGGGGCTTTGATCATCTCCGCGGTTTTTTGCAAAATAGTATCGGCGTTTCCAAGGTCGCCGGTAAAGACAATCCTTTCTTTGCCAAAGTCAACCGCTATCATAATAGAACCCAATATGTGGCCGGCATCATAAAATCTCACCACAAAATCTCCGACGCTTACTTCAGAATGAATATCCCTTCCCTCCCACATGGAAACAGCCTTGTCGACATCGGCTTCTGTGTACAATATTTCTTCGCTTTCTCTTTTTGCTTCTTTTTCCAAAACTCCGGTACTGTCTTTGAGCATAAGTTCTGCCAATTCTCTTGTCGCATGGGAAGAGTAAATTTTTCCGCGAAAGCCCTCTTTCACCAACTTAGGAATCCTACCGGAGTGGTCGATATGCGCGTGCGTTAAAAAAAGAGCGTCAATTGAAGCGGGGTCAAATGGAAACGGTTCGCGGGTTTTCTTTTCATTAAAACGCGAGCCCTGGAACATTCCGCAATCAATCAAAATCTTCGTTGAATCGCTTGCGAGCAAAAAACAGCTTCCGGTAACCTCTTGCGCGGCGCCAAAAAAACTAAGCTTTGCCATTTTTAAAATATAGCAAAAAGGCGGAGATTCCTCCAATAATATCCATGGCTAAATCTAAAAGAGTGTCCTCAAAAACTCTGGCAAGATAAGTAAAACCAGTAAGAGTTATATATCTGTCAAAAATAAATTCGTAAAATTCGCAAAGCACGCCGAGAAATGAAACAAAAGAAACAAAGACAATAAATCTTACAAATTCATTATTGGGGCCGGTAATTTCAATTTTATAATGCTCCATTACATAGCGCGCCATTACAAAAACCCAAAACCCTCCAACAAAGTGTAAAATTATATCCACCCACCAATAATGAAAATGCCATTCGTAAATATTCGAAAGCGCGTAAGCGACAAAAATACCCGCCAAAAGCAGAAGCGCGAATTTTAGAGATTTAAAAAAATTCATTTTAAAACATTACATCCTCATCGGCGCGCTTATACGAATGAACGTCGTTTTTATGGAACCAAAGCTCTTCTTCATATTTCGCTTCTTCCGAATTGCCGGATGCGTGGATAATGTTTCTTGCCGGGCGCCTTCTTTCGTTTGCGAGCATAGTTGAATCTATTGAGTAATCCCCCCGGATAGTTCCCGGCTGGGCAAGATTTGGGTGCGTAAATCCAACCATTCTTCTTACATTAGTAATCGCTTGGTTACCCTCCAAGAGCATCGCCACCACCGGCCCCGAAGATAAATATTCTATATTCCATTTATTTATCATTCTGCCTATTTCAACCGGGTCCAAACTCCCAAAAGACTCTCCTGGATCTTTGCCGAAATCTTTATACGCATTCAAGGTTTTTTCGCCAATTCCGCGCAAAAGCTCAATTCTAGCTTCCGGGTAGTGCCTTGATACAATGTCTTCTTTTACCCAGACAAATTTCAGGGCGACAATCTTGAGACCGGCCCTTTCAAAGCGAGTTATAATTTCCCCAATAATTCCTCTTTTTACTCCGTCGGGTTTAACCAATACTACTGTTTTTTCCATATCCAATTATCTTACATTTTCCCCAAAAAATTTCAATTTTCCCAGTGAGTCAATTTCAAACTTCACTGTCCCGTCTTGGTCAGTTCGAAAAATTTTGGAACCGATTGAAGCAAGGCGGGAAAGAACATCTGGATTCGGATGTCCGTAGCTGTTTTTACCAACCGGCACTACAGAATACTCCGGTTTTGCAAAGTCCAAAAATTTTTCAGAGCTAGAAGTTTTCGAGCCCTGATGCCCGACTTTTAAAATATCGATATCGGAAATTTCTCCTTTTTTAACCAAATAATGTTCCAAATTTTTCTCCATATCCCCGGCAAATAATATTTTTCTTGCCCTGAGCGAAGTCGAAGGGTTATATACCAACTCGGCAACCACCATTGAATCGTGGACATGGCTCGGCGTTTTTCCCGCAAAAGACTTATCGGGATGAAGCAACCTAAGCTTCGCTCCGCGAAAAAAATTTAAATTAATAGGCTTGTCGACAACTATTGTTTTTTTGCTTGCCAACGCTCTAAACTCTTTCGCTTCAGGAGTGTCATAGCCAACTCCGGATTCAAAAACATAGTCTACTTCATAGTTTTTCAATATTTCTATCAAACCGGAAACATGGTCGGCGTGAGGGTGCGAAAGCACCAGCGCGTCTATATGGCGGTCGTCAAAATCCAAAACCGCCGACAACCTGCTTAAAATTTTGTTCGGCGGGCCCCCGTCTATTAAAATTTGGGTTCCGTCTTTGGATTCAATCAAGTGGGAATCGCCCTGGCCTACATCAAAAAAATAAACTTCTATATCAGGTTTTTGCAAATGTTTAAAAACCAAGCCCCAAACCAAAATGTTCAAAGACAGAAGAACTAAGCTAAAAAACTGAAAAAATTTTCGCAACATAAATTTGGTAATAAATTAAAACATAAGAAACCGAGGCGATTGCCTGCCCCAAGCTTTGCGATAAAAACGCGGCAAGTCCTCCAAGAAAACTAAAACTCATGACATACGGCACAGCCCCTACTATTAAGATATTAGCAATAGGGCTCAAAAAAGAAACATAGTTTCCCCAGCTCAAAAGAAGCGGCAATACGAAAATCTGAGCGGACAAAGTGGAAGAAGCGTTTTCTCTCACAGATAAAAACTTAGGCAAAAATTTGAACTTCTTTAAAAAAAATCCGGAAAGCAAAATAAGCCCCAAGGTTGCCAAAAAAGAAAGCTGGAAACCCCTGTCAAAACGCAAAACCGCGGGATTCCAAAATACCATAAATACCGCTGACCATAATAAAACAAGGGAAGCGGTTTTGGGGCGGCCTTCGTGAAGAACCAAAAGGCCGATTATACCCATAATCGCGGCCCGCACCGCAGGAGCCGCGGCACCCGTCATTAAAACAAATAAAATTATGCCGGCGACCGCCGGAATAAAACCCAAAAAATGAGCGATCGCGGCTCCAACAATTGTAATATTGTATCCCGAAAGAACTAGAATATGTATTGTCCCGCTTTTTTGGAACGCGTTTTTAATATCCTCTTCCAAAACGCCTTCATTTCCCAAAAGCATCCCGTTCGCCAAAGAAAAGTAGGGCTCCGGCAAAATCGATGCCAAGTTTTTTTCAAACTTTCCGCGAACACTGAATAAAAAATTTAGGATTCGACTCTCCGGAGAAAATCCGATTTTTTCGACTTGCGGAAATACCATCTCCGAATAAATTTTGTCTTTTGCAAGAATCTTTTTCATATCTATGTCTCCAAACTTTCCCGGCTCTTTGACTATTCCGGATATTTTTACAACATCTCCGTATTTATATTCTGGAAAAACTTTTAAAACCAGCAAGGCCTTCCCCTCGCTTGTTCTTGCAACCACGCGCTGGCTCGCTTGCGTGAATCTGCTTTCCAAAACATTGCCCTCAACGCTGATTTCTTGGCCGTAAAGGTTATGAAGATTGTCTTTTTCTATATTTTTTTCAAAATACGAGAGGCGGATAAGGCCTAAAAGAAACAATAAAACAACAAGAAGGGCAAGGGAAACTTTTTCATTTTTCTCTTCCCCCTTACAAAGGGGGAGGATTAAGGTAGGGGTTAAAAACCCGACAACAATTCCTGCACCTAGCAAACTCCATTCCACTGGAACATCAACAAACGAACGGAATGCAACTCCGCCCAAAAACGACAAAAGCAAAGTTGAAATCAGCCTTGCCACAGCTGGCCCTGTTCTCCGTCGAGAGCTTGGTTTACTAATCTATCGGCGTCTTTGTTTTGTTCCCGGCGCACGTGGATAAAATCAACGGAAGCAAAATCAAGTTTTAAATTCCACACAGCAATAAATAGCGATGCCATTCGCTCTTCTTCTATTTTATATTTTCCGGTCATCTGCTTTACCACAAATTCTGAATCCATCCGCATTTCCACATGCATTTTTTTGGCTTTTTCTTTTCCAAAAAGCTGTTTTGCTTTTTTTAGCGCGAATATCACAGCTTCGTACTCCGCCTCGTTATTTGTTTTTCGGCCCAGAGCTTCGCCGTATTCTTTGAGAATTTTTCCGTTTGAGTCGCAAATCACAACACCTATCGCCGCCGGCCCGGGATTGCCCCTCGAGCCCCCGTCGGTATATGTAATTATTTTTTGATTATTTTCCATGGGAGTTTGGTGCTGGCTTCTAAGCGAAATGCGGCAGATTTTTTGTGTCCGCCTCCGCCAAATTTAACGGCAAGTTTTGAAACATCCACCTTTCCATTTGAACGCAAACTTACAACAATTTTTCCCCCGCGCTCAGACCAAATAATTCCAATGGGTGGAAATTTTTTAACAAGTGCGGCACCAATATAATCCACCAACATTCGTGAATTTGAAGCAAGGGTTTTATATCCACAAAAGTTAACAAGATTGGCATCTTTAACAGCTTCTTGCACGCGATCTTCGTGATCTTTAACAATCGCGCCACCTTCTATAATATATTTTTTGCGTGATTTGGGAGATTCCCATTCGCGAGCTAAACGACTCCAAGTGTTAAAACTGCGATCATAAACACGCAACGAAGCACTCAATTCATGAGAATAAGGAACTTTCCATTTCCAAATATCAACATCTTCAACAACTTTTAAAAGCAAAGGCACTTTTTTGGTGGGATGAAAAAATTTCCACGAAAGCACTGCGCCGGAATGTGTAAAATCATTATTGAAGACACCGTTGGAAACAAAAGCAATAGCTTCTCTGGAACTAATATGGTGATCAATAACTGTAAGCGACTTTGTAACTTTAAGAAGTTTTTTAATGTGATTTGGTAGATAACACAAATCCATTAAGTACACATTTTTCCCCGCAAGACCGGATGGTGGTTCTTCCCAAGGCGCAGAACCAATATATGTTCCTTTCTTGCCGAATCTTTTCCACGCCGCCCAAGCAGCTCCAAAACCATCATCACAATTTTTGTGGTATAAAAATACGTTTTTAGTCATCTTAAATACCCTATTTGTCTTAACCAATAATCGTTCTCCCATTCCCAAAGAGTTTTCGCCGCCAAAAAAGCTTTTATGTCTCTGTAAAAATACGGGAACTCCCGTATTTCAACAACGCCTTTTGCCTGGCCCCAATCATGCCTTGCTTCCTCGCATGATTTTTTTCCATTAGTTCTCACCTTACTCCTGCCTCCTTTTTCGCGCAAGTTTGAACCGCAAGCATTGCAAAGCTTGTGCTGGTCAACACGCAGAATCCAGCGAGTTTCGATGTCGGAAGGCAATGAAATCGCTTTTTTAATTTCTGTTTCCTGCAAAGCTAAAACATACGCGGCGGTTTGTAAATTATATTCCGGATAAAAACCCGTGGAGGTTTTAATGTCCAAAACCCCAAATTTTCCGCCAAAAGAAGCAAGAGCGTCCACAGTGCCAGCATATTTGTGGAAGTTGGACCAGATTTTCTTTTCTATAAACTCCGGATGGAACACAATATTTTTTTCGGCTATAAATTCCATGAATGTTTCCGCGGCCGGACGAATTTGTTCGGGTATCAAAGTGGGCTGGCCGCAGGCGAGCTTCTGTATTGTTTCGTGAACCAGCGTTCCCTCTTCCGCGGATTTGTTTTTTATCTCTTCGGCAAAGTCGTAACTCCCGACTTCTTTGAAAAAAGAATCAAGGCCAGGCTTAGACTTCACTTCCAAAATTTTAGTGACTCTCGGATACCACCCGCCGTTGATGGCATATCCGTTTTTTTGCATAAAATCATCTGCATTTGCGTAACGCATCTAAAAATTATATCACAACAAGAAAAAACCGTCCCAATGAACATCGGGACGGTTTTCACTTATTTTTCTTCATTTGGACGACTGTGATTCTTCAACTCGTTTAGAGTATACATTCCTCCGCACAGTAAACATCCTTGAATAAAACCCAGCCAACGAAAGCACTTGTCCATTCTTTTGTCCCGCACGAATTCTTCCACTGTATCCAACATTTGATGGCAATGCGCCATTATCGCCTTTTTATCTTTTTCATTAAAACTAATAGTCTGAAATTTATCAAAATCTTTTTCGGAAAGCTTAACTTTTGGCACATGGCAACTTTCAAAAAATCTGCGATACACGCCAATCACTTCCAAAACTTTTTCTGGGGTCATTGAGTACCTCCTTGGGATATGATTATCTTCATTTGACATAGCGTCATGCGATCAATGGCGTTATGCGAAAGTGGGTCAGAACACCGATCCCCACAATCACATTCTCCGCGCAACTCTCGCGCTTCGATTGAAGCTTCCATCTCTTTTGCAATCTTTGTGGCCTGTTCTACCGACATGCCCGCAGTCGCTTTTTCAAGTTCCCCAATAAAATCCATATCACCTCTCTTATTTTGAAATCTACAAAGAAGTTATCATTTCTTTCTTATCGCGTCAATGCTCGGTAATTTGCGCTATGTAATAGCCTGTGATAAGTTAAAAACATGACCACAATCACTATTCCCAAAAAACTGGCCCAGCAAGGGGATCTTGTTGTTTTACCAAAAAAAGAATATGAATCTCTTGTTGAATTTAAAGCCATAAAAGAATTTACCCCGACAAACGCTCAAAAAAAAGCGCTTATAAGAGCCGAGGAAAATCTTAAAAAGGGAAAAACAATGTCTTTCCATGACCTGTCACGAAAGTTGGGACTTGGAAATTGATACTAGTGTTTTTAAAACTCTAAAAAAATTTCCTCGCAAAAACGCAGAGGCAATTTTGTATATCATAAAACTTCTTCCGCAAAATCCATATTTTGGAGATATTCAAAAAATGAAAGATGGAGAACACACATGGCGCCGTAGAGTTGGCTCGTATCGCATTTTCTACAAAATCAAGGTTTTTGAAAAAATCATACTGGTTTTCAAAGTTGAACGTAGAACTTCAAATACTTATTAGCGCTTCTTTTTTATCGCGTCAATGCCTGGGAGAGTGCCGGTGGCCAGAAATTCGAGCATGGCCCCGCCGCCGGTAGAGATAAAATTAAAGTTTTTTTGAAGCCCGAATTTATGGATTGCCGAAATAGTATCTCCCCCGCCCGCAATTTTATACGCCTTGGATTTGCCCAAAGCCTCTATAAAAGATTTTGTGCCGAAATCAAAACCTTTTTCGCAAATCCCCAGCGTGCCGTTCCACAAAATAAACCCGGATTTTCTCGCTAAATCGCGGAGGATTTCCGCCGTAGCCGGCCCAGAATCGTAAATAACGCCGTTTTTAATATTAAAATCAACCGGCAAAATTATTTTTTTGTTCCACAAAATATTTTTTGGGATTTTTACGTTTTCGGTCTTGGATTTTCCAACATCGTTGCCTCGGGCCTTTAAAAAGGTATTTGCCAAAGCCCCGCCGATAAAAATATAGTCTGCTTTATTTAAAAACTTATTCAAAATTGGCTCTTTTGTCTCAAACTTGTTTCCGGCAACAACTAGTAAAAAGGGGTGCCTTGGTACAAAAGCCCGGCTTAGCTCTTTTATTTCTTTTTTAAACAAGGGCCCCAAACTCGACGGCAAAAGTTTCGGCAGACTCACAATTGAAGCGTGTCTTCTGTGAGATACAGAAAACGCATCGTTGATAAAAATATCTCCCAAACTTGCGAGTTTCCTGGCAAAAGCCAAGTCGTTTTTCTTTTCGCCCGGATTTAATCGCAAATTATCCAACAAAACTACATTTTTCATTTCTATTTTTTTTTCTAAAAATTTACGTATATGCCCAAAACTCAAAACTTTTCCATTTTGTTCCTGATGCGAAAGCAAAATAATTTTGTAATTTTTTTCCAAAAAATATTTTATGGTCGGGATATGCGACAAAATTCTAAAGTTATCGGCAATTTTGCCGTTTTTCATCGGAATGTTGAAATCTACTCTCAGTAGTAATTTTTTGGCGTAACTCATAATTTCATTGTTACCACACTCTAAACCCGGGAGACCTTTTTAATAATTTCTATAAATTTTTTCGAATTTAAGCTGGCCGCGCCGACCAATAAGCCGTCCACCCGGCCCAATCGCACAAAATCGGCGGCGTTTTTTTCGTCCACCGACCCTCCGTAAATTATTCGGATTGAAAAAGCGATTTTTTTGCCGAACATTTTCAAAAGCTCTCGGCGAATCAAAACCGACATCTCAAAAACATTTTTTGGACTGTCGGGTTTTGAATTTTTATTGGAACTTATTGCCCAAACTGGTTCGTAAACTACAATTAAATTCTTAAGAAGTATCTTTTTAACGCCTTTTAATCCCTCTTTGAGTTCCTCGTGAATTATTCTGGGAAACGCAACATCCCTTTGTTTCTCCAACTCCCCAACACACAAAACAGCTTTCATGCCAGATTCCAACACAGCTTTTATCTTTTTGTTTATTTTTTCGTTCGTTTCGCAAAGCGCGCGTCTCTCCGAGTGGCCAAGAATTACATATTGCACTCCGCAATGTTTCAGCTGATGCCAGGAAATTTCTCCAGTATACGGGCCAGTATCTTCCCAAAAAGAATCTTGGGCTCCAAGTTGGAAGTTAGAGGTTAGAAATTTGAGGTTGGAAATGTGAATAGTGGAAGGGGCAATAACCACTTCAACGTTTCTTGCGCCCGAGATGCCGGCCGAAATCTCTCTTGCGATTTTAACCGCTCTGCCCGCGGAATCTGGATTTGCTTTCCAATTTGCAATTATAATTTTTTTAGTCATTTTCTTAAAATTTTTGCCGCTTCTTCCGGGGGAACCTTTACGACGTCAATTCCCGCGCCCAGCTCAAGGCCTCCCCAAATGCCGACTCTCGGCAAAATTTCGACGTGCCAGTGGTAATGCATGGCATCGCGGCTTTTGGGAGGAGCAGTATGGACAACCATATTAAAATCCGGATTTTTTAAATTTTTATCCAATTTGGAAAAAACGAACTTCATCGCGCCTGCCAAATCTTGCCTCTGCTCAACATCTATCGCCTCGAACCTTGATTCATGGAATTTTGGATAGATTCTAATTTCAAACGACACCCTAGAGGCGTAAGGAGCAAGCGCCCAAAAATGCCGGTTTTCAAAAATTATCCGTTTTTTGTCTTTGGAATCTTGCGACAGCATATCGCAGTGTACGCATCGCTTGTGTTTGTGGAAGTACGCGCGCGAACCGGCAATACTGCTTGCGACATCCGGCGGAACGAATGGAATCGCAAATATTTGCGAATGGGGATGCGGCACAGAAGCTCCGGAGGCGGAACCGTGGTTGTGTATTATTAAAATGTAATCAACGCAGTCTTCGCTTCGCAAAACCTGAAACCTCGAAACGTAAGCTTCTATTAAAACTTCGATTTCTTTTTCTGACATTTTCGCGAAATGCCGTTCGTGGTTGCGAACAACCACAACCTCCTGAAAACCGGCACCGCCAGCTTTTTCATAGATTCCGATTTTTTCAACAACCGGGCAAATCCTAGAATTGTAAACAACCGGGTATTTGTTTGGGAAAATCATAACCCACCAGTCTTTAATATCGTTTTTTCCGGGCTTTGGATACCACAAAAGAATTTTTTCGTGCCCGGAGGCTTTTGGATCTTCAAACGGGCACTTGGATTTGGGCAATGGTTTTACGCTTAATTTCTTAAAAAACACCGGTTTTTTAACCAAGCCCGAAGAAATCAAAACCCACTCGCCCGAAACAATGTCTTTTCGAAATTCGATTATTTTTTTCACCCCGTATAAAAATTTACATCTAGCCCATTTGACCACTCTGGACTTTTAAAAGTAAACAATAAATTCCTGGCAAGATAGTTTTTTGTAAATTTTTTGACGGGGTTCATAAATTTTTTATCCTCCTGCTTATTTTAAGTACTTCCAAAAGCGATTTCAAATACGAAGAAAACTTTACATGAGTTTTGGGATCGTTTATCCAGTTCGCCGGAATTATTCCTATTTTAAAATTAAATTTTCTCGCGAGCGCCAATGCCTCCACATCGAACATCCAGCCATTCACATTTGAAGCTCTGAATATTTTGTCCGCGGCGTAATCCCTAAAAGCCTTAAAACCGCACTGGGTATCCCAAATTCCTTTCACCGCCAAACGCTGGATATACAAATTTCCCAAATTTCCCAAAAATCTTTTGTGCCACGGCTGCGGAACGGCTTGTTTGGCGCCTGGAGCATCTTTGCTGTCTCTTGAGGCAATCACAACATCGTAGCCTTTATCAAAAAAGTGGCGCATTTTGTCGAAATGTGAAATATCAGTGGCATTGTCGGCATCTGCAAACAGGCGAATTTTCCCCTGGGTGTTTAGTATGCCCTCTCTTACGGAAAAACCCTTGCCTTTGTTTTTTTTTCGGTCAATAAAATTTAAGTTAACCACTTCTTTAACCATCTCTTGAACAACTTCCGTGGTTCTGTCTCGCGAGCCATCGTTTACCACTAAGATCTCATAGCTATACGGCTGGCTTGAAAAATATTCCTGGAATCTTTTGAGGGTTTTTCGAATTCTATCTTCTTCGTTGTAAGCCGGCACTATTACCGACAAATATATATCCGATTGTGGCATGCAGTAATTGTATCACGCCTATTTTTTGTTATCCAAAAAACTTTGGAGAATAAGCGCCGCTGAAGAGGCATCTACCATTCCTTCGCGCGCGGCGCCGGACTTTTCAACTTCGGCGGTGCTTAGAACTTCGTTTTGAAAAATTATTTCGATACTCAATTCTTTTCGTAAAAATTCTCCGAAATTCCTGGCTTTTTTTGTAGACTCCGTTTCCTGCATCGAAAATCCCAAAGGCAGCCCCACAACAACCGCCGCAACCTGTTCGGCATCAACTATTTTTTTTAAATTTCTCGCTACCACATTCCAGCGTTCCGGCCCGCCGGCAACTTCCACGTATTTTGGAAAAGCCAACTTCGCGCCTTCGTCCGACAACGCAACGCCAATTCTCTTTTCCCCGTAATCTATCCCAAGATACTTCATATAAAGTGATGTTAACACAAAATCCTCTTAATCGTAACTGCTAACCCAACGTCGCGATCGCGGTAAAGAGTTAGCAATATGCCTTATTATTATTCTTCGTCATTACAATTCTTTCACAGTGCCGCGAGCGCCGATTTCTAGAATATGAACATGTTCCAATAATCCGTTATCCCGCAGATCTAGTAAAAAATCTTCTGGGATTTTACTTGTGCCAATCCATACGCTTTTATGCAACAATCGAAATTCCAAAAATCGCAATATTTCGCGCAGCCAATCTCTTTTCTTTTTTAATAATTCCGGTATATCAAATGTAATAATTTTTAACTTCTTTTCATTCTCAACTTTATATTGTAGCCGTTTATTCCCAAAAAGGATTTTGAGTTTCTTTAATCCTTTTTCAGTAGCTCTCCATAACGTTCCTTTTTTTGATTGGTTTTTGCTGATTAACCCTTCGCGCTTGAGTTTGTTGAGAAGCGTGTAAAAAACCTGCTGTTCCTCGCGTTCAATTTCTCGTGGCGTTTGTTTTTTAAGTTGCTTATATTCAACAATACCAAGCGCGGACTTATACGAACGCTGATAAGCGCCGAAAACTAAATCGAGTAACTCTAGAGTCAAAAACGCCCCACCCTTTAGTTCTTCTAGAATAGCCTTCATATTTTCTCCTCTCCGCATGTTGCCTCTTAAATACTGTCTCCTGTATATTTTTTGTTTTTCCATATTTTTATATTTTTATTAACTTTTACATTGCTAACCCAACGTCGCGATCGCGGTAAAGAGTTAGCAGTAGTATCTTTAGAATAACACGGATACCAAATAATCATAGATAACATATGGAAAAAAAATAGTGGTTCAAAAAAGCGAAAAGCGGCGCTTCGCGCCGCTTTTTTTTCAATTTGTTAGTTTTGGAAGAAAAATTTCCTCTTCCAAAACTTTTTGAGGAATTTTAACCTTTGCGACTTTAATATAACCCATAAAATCGTTAAGGTCGTATTTTTCTGTTTCGTCAAAATAAGACCAGGTAGACTTAAGCCAGCCTTCATCAAATAAAAACTCAACTGAGGGCGCTTTTAGCGTATCGTCAACAACAAAGCGGAATTTTTGATATGGGAACGTTGTTGCAACCAACTCGCCTGGCTTTGGTGACCACCAAAACTGGAGCCGGTATTCAGAACCAACAGTCCCATTTACAGAACCTGTGCCCAAGAAAAACCCGCCGGAAACTGAACCCGTTACCGATCCAAAATTTTCCAATCGCAACAATTGGTGTTCTTTAAACATACCTGTCTCCAAAAGTTGTTCACGGTGAGTTCTCGCCGGTCCACAAGACGCAAGAAAAACTAACACAAAAGCCAACAAACCTTTCATGTTTCCTCCTATTTGTTATATTTTCAAACCTTTATAAAGAATGCGCCCAAAATACTATTTTGTCAATATCTCTGATCCATTTTTTGTGACCACCAATGTGTGTTCAAAATGCGCGGAGCGGGAGCCATCGGCTGTCACCCATGTCCATCCGTCGTCCAAAAGTTTTACTTTTGGGGACCCTTCGGTCGCCATCGGCTCAATTGCTATAATCATATTTTCCAAAAGCTCTATTCCTCTTCCGGGGCTTCCCCAGTTTGGAATTTCCGGATCCTCATGCACGGCATTGCCCACGCCATGCCCAACCAACTCTTTTACTACGCCAAATCCTTCTTTTTCCAAAAAATTTTGTATCGCAAAACCGATATCGCCGGTTCGGGCACCGACTTTTACTTTTCCTATGCCGATTTCTAGGGATTTTTTTGTGGCATCAATTAATTTGTTTGTTCCTCCGCCAACCAAAACCGTCAGCGCAGTATCCGTGCATAACCCCTCATACCACATCCCTATATCCAACCCGACAACATCGCCCATTTTTAAAACTCGCTCGTCCGGAATCCCGTGAACAACTTCTTCGTTGATTGACACACAAAGTGTCGCCGGATAATTTTCTTGGCCCATTGAGTTTGCGTAGTTTTTAAATGAAGGCTTTCCGCCGCTTTCTAAAATCCATTTTTCCGCAAGCTCATCAAGCCGCAGAGTTGTAACGCCGGGCTTTGCCTCCTTTGCTACGCGCGACAAAACGGCGGCAAGTCTCTTGCCGCCCTCTCCCAAAATCTCCAATTCTTTTTTATTTTTTATAATCATAGTTCCAACATTTTAACTACTTCGTTGTGAACCTCTTCTATTGATTTTTCCCCATTTACGGTCAGAAGCCTTCCAGAGGTTTTGAAATAGTTGATCACAGACACGACAAACTCCTCAAACTCTCCAAGCCTGTTTTTTATTGCGTTTTCGTTATCATCTTCTCTCCCGCGGGCAAATAAGCGTTGCCTCGCTTCTTCGTCGGAAATGGCAAGCTCAATCGGCTTTATGGAAAAATGTTCCGCGGCTTCCGGCCAGTGCTGGAAAAAGTCGTCCAAAATCATAGCCTCCGCCAGTTTGCGCGGGGAACCCCCGAATACAAGCCCTGTGGATGTCGCGTAATTCTTCATGACCAGAAGTGCGGCAAAGCGCCACTGGCACGCAATAGTAAGGGTAGGAACGAATTTTCCTCCATCCAAAATACGCTTAATGCCGCCTGCTTCGTAACGCTCCAGAGAATTTTCCGGAAAAGTTGACGCGCGATTTTTAAAATCGCGCAGCAACCCGCCGGAACTGATAAAATCAAATTTAAAATTTTGTATCAAAATTTCAGCTTGAGTATCTTTACCGGAGCCGGACTTACCTAAAAAAAATATGACAGGTTTTTTTGCCATACCCCCATCTTAAAACATCTTATTTGTTTCTACCACGGCTATTCGTACGAACGCAAGGAAAGCTGGGCTTCAATTTGCCTTGCCGTTTCAATAACAACCGATACCACAATCAAAAGAGCGGTTCCTCCGATTGTAAAAGTTGTAACCCCGGAAACCCCCTGGAGAATAAGCGGAAGCACTGCGATTCCTCCCAAAAACAACGCCCCAACCAGGGTAATGCGGTTTACTATTTTATAGAAAAATTCTGAAGTTGACGGACCTGGGCGTATTCCAGGCACAAACGCTCCGCTTCGCTGAAGGTTCTTGGACATCGCGTCCGGGTCGAACGTAACCGAAGTATAAAAATAAGTAAAAATAACAACCAGCAAAAAGTAGGCTGAAGCGTATGTCCATGGGTTTCCAATTATGCCCAATATGAAAATTGAAAGCTGGCTCAACAGAGAGCTTGAGGACGAAGAAAAGAAGTTCGCTATCATTTGCGGAAACAAAAGTATCGAAAGCGCGAAAATTATTGGAATCACTCCCGCCTGGTTCACTCTAATTGGAAGGTGTGTTGAAACTCCTCCGTAAACTTTCATTCCGCGCACTCTTTTCGCGTAATAAACCGGAACACGCCTCTCGCCCTCCGTAATTACCACAACAGCCGCGACGGTCACAACCGCTATCACCAAAAATGAAATCAGAGTAGGAAGCTGTGATTGGTCGAAAGTAAGAAGAGTCTGCCCCACGCTCAATGGAACACTAGAAACAATTCCCGCAAAAATCATTACGGAAATTCCGTTTCCAATTGAATACTCGGAAATAAGCTCGCCAATCCACATAAGCAAAATTGAACCGGCAGCTACAATTAGCATGCTACCCAATTTTTCTCCGGAATCAAACGCTATAACCCCTTGCCTTTCCAATATCGTAAGAAGACCGAAACCCTGCAAAAGCGCCAGCGGAAAAGTAAACAGCCTGGAATACTGGTTAAATTTCTGCCTGCCGGCTTCGCCCTCTTCTTGGTACATCGCTTTAAGCGTTGGAAAAATCATGGTCAAAAGCTGCATTATAATAGAACCTGTGATATATGGACCAACTCCAAGCATTACCACCGAAAGATTATCCAAAGCCCCGCCAGAAAACACATTCAAAAGCCCGAAGAATTGATTGCCGGAAAAAAAGGCTTCAAGCCTCGCAGGATCTACTCCAGGAACCGGGATTGCGGCCAAAAGCCTAAATGCCGCCAAAAAAGCGAACAAAAATAAAAATTTCTTCCGCAAATCTACGTCCTTAAAGATAGCCAGAATTTTACCCAGCATAATTTTTGGCGGTTTTTGAGATTAAAATGTTTTTATCAAAAACAAATTTTTTATCCGTTTTTCCCTTTCCCAACACTTTTATTTTAAATTTTTCTCCTTTTTTGGCTTTTACCAATCCGGATTTAACCAAAAGTTCCGGAGTTATTGTTTCTCCGTTTTTAAATTTTTTATCGATTTTTTCAATGTTAACCACGTAAGGATCTTTTCGGAAAGACGCGAAAGCATATCCCCTTGCCTTGTGGATCTTTTTTATAATGTCGCGGATCTGCGGGCGTATCCTGCGCCCAGCTCTCGCCTTTTGGCCCTTTATCCCCCGGCCCGAATAAGTCCCGCGTTTTCCACCTCGGCCGATTCTACGGCTAACTTTTTTAGTTTTTATTAATTGATGCGCTTGCATAAGAATGTTTCTTATATTAACTTCAAAGATAGAAAATAGCAAGAAAGGAGGTAGATCCAAGTGCGCTATAAAGTGCGTTGCGGACAACTAAAATCAAACGGATTGCGCTTTTATACCCAATTTGACAACGGCTCCACAAAAGAAATGGCTGTTATCTGCATTATGGCTGGTTCGCTTCACGACCCGAAAAGATACCGAGGACTGGCGCATTTAGTTGAACACGTTATAACCGGAGAAGCTCGAGAACACAACGAAAGAGAAGTTGCTTTGCTTTTTGCAAGAACAATGGGCGGGCCCGATGACAATATTTTCATTACAACCGATAGGACTCCAACCACTTACGGCCCCGGAGACCTGATAAGAAAGCATCACAACAGAAAACTTTTCCATATTTTCGCAAGCATGGTCAAAGAACCGGTTTTCTCGTCAAAGATACTTTCAATGGAAAGCACCGCGGTATTGCAAGAACACTACCTACGAGGAGAAGATATAATTGAACAAAAAATATTTGATTTGTTGTACGAACTAACCTTCCCCGCCGAATTTCCAGCAAGAAATCCAATCGACGGAAGTATGGAAGAAGTCAGAAAAGCCACGCTTCAAACTGTAAAGATTTTTCATAACCAATACTATGTGCCCAAAAACGCGTTTGTCATATACCTCGGCCCCAAACACGAAGAAGCTCGTAGAATAATAGAAAGCGAGCTTGGCGATTGGGGAGTAAATTGGAAATCCAACAGAAACAGAGAAACCGGCTTTTTTTTGGGCAAAAACCAAGGAGGATTTAAGGCGCTCGCCGAATCAGTAAAAAAAGAGCTTGTCAGCGAGGGTTCGCACCAATACCACACAGCAGTGGGTTTTTCTACAGAAACCTACATGACCGACGATGCGGAAGCCCTGGATGTACTGGCGCAAATTCTTTCCGACAGGATGTACAGAAAATTGCGGACAGAAAACGAAGAATGGCAAAAAGGCGCGTACAGAACCCCGGTTTATACGGACCGCTCGTTTGCCCACGGAATATTCTACTTCCACTTTGCCACAACCGACGAACAATTTTCAAAATACGGCATTGAGGTTTTTCGCGAAGAATGCAAAAAAATTTCCGAAGAATTGACCTCGAGAGACGAACTTGAAGCTTGGATCGGATATTTGTACGACTACGAATTTTTTGACAACTTTCAGAGAAGCCCTGGCAGGTTGATGGAAATGGTGGCAAGCGCGGTTGCAAACGGCGACACCGATCTTGAAAAACTCCACGCAAGGGGAGAAAAACTAAAATCGTTCCTTCAAAAAGGCGGAAGGCAAAAACTCCGCGAAGTTGCCCAAAAATATCTTTTAAATCACAGCGCTACTGTAATATCTAAACCAAAGTAAGCCCTCCGACCATGGTCGGAGGGTTATTAATTTGACAAACTAGTTGATTCCGCGCTATACTTAAAATAGTCCATAATTAAAATGGATTTTATTTTTAAAAGAATACTAATTACGAATTTTCTACAAATATACTAATTTTGTAGATTCGTATATTAGTAAATTATTAGTAATTGGTAATCTATGTTGGACCTCAAAAATCTCAACTCCGCCTTGGACCAATTGGCGGAAGAAAAGGGAATATCAAAAGAAAAAATCTTGGAAACAATCGAGATGGCTCTTGCGGCCGCCTACAAAAGGGATTATGGCAAAAAAACGCAAATTGTCCGCGCGGAATTCGATATTGCGTCCGGCAAGGCTAAGTTTTGGCAAATAAAGTTGGTTGTCGATGAATCAATGATAAAAACTGAGGAAGAAATCGTAGCTGAAGAAGCAGCGAGGGAAGAGTTTAAAAAAGAGCTCCAGAGCGAAAGATTTGAGGCAAAAGAAGCCGCGAGAGAGGCTCTTATGGAGGGAAAGGAAGAAGAGCTGGCAGAGGGAGAAGTAAAAAAAGTGCGCTTCAATCCGGAACGCCACACAATGCTTGATGAAGCCAAGAAAATAAAAAAAGACGCAAAGCCTGGAGATGAACTCACCTTCCCGCTCGAAACCAAAGATGAATACGGAAGAATAGCCGCCCAAACTGCAAAACAAGTTATTTTGCAAAAGCTTCGCGAAGAAGAAAGGGATTCGATGTACGAAGAATTCGCCGCAAAACAGGGAGAGGTCGTAAGCGCTCTAGTGCAAAGAGTGGAAGGAAGATTGGTATTTTTGGACTTAGGAAGAAGCATTGGAATACTCCCGCCCGAAGAACAAGTGCGCGGAGAAAGATACAGAGTAAACGAGAGAATAAAGACGCTTGTGTTGAGCGTTGAAAAAACTCCAAAGGGCCCGTCAATCCGCCTTTCGCGCTCGCACCCCCAGCTTGTTCGCAAACTTTTTGAAATTGAAGTTCCGGAAATTGCTTCCGGAGTCGTTGAAATTAAAAATATAGCCAGGGAAGCCGGCTCGCGCACAAAAATAGCTGTCATCTCAAACGAAGAAGGCGTGGATGCCGTAGGTTCGTGCGTAGGACAAAAAGGGGTAAGAGTAAGCACGGTTATCGCTGAGCTTGGCGGAGAAAAAATAGACATTGTGCCTTGGACCGAAAACCCGGAAAAATTCATCCAAAGCTCTCTTTCTCCTGCAAAGATTTTGGATGTTGAAATCGACCAGGAAAATAGGGCTGCCAGGGTTACCGTGGCGGAGGACCAGCTTTCGCTCTCAATAGGAAAAGGCGGCCAAAACGTGCGCCTTGCGGCAAAACTAACAGGATACAAAATAGACATCCGCGGAAGGGGCGGTGAATTAGTGGCAGAAGCCGATACCGAAGGCGAAGTCAGCGGAGAAGGACTGGCAGAATAATCCACAAACCGCCACTTGACATTCTAAACTCACTTGCTATACTTAAATCATCGAGTATCAGTCGATGACCACATCACTTGTGGGATCAAAAACAACATCTTCAACTTGGAGATGTTGTTTTTTATTTGTATCGTTTGTTAACATAAACATTGCGGAGGCATTGGAGGTCGAAACTAGACGGTTCTAGTCGTCGATTGATACTCGAACGATCCCACTAAGGATGTGGTTCAACTCCACCGGCCTCCGCGCAAAAACCCGACTCTATGTCGGGTTTTTGTTTTATCGAGAGAACTTCGAGAGGACGAAAAGACTTGTCGTACCAGCGGTTGCCAGACCAGTTCCAATTGAAATCGGAAAGGCCGCCATAGTTGGAATTACCGCCGTTGAGACGGTTGGAACAGTCCTCGAAATTTGCTTGCCTCCATCCATGTCTTCGGAAGTTGAGCAGCTTCAAAAGAAACTTATTCTCTCCTTCCTGTAGCTGGGACACACCGGCATTTTTTCAGGCGGCAGTTGTGTAAATATTACACAAACACCCGCGCCAGAGACAAGCAAGCAGTGCTCTGATAATTTCTAAGCTTTTGGCTTAGGATTCCGGCGACGGCAATCCGTAAACGGCCGTGCATTAGCCTAATCTCATTTTCATTTTACAAAAATTGAATTCGAAAACAAGTTAAAATCAAAATCGCCAAGTTTCTAAAAAAGAAACTTGGCGATTATTAATTCGAAGTTCAAAGGGTCAAGCGCTCAAAATCAGAGCACTGCGAGAGGACGAAAAGACCCGAAGTACCAGCGGCTGCCAGACCAGTACCAATAGAAATCGGAAAGGCCGCCATAGTCGGAATGACCGCCGTCGAGACGGAAGGAACAGTCCTCGAAGTATTCTTCGTACCATATCCATGTACTTGTATTTCCATCACATTTTCTCTCCGTGTATGGGTACATTTGAGGTATGACATTACCTTCTACCGCCCTCTCTAAGCGCCATTGAATATGGTTGAATCTTTCATCTTTTAGGAGTGCGAGTTTGATATGGTTTTCCCAATCGTCGGCAGAAACCCCGAAACGAGAATATTGTTTTCCATATTCATATTTGTTGATTTGGCCGGATTCCCGCAAACCTTCTAAAATTGGTCCCAAGAAATTCTCGTCACCCTCCCACATTTGTTTTCCATCCCGGTAATCCGGCTTGAGCCGAGTATCAACCAAAACGATTTCTCCCGAAAGCCAATGGGCTTTTTTATCGGGGATGATCTTTCCATCGATGTTTCTTAAAACCTTGCCTTGATATACCACTTCGTAGGCATGGTTGTCCGGCCTTACTTTCCAGCCAGTAAATTCGGCTTTCCGGTCCATTTTAACTTTGGGAAGGAAATGGGGTTCCAAAAGAAGTTTTTTCCATTCTTTTACTTTCTTTTCTCCGTGTTTTTGGAGAGTCTTTTTAAAGGCAGAAAGGTCAAACTCTCGGCCGAAAAAATTCAAATGCGCCTGTCGCTCTTGTTCCAGAAAAACGTCTGTCCAGTCCATTTTTTGCTCCTTTTTTTGAGATGTTAAACTTCTGCATCCATTTTAGCAACATAAACTTTATTTGTCAATATACCCCATTTCGCAAGGGCTTGTATAATAGAAAAATGTCTATCGAAATTTTTGCGATAATCACTTCTCTTGCGTCGGTTTTATTCGCTTTGATACTTCGCGCGAAAGTTAAAAAAGCTCCGGAAGGAACTCCCGAAATGGTGGAAATAGCGAGAGCAATACGCGAAGGCTCGAAAGCTTTTTTGCGCAGGCAGTTTAAATCCATATTTTTTGTCGGCATTGCCGTTGCGGCAATTTTATACTTTATACTGGGAAAACCGATAGCAATTGGTTTTGTATTTGGAGCGATGGCATCGAGCATTGCCGCGTTTTTAGGAATGCAAACCGCCGTTATGGCAAACTCCAGAGTAGCGGAGGGAGCAAAAACCGGACTCAAAAGAGCATTTGCTTTGGCATTTCAAGGAGGCTCAGTAACTGGTTTTTTAGTTGTTGGATCGGGACTTTTTATAG
>ERZ1292623.1582-Hain-H51-01um-R1-1582-length-21649-cov-11_pt1 | contig 21649 bp, 19 predicted proteins | sample MGYA00564398_ERZ1292623 | MGnify/ENA primary metagenome ERZ1292623 (study PRJEB36523, sample SAMEA6512633) | groundwater metagenome | collected 2019-01-07 | study: AquaDiva: Metagenomics assemblies of 32 groundwater samples | reverse complement strand
GGTTGCGGAAAGGAGTATCCCATGTGCCGAAGAAGTCAACTCCGTGCGAGTTCGCATACCTCTTTAGATATATGAGTTTTTCCACTCGCTCTGAAACAGGCACGTTGACCAATCCGATGAGGTCGTAATCGAACGCAAGATTGGTCATACCTCTTCCAGCAGCCAGATCAACGACATCGGCATCAATCAAGTGATAGTTCCCTGCTGTTACGGTGATACTGAATCCGTCGAGCGGGTAGCCGACCTCGGCAAGAAGGTCAAACTTTTCTGTAATCTGGCGAAAGGTTCCCTTCCCGCCTTTGGTGATGCGAATCGCGTTATTGGCCCGCTCGTTGCCGTCAAGCGATGTAGCGATATTTACTCGGTATCGCTTAAAGCATTCGGCAATCTCTTTTGTCATCAACACTAAATTCGTATTGATAGCAAATTGGAAGGTTGTATCCGAGAAAGTATCGCAATACAGCAATACCTTTTGGATGATCGGCCAGTTCAAGAGCGGTTCCGCGTTACCGAAGTGTATTTTGAGCTTCGTTTGGCCGTTGCTTCTAGCCAAAGCGACTACCTCGTCTATACACTTCTTAGCAGTCTCCCAGCTCATACTGAGCTGGTTTTGAGAACCCTCGTAAATCGGGAGGACTTTGCCGTTTACAGGCTGAAAGTGCAAACAGTGCGAGCAACCGAAGTTACAGTTGTCACTGATTGCAAGCCCCATCCGATCTATCGTCTGTTTCGCCGACACCTTCAGAAGATGCCGGGCTTTTTGCTGACGGAGATGATGTTTTTCATCAATCTCTGGCTCAACCAGAAAGTGAACTGACGCAAACTTCCGTATAGTTTCCGTCGGATCTCCATCACAAAGTTCAGCCGCTTCATCAACTGTTTTAGGCTCTCGGAAAGTCTCTAAAAATCGCAGGGCCTCTCCATTCACCACGAGCGGGTTTCCATAAAGCGCGTGATACACCATCGCCTTGTCCGAGGCTGGGTCTGGTATGGCCTGTAGATAAGTAGAAAGCAGGAATTTCTTGTGCATTGATATGCTCCTTTTAAAGAACCGAAAGGTACAATAGTTTCCACAGAATAATAATTTTATGGTATTCTGTCAAGAAAATCAGATGAAATTGATTTTCGGACGAAAGACAGTATAATGAGGGTATTGATAATAAAAAAAGATGCCCTCTTTTCTTTCAGTACAACCCTTCCAAGAAACCCTCCATACCGGCATGTGCGGTCCGGCGAGTTTGAAAATGGTGCTTGCATATTACGGCGTGGAGAAGACAGAGGAGGAGTTGGCCAAGCTTTGCGGCACTGATTCTGAACTGGGGACAAGCGACAAAAGCATAAAACGCGCAGCCGAAACACTTGGATTCAAGGCAGAAATCAAAAACAACAGCACCTTTGACGACATTCGGTCCTGGCTGGATAAAAAAGTACCGGTAATCGTCAACTGGTTCACCAGGGGAAGGATTGACTATCCTGACTCGGAAGTTCCGGACGGCCATCTCTCCGTAGTCGTCGGGCTGGATGACGGGCATATTTACCTCCAAGATCCTGAAATCGGAAGCCTTCGGAAAATCGCCAGAGACGATTTCATGAAAGTCTGGTTCGATTTCACCGGAGAGTATATCAACTCCTGGGATGAGATGATCATCAGACAGATCATCGCGGTCTATAAGGCAGAGCGTTAATCGTTCTGCTTTCTTTTTTTATCTAATAAATTTTATTGCTTATTCTTCAATCAACGCAATCTTCTTGTCTTTGTACAGCAGCCGGCTTCTTAGATTAGCCAGCAACTCTCTTTTTTCGGTGATGCTTCCTTCTTTTAGAAGGTACTTGGCGTATTCCCGGATATTGATCTCAACCTCTATAACCCCCGACCCGCGTGCCTTAAATTACGTTCGGAATTGAACCCCTGGAAACCCTTGTAATACTTGAATATTCTGGGTACTTAACCCGAGTGGCCCGCCAAAAACCTTAACGGCTCATCCTGATGAGCCGTTAAGGTTTACCCTCCCGGATTGACTTCTTTCCAAATCGGATTGGGCTCCGCCAGATTCTCTAACGCGCCTACTATATTCATGCAAAGCGTTTTTAAATTCGTTTTTATCAAACTCAGGCCATAACTTTTTAGTAAAATAAAGTTGCGAATCTCCCGTATGCCATGTCATAAAATTAGCCGAGTTATGAGGTTCTCCACCCGTTCTTATTACTAGATCTACAGATGGAAGGCAACCAGTCCAAAGATATTTTTCTATCAACTCATCATTAATATCCTCGGGTTTATGCCCTTCTCGCATAATACACTTAATTGACTCTATTATTTCTTCTTTGCCATCACAGCCAAGAAGTATTGTAATATAATATTTCTTTGCTTCCGCAGTTTTCTCTTCTATTTTCTTTATAATATTCTCAAGTTCAAAATCTTTCAGTATATCTTTCCACTTGCCGATAATACGAAATTTAACGTCATTTTTAGTAAAATGTGGATATTTAATTTTTTGTAACAAACTGTTCTTTAGGACGCTAACAATAGAATCTACTTCATACTGATTACGGCTAGTTAAGTTTTTCTTCGAAGCTGCTCCAAAGGTATAATATGGTATTCCCATATTAAAAACTTCTTCAGCAATCTCAAAAAATCTTCTTGCGCCCTCCTGGTATCCTTCTAATAATGAAAGTCCTCTGTGTTCTGCCCAGCGGCGGTTTCCATCAGGAATAATAGCAATATGCCGCGGAAGATTTGCGATAGGCGTATGTAATTTCTCACCAATCATATTTTATATGATAAAATTCTATGCTATTCTGTTAAAAATATCTAACCGAGTTTTAAACAAAAGTGCCAGATAAAAAACATGCCTAAAAAAAAATCTATAGCTATCATAATATATAATAAAGAAATTTTATTGCTCCTGCGTGATAATAATCCGAATATTCAAAATCCAAATACCTGGCAGCTCCCCGGCGGCCGGATCGAGGAAAATGAAAACCATTTTCAAACTATAAAAAGAGAGCTTAAAGAAGAAATTTCTTTAATACCAACCAATCTAAAATATCTTGGCGATGCCCTATCAAACACTTCAGTTTATATTTCGTTTCTAACAGATGAAGAAACAAAACATGTTAAACTGGGCAACGAAGGACAGAAACTAAAATTTTTCACCAAAGAGGAACTTCTACATTTAAAGGTAATACCGTCTATAAAATTCTATATGGAAAAATATGGTGATGCATTAGACGCTCTTATTAGTGGAAAAATTCCAGAAGATATAAGTTTATTAGGTTTGAAAAGGTAAATTTTTAAATGGTACGGTAAAAATCTATCAACAAGGAGAGAATTTATACAAAATAAGAAAAAGAGGACGATGCGACTCGCATCATCCTCCCAATATCCACTCGAACTTGGTCCGGGTAGTGGGGACGAGGATGTCTCCATACCGTTCACTCAAGATTTTGTGGATTTGCAGAAAGTCAAGAACAATTTGGCAACCGGTTGTGTCCGGCAACCATACCCCGCTTCTGCCTATGTATTCAATTTCGACTTGGCTTAAGGTTCTTGAACCACAACGACACAGATCGGCAGAGACCGAGAAATTGCGATAACTTTCGACGTTGTGCGCATATACGTAGCACTTTTGCCTTATCATCGTCGCAACTTTCTCAGCGCCTGGGAAACGATTGAGTATGAAGGTAACGGCTTCTTGCTCTCTAACCCAGCCGCCCTTACGCTCCTCTCGCCTCACAAGCGGCGGATTCAAGAATCTTAAACTTTCGTGGAGTTGCCGAGATACACCGCCCTCTTTGAAATTTACCAGATACATGTTTAGACCAAGGGGAACAAAAGCCATTGCAACCTGGCGGTAATAAGGTTTCCCCATATCACTTCTGCTTCTGATCGCCCAAAACTCAATCTGAACCTCGGAGTAGCGCAAAATCGGCACCTCTCCCATAGAACTTGCCACCCGAATCGGACTCCAATCTCCACCGCGCATATCGGCCATAAACCGAAGAACGGTAGGGACCGGGTTCTCCGTGAGAAGCTGCCACTTACTTTCAACCTCAAAACCAGGAAACTCTTTGGTGAAGAAAGTGGTGCTTAACATTCGGCTCTCTTGCCCATATGCATCTGGACACATCCTCTTGCCTTTCTCCCCAAATAGTTTGGAGGACGTTTGGTACATCCACATGCCGCAACAATACTCTCTTCGAGAATACTTCCGCATTCACTGGCCTTAGGGAATTTAAACTCCAACTTCGCTTCGCCGAGAGTGGCGACCATTCGAGCAACGTACAGATTTTCCTTGAACAAGAAAAATCTGATATCTTTGTCGAATGTAAGGCGCAACCCGCTTTGGTGTATCCAATGGCAACGATAGGATTGCATCGCTCCGGTCGGCAGAAGCTGACGGTTACTGCCAATACCGAGTCGTTGCCGCAAAGAAAAACGGTCATCTATACCTGCAAAAAGTTTAATTGCATCTACGCCTGATATAGAAATCCGTTCTTTGACGCTTATCCCACTCGCCCGATTATCTGTTTTTATCTCCAACAGAAAGGTATCGCCAGTGATCTCCATTATATCTGACAATTCCGACGCGTATCGCCTCAACCTTATCGTCAAGCCGGTCGGTGCTTCATATCCTGCTTTTGCGCCGTAGGTGAAGTAGATGGTTTCGGTAACAGGTAGAGGATAGGAAATCCTGGTTAGGATTTCAAAAGAATTAAGCGTCTTCTCCACAGAGTCGCTTGAAGAACTATCACAGAAGTAACGATGTTCAAAGCGCTCCAAATCGTTCATGGTTTTCTCCCTGTTTCGTTTTTCTATTTGACAAAGAACACCCTAAACATAAAATTGTCATAATTATGGCAAACAGTCAATTCATTCATGGGTACATTCAACCTGCAAGTGCAACACCAAAGGCTTCTAATGGGGTTAAATAGTTAAGTCTTTTTCTGGGTCGGGTATTAACATTACGTTCTGACGGGAAATTCCGTTTCAGCTCTCTGGAGACTGATGAAGGTGATCTTTTCAAAACTTTAGCCATCGACCTGATTGATTTTCTCTCCCACCACATATATTGGAGGTTTCCCGCTCTTCTACTGAAAAGTGCCGGTATTTCATACGCTTCTAGGATACCAGAAGTGTTGCACTTACTTGTTGAACCTACGAAATGAGACACTCTGATATCCTTTTTATAGTCTCTCATTTGTCTCATTTGCTGCATTTTATACCCCGACCCGCGTGCCTTAAGTTACGCCTGGAATTGAGCCCCCGGAAACCATTGTAACACTTGGGGATTCCGGGTACTTAACCCGAGTGGCCCGCCAAAATAGCAAATAATTCTATCCTCCAGGATTCACCTCTTTCCAAATTGGGTTTGGTTTTTGGATATTAATCGGCTTGGTCAAAGAGCAAGCCTGGTTTTTGTTGTCCGTGGCCGTAAGAGTCACGTTATAAACACCTGTATTGACATAAGTATGCCGGGGATTCTGCTGGGGTAATGACGCACCGTCGCCGAAAAACCAATTCCATCTGTGGCCGCCTCCCTTGTCGTAAAAAACAGTCTGGTCAGTAAATTGAACCGGATTGCCCGGATTGGGACTAGCCGGAGACCAGGTGAAATTAACTTGAGGATAAGCATTTTGCGGGGTTTTCCAGGAACCCGATTCAACCCAGTTTGATTCCAGATCAGAGCTATTCCAAACTCTGACTCTGGCTTTATAAGTGGTATTGAATTGCAAAAGACCTTGGGGCGTGGAATTGGAGCGGCAGTCAGAACAGAGCACTTTTCCGCTGTCCCACTCCGGACTTTGAAAAGAAGAACCCTCTTCATCTATCTGAACCCGATACGCTGATTGGGGCGAGCTTGAAGGATCAGAATAATCCCAGCTCACTGTTTCAGCCGGACCGGAGACGCAATAGTTTGGATGAGTAACTCGAATATTGGAAGCGGTTGGTGTAGGCGTTGGAGTTGGAGTAGAGCTAGGTACAACGAAAGTTCTAGTCGCGGTATCTCCAAAGTATGTGTTTGAAGACGGGCCAGGGCAAGTCGTGCCGTCCGGCTTAATATAGTCCGCCCCGGCATAATGAATCATACGCATATTCAAAGTGTATGTTCCGGGAGAACTAGGAGCAGTTAGGGTAAAAGTCCAATCAACATTGTCCCCGGGATAAACGCCGCCCGGCAGATGACCGTAAGAAGGCACTAAAGATAGATTAGACTGCTGCAAGAATTGATAAACAGACCCATGATACCATCTTGTATCGCCACTATCATTTACTCGGACAGTAAAATTAACGGATTGCCCGGAGCTTAACGTTCCAGGAATCGGGTTGGTAAAAGTAGCGGAAGAATTATCAGTACAAGATGCCGGCGGCGGAGGAGGTGGCGGCGGCCCTCCGCATGAATTAGAAACATTTACCGAAATGTTCGGCGTATAATCGCCAAACCAGGCAATTCCCTCTCTAAGCATCCTCCATTGAAAATTATATGTCCCCTGGGACGAAGGCGCGGTAACATTAAAATTAAAATTCTTCGACTGACCCGGAGAAACTGAAGAATCCAGATTCACCCTGTTAATCCCCCAGGTATAGTTGTTATCGGGGTTTTGCGACCCAAGCCGGTAATTATCAGCCGCTGTCCAAGTAGCAGTCCCGTTATTTTTAAACGTCAAAGAAACGCTGTTCGATGTTCCCGGTCTCATACACGCTGGCACTGTTTGAGTAATAAACTGGCTACAGTCGCCTTGGCAACCCGTCGGCGGAGTGGGGGTCGGAGTAGGAGGCGGAGTTCCACAAGTTCCTCCGGTTAAAGTGACATTCTGCGTTGTTCCGCTGCCCCCGGAATTAACACTTCCGCTTTTACTGTCATATCCGCTTTTAGAAACCGACCAGCCGATATTCGTATTAGCGTTAACACCGAAGTTAGCAAAACCGGAGCCGTCGGTAGTTCTCGTTGTGCCATTTCCAAAATCCCTGTCTATAGCAACCGTGGCCCCTGAAATCGGCCACCCAGATCCGCAATTGTCTTTGACGACGAAGTTAAGATTAACCCATTGGGAGGATACAGTTACAGTACAACTAACAACCAAACTACCGGCGCTGGTTACAGTAACTGTTTTTGTGCCGGAACTTGAATATGAAGTTGAAAAACTGGCGCCAGTGCCGCTTGAAGGCGACCCGCCTGAAGCTGACCAGGAATAACTGCCATCTCCGCCTGACGCGTTCAAAGTCGCTGTTTGGTCGGTATTTACTGTCTGGCTCGAAGGACTGCAAGTTGGCGGAGGGTAAACTATATCAGCCCGATGCTCCCAAGAAGTGGCTCCGGTGCCGGAAGAGTTAGTCATCCAAAATAAAGAATTGTGATAACCCGGGCCTGCGGCTAAAGTCATTGTGCCGTCTCCGAACTGGGGATTGTTTTCGAAGGAAGAACAAACTGTATCAACACTGCCAAACGCTCCTCCGCTGATGCAGATCTGGCCGCTTACTGTGCCGGCTGTTGGATCGGCCTTGGCATAAACCCTATTTATATATTCGTTGGCTGTGGCAGTGGTAATCGTATGCGAACAGGTAGTACCCGGATTTTGACAAGAACCGCTGTCAGGGCTATGAGCCAGAACCGTAAAAAAAGAAATTAAAAACAAACAAAAATAAAATAAAATAAATAAACTGGATTTACTTTTCAATAACTTCATAAATAATCTCTAAGGCCTTAGCTTTGTCCTTGGTAAATAAGTTTTCTTTAGCAACCACACCGACAGCTAACCCAAGATAAAGGTCGGAAAAAGAACCGGAAACATTTTTGACTTCAGGATAAAATGTGTCGCCCGGCTTTATATCAGCCGGTATTATAATTGCCTTTTTTGTATAAACCGTGCTGGAATTTACAGAAAATCTAATTGTTCGAGTTTCCGGCCGGCTGATTATTCTTGAGTCCCAAACTCCTACCCCTCCTTTAATTAAAATATAATCTCTGCCAATTTCCTGAATATCTCCATAAATCTTAGTGGCGTAATCCTGATCTTCTCTGGCAAAATATCCTTTGTTCCAAATCCAAATTAAAATCCCGGCTAAAACCGCTAACCCAGCCAAAACAAGTATTTTTCGAAACATAATATTATTTTAATAAAACTGTAACAATACGCAAACAAAAAACCGGGGATAATCTTTGTCCAACAACAAAGATTTTCCCCGGCATCTTCTCAACATCTGCCCTCCTTTCTTTATGACGGCGGGTTCAAGTCAAACACGTGAACCCCGCCAAGCGGCTCTCCCGGCATTACGTTTGGGTATCCGCGGCCCTGCCAAGCGTATCCATACGTCCCCCAGTTGATGATGAATTTCACATCATCATGGGAAACTTGAATTACGCCTGTCTGATTGTACGTTTCACAGATAGCCTGGGTGCCAGGCCAAGGATTTGCCACCCGCGTACCACCCATACCATCGTTAACCGTACTAACCCCATCCCGGCTTCGATAGAATCTCACCAGCATCCCCTGGGCAATATTATTGTTGCTGGTATTCGGAAATTTTGCTGGATCATACGGATCCACACAGGCCTCGATGGCAAACTGGAATCCGCCAGTGACGTAACTAGCCGAGATGAGCCGGACAGTCATTGGCAATTCTTTACCTTCGGCGTCCTTCAACCGATAAGGCCCAGAAGGAGGAACTGGCGGCGGAGGCGGCGGCCCCGGCGGATCTGGCGCAACCGGTCCAGCAGCATTCTGGCAAGCTACGAACAAGAGGACCACTACGACGAGAACGTAAACCAACTTAGTCATTGCAGCCCTCCAAAGAAAAAGAGGTTAAAGAGCAACTTGTGCTATCGAAATTATAACGTATTTAGTCCAAGTTTAATCTTGACGTAATATTAAAAAAGTTTTATTTTACAGTCAATAGATACTCCACCCAAACTTTATTTGGAAAAGATTTAATTTGTTTATCTTTGATATTAAACCTGTCTTTCAATAATAACTCTAATTCACCTTCATTAACTGCAATAGAAGGTTTCTCATCGTGTCGCAAGAATGTTTGCAGAATAAAAACTCCTTTAAGTTTTGATCTAATTAAATCGAGATATTTTTCTTTATTCTCTATAAAGGCAATCACTTTAGAATCTAAAATAATATCGTATTTCTCGTGTTTGAAGGGATAATTTTCTAAATCTTCCAAATCCCAATCTGTAAAATTGCATGACGGACAAATCTCTTTTGCTGTTTTTATGGCTTCTTTGGAAAAATCAATCCCCTCAACAGCAAATCCCCGATCCGACAGCCACTTTGAAAACTCACCTGTTCCGCAGCCTAAATCTAAAACCGCACCGGAAGAAATGCCGGCCTTTTTCAAAGTTTCTGATAAATCTACCGACAAACTCCTCCAAGGAGTTTGTCCTTTTTTATAAAATTCTTCCCAGCTTTGTTTACTCATAAAAATTCGGGCTCGGTTTGACGCAACCGAGCCCCTGATAAAACGGACTAAGAAGTTCATAGACATTCTTATCCGTCACCGTCGGAACCGCAAGGCGGTTGGCACTCGCTGCACGAAGGAATACTCTGACAGCAATCTGCCGCCGCCCCAACCTCTGGCCAGATTCTGGAGTCCAAAGGACCGAGCAGAGATTCGGCCACCTGCCGCGAGATGACATACCTCTTCGGATCCGGCTTGCCCATGTCAGGAACGTGGTGAATAAACTCCCCCACGTATTCCTTGCAGAAACGGGCGTACTCCTTCGTAAACAAGACGAAGTTGTGCCACCCGTCATCCAAGACGAGCGACGGACTGACCGGAATCCTGACCTTACGGGCCTGACGGCACACGTAAAGGTACCTGAGGGTTTCGACGAAAATCTTTTCGGCTTCTTCAATCGAAACGCCGATCTTCTGCGCGATGCGCATCGGGATCTCCGGGGAACGGAACGTAAGGATACGCTCCAGGACTTCGGACTCCCTTGGAACCGCTATGGCCGCGACGACTGCCCTCGAAGCAACTTCTCTTTCGGCTACTTGCATCTCCCTCAATCCTCCTCTCCGCCCTTAGAAAGAGCTGTAAAATTTATCTTATTCAAAATTGATAAAAAGTCAATTAACTTCTAGACAAAAATTAAGTTTTATCAAACAAAAAAAACGGGAGAGCATCACTCGGCTGATTTCACCGATTCAACTCTCCCGCTCTGGCGGAGGAAACAAAGCCAAGGAACTCATAAAAAAGGGGGTGAAGAAATCGGAAAATCTTTCTTCACCCCTTTAGTCCTTGTTGGGCCAATCGTACCTAAAGAGCTCCGCCGCCTGCTTCACACGATGCAAGGCATTGCCGCCGACTTTGAACGCCTTGAGCACCCGAAGCTCTTCGGCGTATGCCGGCCCTTCGTGCGCGCCCCGTTGGATATGCATAATCTCGTGGGCGATCGTCGCGGCCAACTGCCTGGCGTCGCCTTTTGCGGCTTTCTTGAACGCTTCTGATGAACGGACCACATAGATCAGGGGTTCACCAGAAACCACGTAAGCAACAGAGACGACTGGCCTTGGATATTTGAATTCAGGAGCTTTGTCGACTGCTTGAACCAACGGAACGTCCTGAATGCCAAGACTGGCAAGCAAGACCAACGCTCGTACAATCTCATCCACAGGAATTCTCCTCTGAAAGGTGCAATAAAAACCGCAGACAGAATTCATGAAGAACTCCGCCTGCGGCAGCCAACGAGAATTTCTCCCCATTGGTAATTATCGAATGTTCACGTTTCGAGCAAGAGTGAAGGTCAGCTCCTGCTCCGGAGCAAGAACCAGCTCCTCGCCCCGGGTGGCAACAACCATTCCGGCTCCGCCTCCGGCGCCGATAGCCGCGCCTTTGGCCGCGCCTTTGCCGCCGCCGAAAAGACCTCCGATCGTGGCTCCAATAGCAGTCACGATACCGACTTTGGCCGCGTCTTTGGCCTTGGTTGACTTTCCTTCCATCGTCAGCGGAGCGGTCTGGAGAGAAACATTGTTCTCGCCTTCGGCATAAACGCCTATCAAGGTAAGCGTCAGCTTGGCGACGCCAGACACTTGGCCCGGCCGTTCAAGATCAGTGATCCGGCCGGTAACCGTGGCACCCTGTTCCAGAACCGTTTCCCCGACTATGATCACGGGCCGCGCCAGAGTTGCCTCAAAGTTTTCTCCGACGCTGTTGGTCGCGGTAGAAAGCCTCTGCCCCAGAATCACATCCAGCCGAGTGCCGGCCGGAATCGCGATTGACCGCGCGACTGGCGCTAAGGATGACTGCGATTCAAGCACTCGCGGAGCGGCTACGGATTGTTGAATCCGCTGCCGAAGCGCGGGCCTTGAAGCAGGTCGGGCCGCCGCTCTTCTCACTGGCTCCTGATCCTTTTGAAAATACGCCTTGATGTCTCCGACGATCATTGGCGTGACTGTCTGAAGCGGCGCTTCTTTTCCGTAGGTCGGATGGAAGCCGGCCGCGTCAAACAGGTCGTAGCTGCCGTCTGTGAGCTTGTGAAACCAAATCGCCGGATTCCCGCTGACTGGATCAAAGAACGCGAGATCATCGCGATACTCGACCCGGGTCGGAATCCGAACCGGCACCGCAGCCGCTGTCACAGCCCCTCCGTCAGCCAGAGTTGGAGCGGCGCTGTCGCGCGAGGACATCAGAAAAGTCAAAACGCCAAGAAGCACCAACCCTGCGGTAACTGCCGCCGTGAGGAACGCCGTCCGATAGAGCGAAGTTCTGTCGGTCATTCTACCTCCTAAAAATTAAGGTACTGAAGACTAATAATACCAGCTTACTTGAAAAAAGTCAAAATGCGATTTTCTATAATCTACTGCCAAAATAAAAAATTAAAAAAGAAAAAATGACGTACAATATAAAAAAAATAAGCACTTCTTTTCCAGTTTCTTGAGGTAATTTTTTTATAAGTTTCAAGATTAACAAAGTTATCAAGGCAGGCACTAGCGCAATTAATCCGCTTATAACTAAAGCAACATATAAAGCAAGGTCTTCGAGTCCACTTAGATTATTAGGTAATCGGCTTACAAAAAAAGCCCATAAAATAGGCGCCAGGAATACAAACAATAAAAGAAGACTAATATTAGATAATGATTTAAATAATTTCATAAATATTATTATAACTGATCCCGGCTGATTATGGAATTATTTGGTGGATTAAATTTATTTCAATAGTTGCTCTCCTTAAATTTTTGAGTTAAGAAAATAACAGCAACTTAAAATCCTGCAACCTCAAAGTTCAATTCGCAAGGAGAAAAGCAATGGAAGCAAAACGACTGAGACTGTTTTTGTTGGTTCTGATCCAGCTGATAACCCTTCAAGAGCTTCAAGGCCAAATCTTGTTTGTCTCAACTTTTACTCAAGGCGGCATTGTCCGTTTGAATGCAGCGACTGGAGAGCAACAAACAATCTATTACGATCCTTTTCTCTTTCGGCCGGAAGGCATAGCTGTCGGTCCGGACGGAAAAATCTATGTGTGCGATTCGCTAGGCGGCCGGATTTTGAGAATGAAACAAGACGGCACCCAAGTTGAAATTATTTACGACCGCTCTTGGTCGCCTTACTTAAAATGGCCGGGGGGTCCGGAAGGCCCGAGTTTCCTAGGCCCGGACCTATACTTCAACACCCGGGGAAACGGCGTAAAACACACCGGAGTCTGGAAAATAGCCGGCGCTGCCGAAATCGCTTACGGCCGGAAAATTCCGGCGCCGGTTCAATTAATCACCGAATTGCAAACCGAAAGCAGTTTCGGCGAGGGAACAACTTTCACGCCGGCTGGCGAACTTTTAATCGTGGACCGGTCCGGCAATCGGGTCCTTAAAGCCAAGTTCCCTTTCAGTAGCGCAGTCCCTCTGATAAATTCCGACCTTGACCGGCCTTTTGGCATTGCAGTCAGAGATAATGAAATCTTGATAGCCTCTGACGGCAGCCGCCAAAAAAATATTAACCGTTTCAACCTTTCAACCGGCCAGTTCCTCGGCACTCTGGCTGTTTTCCAGAATTACGGGCCGCATTTTATTGATCTTGATTCAGCCGGAAATCTGTATCTGGCCATGGATAACGGCGCTATCTGGCAGATAGACCGGCAGGGATTACAAAAATATATTCCTGCTTCGTTAATTGATTCTACCGGATTGAGCGTTGCCAAAACATTTTCCGGCTGCGTTTCAACCGGCGCTGATCAAGCTTGCCTCTTAGACGCCAATCAATCCGACCCGCTCAAGTCGCGCCTGCCCTTAGTTATGGTTCACGGCTGGAACCGAAAAGGCCAGCCGGCTGATCCTAAAACCAAGAGTTTCGAATTGCTGGCCAATTATATAAGGAGTGACGAATCGCTTTCGGCCAAATACAAGCTCTACTACTTCACTTACTACAGCAATGAAGTAAGTGTTTCCGAGCTTGGAGCCGCTTTTCGCGACGTCTTGGACTTGAAAAACGAATCAGATCCGGAGTTCGGCAAATCTCCGCTGGTAATAATCGGCCACAGCATGGGCGGTTTAGTCAGCCGATCTTTTATGCAGGAGCAAAAACAAGCCAAAGGCGCTTGGGCCGATAAATTAGGCGGCGAGCGGATGAAAGTCCTAATCACTCTCGGCACTCCCCATCACGGCACTCCCGTAGCCAATAGAAAAGCCAGAGACCAAAAACTTCGAACAGAATTTGCGGTAGCTTTAGAACTTCTCGAGTTGGGCCTTGGCCCGGAAAACCAAGTTAACCGCTCGGACCTGCTTTGGGATAATTATGACAAGCTCCTGGACTACAAAAATTATCCCAATGAAAAAAATCAATGGCTAGCCAATCTAAACTCCGGCAAAACCTACGATTCGAAAATCGTAGCTTACGCCGGAGTTACTGCGCCGGATAGAGGCTGCCTCGTTGATTTCTATTGCCATGGCAGCACCATTCTCGGAGACGGTTTTGATCTGCCAAATGACGGCATTGTTCCGCTTTCCAGCGCTTTTTTCTTTTCACCAAGAAACTGGCCGCGGACAAATGCCACCCCCAGACACTACTTCAGCGGCTATAATCATTCAGAAATAGTGGAGGGCAAACCGGATGATGACAAGCTCTTTGAACAGATTCGCAGCGATCTTTTGCGGGTGAAATAACCAAAAACGGGCAAGTCAAACTTGCCCGTTTAAGCTTTATCTGATTCGCATCAGAAGAAATAAGCAAACCCTACGGCCATGCCTATTCCTCTGAGGGCTGGGGACGAAAATCCTTCGCCAATATTGAACTGAGTCAGATATAAAGCTCCGCTGACCCGCCAGTGGGGATATTTTGGGAAGCGAAGAAACGCGCCGCCAGTGCCGAAAAAACCAGTGTAAGAACCCCTATCAAAAAATGGTCCGAAGTCAATACTTACTAAGCTCAAGCCGCCGCCCAAAAAAGGTTCAAAGAAAAAGCTCTGGGGCAGGTCCTGGGGCGGAAAGCGATAAAGCCAGCCTCCGCTTACTGCCGAAGCTCCGGTGACAAACATAAACATTCCGACAACCGAATTCCGATTATTGACGTCATAAAGAACTGTCGGAACTCCACCAAGACCGCCCGGAGCGAATCCCATAGAAAGACCGACCCCAAAACGGCCGGCAGTTTTTGTTTGCCGAAGCAATGGCTCGACTTTATTAGATGACGGGACCGGCTCAACCGCAATCGGCGGCTTGATTGCAACCGGAGGTTTTGCCGGCGCTTGAACTTCCGGTTCAGAAATAATCGGTTCAGGTTCTGAATACGTTTTCAAAACCTCAATCGCGCCCAAAGGCTTGTAAATATATCCGACTCGCCGGGAGTCGCCTTCTCTGGTCGGAAGATAAATCCGCACCCAGTCACCCGCTTCTTCGATGACTTCCAAAACAGTTCCGACCTTTACCTGTCCGATAACCGGACTTGAAGTAGTCGGCTCAAGCCGAATATTGGCAACCGGAACCTTGATCCTGAACTGCCTTTCCTGGCTCTGCCCATTCCCTAATGCGGAAAAGACAAAACAGAAAAAGAAAATGGCCGCCGCAAAAAACCGAAACAGCCACAAAGACATTTCTTCCTCCTTGTAATGAGCAAAACACGAAAAAACTTACATTAGTATATAACAGAAAAAGGGATTTGTCGATAAAAAGCAGTGGGATTTCTGAAATAAAACTAAAAACCGCCCTGAGCTTGTCGAATGGGCGGTTTTTAGTTTTACATCCTTAGCAAGGGCACTTGGTTTCAACCTGGCCGCAGCCGACGCACTTCAATACGCAGTTAGCTCCGGTGCAGGAATATTCCGAATTCTGATGATTTGGATCGTGTTCCTCTGCCTCGACTCCGCACTTTTCGCACTTATAGCCCTTGGCCTCCGTACCGCAGGTTTTGCATTTTTTCATCTCATCCATTTTTTTATTGATTCTAAAATTTAGCTTCGACCATTCTGTAAAAATTTCAATTTATTATCGAGATTAATATTAGGATAGAGATCATTTGGATAAATTTCAATAAGTTTGATATTAAATTTTTCACACAATTTTTTCTTTTTTCTTATAGATCGGTCATATCTTGGACTATCTTTTGCTAAACCGAAATACTCTATAAATATATCCTTAACAGCCCAGTCAGCTTTATGATTCGTATTAGGATAAGATACATCTCTTTCATGAGAAATTTTATTTTTACTCAGCCAATTATCGATTAAAGCCTCTGACACTGAGTCACATAAATGGCCATCCCGAGCTTTAGTCATAATCCTTTTATACATGCGATTGTCGTGAGAACGATTTGGCGTAAGACCAGCAGCAGTAACCGCTTTATTCCAAGAACCAAATAAATGAGGCGCTCTATGAATTAGTTCTAAAATATCGCGTTTAGCCGGGACTCTTCTATATTTTTGATAGAATTCCTTAATCATATCTACTATTTGACCTTTACTATATTTAGGAAAATGACATCTATGAAAATAGGACCAACCGCATTTAGACGAACAATACTTCGATTCTCTATTTTTGAATTCTCTTCCACATGCGACGCAAAATCTTTTAGGCCACTTGGGATATTTTTGGTTATTAACTATTGCTGCGCATGACTGAGAACAATAATTATAAACTGCAATTTCGTGTGACATTCTATAAAACTTTTTATTACATCCCAATCTTCCGCAAATTAAAACTTTGCCATGTGTCTTATATGTGTATTGACATTTTCTTGAACAATAAAAATTATTGCCTAATTTAAGGTTTTCGTTATAGTGCCTTTTATCTTTATTGAATCTCTTTTTACAATTAGTGCAACTGACTTTTTTAAGAACGGCCACCTCTATATTTTACCATATTTTAAGAGAATTTTTAACAATCAGGCCGGAGGGAATCGAACCCTCTATTTCTATCGCCCGAGGATAGCGTGTTGCCGGTACACTACGGCCTGTTTTTATTTTTTAACTGACCCAATACTTCTTCTTCGTCTCTTCTTCTTTCTTGTATTCTATCATTTCCATTTTCTTTTTGGCTTCTTGATGAAGATTTTTAAGTTCGCCGTCAGACAATTCATTCAACTCCTTGACCCGTTTTTCCAAATACTCTTTCTTATTTTTCTCCGGCTCTTCCAAAATCTCGCTCATCAAGGCATTCAATATAAAACCGACTCTCGGTCCCGGCTGAATTTTCAAAATCTCCATAATCTCATTGCCGTTGATTTTAAGTTCTTTGAGCGATACCGGCTCGCGAAGCGCTTTTTCAAGCATCACGAGAAATTTTCTTAAGCGGTAAGGCTCGGCCTTAGGCACGCCGGAACCGATTCTATCGCATAGTCTTACATTGATCAAATCCCAAATGTTATCCGAGCCGACATTGCGCAAAACCCGCCTTACTGCCGAATCAGTGATCTTATCCGGGTCTGACTGAAACAAATGGTAGCGAACCAATAAAACCACTTTTTCAATATCTTTTTTGGGGAATTTCAACCTATTCATTATCTCTTCCGTCATTTTTGCGCCAACCACATCATGGCCGTAAAAAGTAGAGTCAGGCCCATCGCCTTTTTTGGTGTGGGGTTTGGCAATATCGTGAAACAAGGCTCCAAGCCGGACGTGCAGATTAAAATTTTCCTTTACTGCATAAGTGAAAGCCCGCAAATTATGCTCCCAGACCGTATAGATATGGTGCTTGTTTTGTCTGACGCCATAGCCATCCTCGAATTCCGGCATAATCTTTTTTAAAAGACCAGCTTGGCGCATCAATTCAAAGGCTCGGGCCGGGCCGCGAGCCAACTCTTCCTCTGTCACTTCATTTGAATGTTTTTTGGTTTTCCTCACCCAGCCTTCTGGCGTATGCTGAATAATTTTCAGCAATTCGTCCCTAATCCTTTCATCGGCAATCATTTCAATCAGCCCGGCCTTTTGCTTCAAAGCTTCAAAGGTCTCATCTTCAATCTCAAATCCAAGCTCCACCGCAAAACGGATTGCCCGTAACAACCGCAATCCGTCTTCATCAAAACGTTCTCTTGGTTCGCCGACTGCCCGAATCAATTTATTTTCTAGATCGCTATGCCCATGAAACAAATCGATCACCCCGCCCTGTTTATCCATTGCTAAAGCATTAACCGTGAAGTCGCGGCGCTTCAGATCTTCTTCAATCTTGGAAGCGAACTTAATCTCGTCCGGATGCCGCTTATCGCTGTATTTTGACTCGATCCTATAAGTCGTTATCTCAACCACTTTCAACGATTCATCTTCGGCATCGGTTTTTACCCCTACTGTTCCAAACTTGTTTTCGTAAAAGCTGTCAGGAAAGATTTTCTGGATTTGTTCGGGCAAGGCAGAAGTAGTAATGTCCCAGTCTTTGGGTTTTTTACCAAGCAATAAATCTCTAACGCACCCGCCAACAGCATAGGCCTCAAACCCAGCCTTCTCCAACTTGCCTAAAATTTCTTTGATTTCTTCCGGAAGATTCATTTAAATTTTGTACCCTCGCCCCGACTCGAACGGGGATCGCCAGATTAGGAATCCAGTGCTCTGTCCTCTTGAGCTACGAGGGCATTAATTATTGTAATTTTACTGGAATTTCGATAGTTTTTCAATAATGAGCCGACTCATCATCAAAGGCGGCAAAAAATTAAAGGGCCAGTGGCGGCTTTCGGGCAATAAAAATGAAGCTCTCGCCTTGATCGCCGCGTCTTTGCTTTTTAAAAGCGGCCTTGAATTAAAAAACCTGCCGAAGATAAAAGATATCGAAGTAATGGCCGAGATGGCCGAGTCTCTGAAAAAAGACAGTATTTGAATGAAGAAATTCAATACCTATAAAAAAGTGCATTTTATCGGCATCGGTGGAATCGGCATTTCAGCCCTGGCGAAACTTTTGCTTAACGAAGGGAAAGAAGTCTCTGGGACAAACGACAACCCAAGCCCGGAAACGCTGGATGAATTGAAAAACCAAGGCGTCCGAATTTCGCTTGACCAAAAAAATCTGCCAGAAGCTGACCTATATATTTACAGCGACGCTTGGCTGACGATGAACCCGGAACTGATTAAAAAAGTAAGGCAAAAAGGCGTACCTGTACTTTCATATTTTGAAGCTCTCGGCGAAATTGCCAACAAATACTATCTCATTGCTGTCTCTGGTACTCACGGCAAAACCACGACCACAGCCATGCTGATTGACATTCTTGAAGATGCCGGTAAAGATCCGACAGCGATTGTCGGTTCGCTTCGAACCAAAACTAAAAGCAATTTCAAAGCTGGAAAAACAAAATATTTTATCTCTGAAGCAGACGAATATATGCGTCATTTTTTAAACTTTAAGCCGAAAATTTTAGCAATTACGAACATTGAAGCTGATCATCTTGATTACTATAAAAACCTTAAAGATATTCAAAACGCTTTTAAAGAACTAGTTTCGAAAGTGCCTGAAAATGGATTTCTGATTTGCAATCCTTCTGATTCAAAAGTTAAACCGGTTTTAAAATCGGCAAAGTGCCGGATCATTGATTACGCGAAAGTAAAAGCTGATTTCAAGCTCAAGTTCCCCGGACAGCACAACATTGAAAACGCCAAAACGGCTTTTACGGCTGCGTCAGCTATTGGCATTCCCGAAGAAAAAATAATCGCCGCGTTTGAAAACTATGAGGGCGTCTGGCGGAGATTTGAATTAAAGGGCAGAACAAAAACCGGCGCCTTGGTTTATGATGATTATGCTCACCATCCTACTGAAATTAGGGCGACCCTGAAAAGTTTCAGAGAGAAATTTCCGAAAAAACGCCTGGTTGTGGTCTTCCAACCCCATCTTTTCAGCCGGACCAAAATTTTGATGAATGAATTTGCGGGAAGTTTTAAAGATGCTGATAAAATAATCCTTGCGCCGATTTACGCGGCCAGGGAAAAAAATGATGGAAGTATAAATTCTGAAATGCTGGCTGAAAAAATTAGAAAACATGGGAAAACAGTTTCAGCTCTTGAAAATTTCGAAAAAATAGTAGATTATTTAAAGGCTAATACCGGCAAAGATGATGTAATTATCACAATGGGAGCCGGCGATATTTACAAGGTTGGAGAAAAACTTAAGGGCCTATAGTATAGCGGTAAAACACCTCTATGGCATAGAGGAGTCCCGGGTTCAACTCCCGGTAGGTCCATTGCCAAAATAAACGGCTCAACCCGTTTAGCCGTTTATTTTGGCAATGGTGTTCGTTTGAAAAAGTCAGAACCCATTTTGCGGAAAACCCTGATTGACCGCCTCCGCTTCGCTCCGGCGGAACGCTCGGGCGCGGCGGAATTCCCCCCACACCCCCCTTCCGCCGCGCCCTCGCTTTGAAAGCCGCCGCCATTCAGATTTCGCTTCGCGAAATACGCCCCAAGAAATTCAGAAAAGAAAAATGGAGTTGCGTTTGCCCCACCCACCCATGCGCACGCAACGGTAATTTTACTCCCTAAATCCATATGTATCATTATAGTGCAACATTTACCTATAATGCAACAATTGCTAGAATGTGGATAAATCTATAACTGAAATATCCTCAAAATTAGGCCTAAACCTCAAGCGCATCAGAATAAAGAAAAAAATGTCGCAAGGAGATATTGCGCGCGCCCTAGAAGTGCATAGAGCGTATGTAAGCGGTATTGAAAACGGCAAGCGCAACCCCACCCTTGCGACAATTAAAAAATTATCTGATGCGCTTGGCGTATCGGCTGATGAACTTCTGAAATAATTATGAAACCAAAAATTAAAATACATCTTGATACTGATTTTGGAGGCGATATTGATGATATTTGTGCTCTAGCATTTTTATTAAAATCTCCCGAAGCTGAAATTACTGGCATAACAACGGTCGCAGAAAACGGCGGAAAAAGAGCAGGCCAAGTTAAGTACACTCTAAAAGTCGCGAGCAGAGATAATATCCCCGTTAAAGCCGGGGCTGATAATTCAGGTGGTTTTTATCCAAGCTATCTTGGTCTGCCTTCAGAAGAAAAATACTGGCCAGAACCAATAACTCCTTTGGTAAATAATATCGATGAAGCGTTGGAACTTCTCAAATCAAGTATTGAGCAAGGAGCTAAAATTGTGGCGATCGGCCCACTCACAAATTTATATCTTCTTGATATTAAATATCCGGAAATACTAAAACAAACAGAAATATTCTTTATGGGTGGATATGTTCACCCTCCTCGTTCTGGCTTTCCCGACTGGAAAAATGAATGGGATTTTAATAAGCAAATTGATATCAAATCAGCGAAACACGTTTTCGCAAACTCTAATATTACTCTGGTTCAACTTTCGGTAACTGAAGAAACTTTTATAAGGGAAGCTGATCTTGAATCGCTTAAAAAATCAAGTTCTCTTGGAAAACTTTTAACAAGACAGGCGGAGGAATGGAAAAAGGATGAAAAAATGTCTGAAAAATACAAAGATTGTGAAAACATTCCTAAAGATATTATAAATTTTCAATATGATCCTTTAACTGCCGCTGTTGCTTTAGGATGGAATGGGGTGGAGATTAGAGAACTGCCCTTGATTATTGAAGAAAAAGATAAAGTTCTTTACGAACATATTGATAGTGCGGGAAAAATTTTTAAAGTAATCACGAAAGTAGATGGAAATAAGTTTAACGAATTTTGGCTTAATCAAGTAACTAGAGTATGAAAATCCTTATTTTTACCGAAGGCACAATTTTAATGCACAAAAATGCAGTCGGGCATGCCCGCTCTACGATTGTTCGGCAAGTTATGGAACAAGAATCGTCCGTAAAAAATTATGCTGAATATGTGCCAGTTGGAAACGCTGTTGATAAAATCCAAAAATGGCAAGAACAAAGCGGGGAAATTGTTTATCTAACTTCTCGCCGAACTGATAAGGAGATAAATGATATTCGCGTTGTTCTCAAAAAATACAATTTCCCCGCCGGAGTTTTGGAATTTAGGCAAGAAGGCGAAGAATACAAAAATGTTGCAGAGCGTGTCATGCCCGACATTTTGATTGAAGACGATTGCGAAAGTATCGGAGGCGAAAAAGAGATGACCTATCCGCATATTGCACAAAGAGTGAAAGAAAAAATTAAATCGGTCGTGGTGAAGGAATTTGAAGGCATAGACCATTTGCCGGATGACTTTTCATCTCTTTTTCGCTAGAATTTAGAAACCTGCGGCGTGCCAGCTTTGCTGGCTTGAATGGCGTCGGCTTTCAAAGCGAGGGCGCGGCG
>ERZ1292623.1358-Hain-H51-01um-R1-1358-length-23778-cov-7_pt2 | contig 21664 bp, 27 predicted proteins | sample MGYA00564398_ERZ1292623 | MGnify/ENA primary metagenome ERZ1292623 (study PRJEB36523, sample SAMEA6512633) | groundwater metagenome | collected 2019-01-07 | study: AquaDiva: Metagenomics assemblies of 32 groundwater samples | reverse complement strand
AGCGCCGCGCGAAAGAAGCGCACTATGGGACGCCCAGCGACTATATGCGCAGTTTGGTGCGCGAAGACATGCGCCGCGCCGAGCAGGAGCGGCTGGAACAGGCGCTTCTCAAAGGACTTGATTCCGGCAGGGGCGTGGCGTATAGCACTAAAGAGTGGGGGACCTTCAAGAAGGCGTTGCTGAAGAATATCGCCGGGAAGAATAGGTAGTGCCCCATGAAAGCGCGGAATGTTATTTTTCAGCGAGAAGCGCAGGAAGATGTTGCCACCATTATAATCCACGGTGCTAGGGACTATTCAGTGCTTTTCGCCGATGAGTAATAGAACGCACACTATGAACCCCCGCAAAAACAACTACGCATTTATTGACAGCCAAAATCTGCACAAAGGCATTGAAGCGTGTGGGTGGAAACTGGATTTTGCGCGTTTTCGCGTTTATTTGCGGGATAAATATGATGTGGAAAAAGCGTATCTTTTTATCGGATATCTTCCGGGGAACGAATCGCTCTATACCCATCTGCAACAATCTGGGTACCTCGTTATTTTCAAACCGACACTTGAGTATAAAAAAGACGGCGGCACATACACCAAAGGAAACGTTGACGCGGAGCTGGTTCTTCACTGTATGATCCAGTTTCCACACTACGACAAAGCGATCATCGTCTCCGGCGACGGCGACTTCCATTGCCTCATTGAGTACCTTGAAAAACAGGAGAAGCTTGAGCGGCTTCTCGTCCCGAATAAAAAAAGATACTCCGCGCTTCTGCGGAGATTCATCTCGCGTATTGGATATCTTGATGGACTACGGCATAAACTAGAGAGGCGAAAAAGATAAAAGGGGGATTATCCTTCGGACGAACCTTAGGTGTGCCCCCTCATCGTGATATACTTACTATAGCGCGCGCGCGCCATTTGTCAACCCTGACTATGACCCCATCACGCACACGACGTATCATGTTTATCATCCTCGGCATTGCCGTGCTGGGGGTTTTGCTGTATGTGGCATATCGGGCATTACAGCCGAGCGCGCCAGCTCCTGACGATGGGGGACAAACCATTGTCGGAGGATCTTTGCCTTCTCCGGCTATTCCCCAAGCACCTGCAGGAGGCGGCAGTGACGGTACCACACCCCTACCCGACTTGCCGAGTATTGCGGAAGAGCGGCTGGTGCGCCTCACGGATTTCCCTGTCATTTCTCCGGCGCTGAACAAAGACGACACGCGCGTCCTGTTTTATAAAAAATCGGGCGGAGACCTGTTCAGCACGGACTTCACCGGAAAAACACAGGAAAAGCAAACCAATCTTACCATCATCGGCCTCATTGAAGCGATATGGCAGAGGGGAGCCGGCCGCGGGGTGGTACGTTATGCGGATGCCGATATCGTAAAAGCATTCCTCCAGATCGGCACATCAACTATTGCCATACTGCCCCAGGGCATTACCAGCGTCGCGTGGTCGCCGGATGGCGGTACACTTGCGTATACGTTCATCCGAGACGATCGCCTGGAACTTGTGATCACCGATGCAACAGGCAAAAATCCGCGCTCGCTCCTCCGTACTCCCCTCACTGACGCGTCTGTTGCGTGGATAACGTCCGATCTTTTTGTCTTTGCCACCGCTCCCTCGGGAACAGCAGAAGGATACTTTTTTGTATTTTCCCGCAGGGACAACTCATTTGTAAAAATATTCGGCCCCCAGCGCGGGCTCATGGGGCTGTGGTCGCCTGACGGTGCTACCGCCGTCATATCCGGCATACCGGCGGGCAAAAAAGAAACCGAACTCGCCCTGTATAACCGCGCCAAAAAAGAATCTCTGCCGCTTCAGCTCGCAACACTCCCTGAAAAATGCGTATGGGCCGATGCCGGATCCCTCTTTTGTGCCGTGCCCAAAATAATTCCTCCAGGTATGATGCTTCCCGACGCATATCTCACCGGCTCATTCAACTCTTCCGACCGCATCGTCAGGATTGATGCGGCGACACGCGCCATCAGCCCCGTCTTTGACGAAGGTGATTTTGATATGACCAACATCCTCGTCACCAAAGACAAAAAACGCCTGTTCTTTGTGAGCAGGCGCGACGGCATGTTGTGGGCGCTAAAATTAGAGTGATGCGGACGGAGCGAATGGTTTAATAACCACCCGTCTCTCCTCATCTTGGCCTATGGATTCCGTCGTGATATCCGGATATTCCTCCAGCAGGAGGTGTACAACGCGGCGTTCAAACGATGACATGGGTTTGAGCGGCACGGGTCGGCGGTACAGGCGCACTTCTTTTGCCGCGGCTTTTACGTCCTGCTTCAGGTCTTCCATCCGCCGCATGCGGTAGTCATTGAGATCCAAACTAAAGCGCTGTTCTGCGCCGAATTTTTTCTGGACTATTTTGCGGAGCACATGCTCCAAGGCGGCGAGGTTGGCGCCGTGCTCGCCGATGAGCATGCGCGCGTCTCCGCGCAGGCGCACGGCAATGCGACTAGTCGTACCCTGGTGCGCGGTAATTTCCAGAACCGCATCACCAAATCCCATGCGATCAAACACTTCGCTTATGGTGCTTTTGATTGCTTCCATATCGGCCATAATGTCATGCGTTTACCCATACTAAACTCCTGCACAATACCAAGCGTATTGAGCGTTGTCCAGTAGAGCGTGAGGGCCGAGGGAAGGGTATATGACCAAAAGAGAATGAGTAGGGGAAACAGATAGGTGGTCTGCCATTGCAATGCCTTGGCAAAATCGCCGGTGTTTTTTCCTGCGGTATTCTCGGGAGGGGGTACCGCCAACTTGGTTTGCACAAATTGAGTGATAGCCGCCGCAACGCCGAGAACTATGTTTCCCTTTGAAAGATCCAGGATGCCGAGCATATGCGGATTCAATACGCCCGGATTTTGCACGAATGAGTAGAGATACTCCAAAGACGCAGGGTCAAAGCCATGCCGGAATACCTGGAGCATGGCGATGAGAATCGGGAGCTGTATGAGAAGTACGAGACAGCCCGAAAGAGGGTTGATCTTGTGTTCTGCATACAGTGCCATCATGGCCTTGCCTTGGCCTTCGCGGTCGCCTTTATGTTTTTCCTGAATGCGCGAAAGTTCGGGCTGTACTGCGGTCAGGCGCGCCTGCGCGCGCTGGCCTTTGATCAGGAATGGCGTGAGGAGCAGACGGATGATCGCGGTGAGCGCTATGATAGCGATGCCCAGGTCCTGGCCCGGCAGGATGGTATAGAAAAAAACCAGGCCGTTAAATAAAGGACGCCACAACAATTCGGTATAGAGATACATCAATGGATTCATGAAAAAATCCAAATTACAAATTCTAAATCACAAATAAAACACAGATCCCAATACTCAAATTCCAAACGCGCGTTTCGGTGATTGATATTTCGGTCATTGGAGTTTATTTGGAATTTCGTGCTTGGTGTTTGGAATTTTCAGAGGATCATATCCTCCCGCATGCCATGGGTGGCACCGGCCGATCCTTCCAAGCAATACCATCCCGCCCCACAAAAGTCCATATTGACGGAGTGCTCCTTCTGCGTATGCTGAACACGACGGGAAAAATCGGCACGCAGAAAAAAAACCGGACGGCAGGAGCGGCCGTACGGCACTTCCCACGACGCCGTGTTCCAACGACACCACGCGGCGATAGAAGAAAATTGCGCCGAGCACGGCTCTCGTGCTATTTTTTTCCAAGACGGAAGACAAGTTCCTCCAATGCTTCATAGAATGCTTTTTTTTCTGCGAACGCGGCCTCGCGACGACAAGTGATGACCACATCCTGTGGGGGATTGAGCACAGAACTACGAATGCGCATAAATTCTCTCATGCGCCGACGCAAGCGGTTGCGTACCACAGCCCGCTTATCAACACTGCGAGGCACCACAAAAGCGAATCGGGAATGTGACATGCCACTGGGGCGCCAGGCGACGGAAAAAAAGGTGTGGGATGTCCGCTGGCCTCTCTGTAAGACGAGACCTAGGTCATTACCCCTCCCCAATCTACCGTCCCGCTGCCGATGTTGCCCGATTTTGAAAGCATGGTACCCGTACCCGCGTCCCCATGTCCCCGCGTCCCACTTCATGTCATTTTTTTACGACGCCGAAACCGCCAGACGCGTTCGCCCTTTTGCCCGACGACGCGCCAGCACCGCGCGACCCGTGGGACTTGCCATGCGTTTGCGGAAACCATGAGTCGTCCTTCTCTTCTTTTTAGATGGATGATAGGTAAATGACATACAAGTTAGTTATACACAGGTAATCAACATACTATCCCCAGACAGAGCGAGTAGCATACGGATAGGGATAGTGTATAATAATTATTACTTATTGTCTAAGTTCTGTTTAGGGTATGGAGAAACACGAGCTTTGGCAGGCAGTACTCTCAAAAATTGAGCCCGTCCTCTCGCGTCCAAATTTTCTCACATGGTTTCAGGGCACTGGAGTCACGGACTTGGTGGACGGAACCGCGACTATCGCCGTGCCAAACGGATTTGTGCGCGAATGGCTCCAGCAGAAGTATCACAAATCACTCCTCCACGCGATGCGAGAGATAGATACAGATATCAAGGAGATAACCTATGTTATCGGTCAGCCCGAAAATACAAACACCAGTTCTTCTTTTAAAGACCGGTTTCTGCGCCGCAAGCGCCTGTCAGCGCCCTCTCCGTTTATGAGTGATGATATGTCCATGAAGGAACTATCCCTTAACCCCGAGACGTCGCTCAATCCACGTTATACGTTCGCCAACTTCATTGTGGGTTCTTGTAACGAACTGTCCCACGCCGCGGCCCAATCGGTCGTCAAGAATCTCGGCACGACATATAATCCGTTCTTTATCTACGGCGGCGTGGGGCTTGGCAAGACTCATCTCATCCAGGCAATCGGCAATGAGGTCCTAGCGCACCACCCCTCGCTCAAAGTTCGCTATGTGCCGTCGGAAAAGTATATGGGCGAAATTGTGGATGCCCTGCGAAACCAGCAGATGGGTATGTTGAAAGAAAAGTACCGCGCCGTTGACCTTTTGATTATGGACGATATCCAGTTCATTGCCCGCACCGAGAAGATGCAGGAAGAGTTTTTCCATACATTCAATGCGTTGTACGAGCGCAACCACCAGATTATTATCTCCTCCGATCGCCCGCCGCAGGCGATCGCCACACTGGAGTCGCGCCTCCGCTCGCGCTTTGAAGGAGGTATGATCGCGGACGTAGGTCTGCCTGATTTTGAGACACGCCTTACCATCCTCAAGACCAAAGCCGAGACCAAAGAGATCGCTCTCTCCGAAGACGTGCTCAAATATATCGCCGAGAATATCAAAAACAATATCCGCGAGCTTGAAGGTGCGCTCAACCAGTTGATTATGGCGTCAAAGCTATCAGCCGCCCCCATTGATGTGGAAACCGCGCGGAAAATCGTGGCGAGCCATGCCGCAGCGCCCCGCAAATTTCTCTCACACAAGAAGATTCTCAAAGCGGTCTCGGATTTCTATGACATTAGCGAGCGCGACTTGGTCCAGCATTCGCGGAAAAAAGATGTGGTGCGGCCGCGCCAGATCGCGATGTACTTGATGCGGGAAAATCTCAAAACATCATATCCCTCCATCGGCGACAAATTCGGCGGCAGGGATCACACCACCGTCATTCATTCCTGTGAAAAAGTTGCGCAAGATCTGTTGATAAACCCTGAACTGGAAGACGAGCTGAAAGCGATCAGGGAAAGAATCCTCCTGGTATAGGCAGTATATCCCAGATTTTTCCCCAGCATTTCTCCTGCATTCCCCAAAATAAATCACAGAAAAGAAAGCAATGTATTGTTTGATAGATACAATATAATTCACTCGTTTGCCGGCAGAAAAAGCGGCACAAAGCGCACCCTAATAATAACAATAATAATCTATATATAGATACTTTATTACTATTATGAAATTCTCCTGCGCAAAAACAGATCTAGAGCGGGCGTCGGTAATTGCCGAACGATTCGCCGGAAAACAAACAACGCTTCCCATATTGGGGCACGTACTTCTCGCGGCTCACAGCAAAGGACTCACGGTTACCGCGACCAATCTTGAACACGCGGTGGAGCTACGGGTACCTGCGCGGGTGGCGCAGGAGGGGAGGGCGTCGGTGCCTGCAAAAGTATTTGCGTCTCTCCTCCAATCCTTGGGTGATGGAGAGGTGAGGGGAGAAGGAGAGCGCGGCAATCTCCATCTGCGGACGGATACGCGCGAAAGCCGACTGAACGGCTCGGTTGCTGACGATTTTCCGATTGTGCCCAAAATCAAGAAAGGCGCCGTCTTTTCCGTGGATGCGGCGTCTCTTGCACGCGGACTGGGAAGGGTATTACCAGCGGTTTCGTCGTCGGAATTCAAACCAGAACTCTCCGGTGTGTTTTTTCGTCCGGCAAAGCAGGATCTTACTCTTGCCGCAACCGATACATTCCGTCTCGCCGAATCAGTACTGCCGCTTGCAAAAAATGAATCGGAGGCAGGACTATCATTTATTCTGCCACAGAGGTCTGCGGCAGAACTCTCACGTATTTTGGACGGAGAAGACGGTATGGTGACCATGGTCGTAGGAGATAACCAGATGTCAGCGGAAACAGGCAGGGGTCTTTTTACCTCGCGGCTCATTGAGGGTTCTTTTCCTGATTACAAAGCGATCATTCCGAGCCGGTTCACGACATCTGTGTATCTCTCGCGCGACGACATGACGCGGGGAGTGCGCGCGGCAAGTATTTTTGCATCCAAGCTCTCGGAAATCAACGTGCGCGTGGGGCTAAAGCAGATTGAAATCACGGCGGCCAATCCCGATGTCGGTGATTATAGGACCCACTATCCGGCGTCACTCAACGGCAAAGAAATTGCCATGAGTTTCAACTGGCGCTATGTGCTGGACGGCATGGCCCAGCTTGATGACGAGGAGATATTTTTTGGCTGTAACGAGGCATCATCACCCGCGCTCATACGCAACAAATCCCACAACGCGTTTACGTACGTCGTGATGCCCATACGGCTCACCTAAAAAATGAAAAAGTAAAAGCGCAAAAGGAAAAAAGTGTTGTCCTTTTTACTTTTCCTTTTAGGGCAAGATCGTCACTTCTCGCTCCGCGCTTGTTCTATTGCCCACCGCGTCAAACGCGGTGATTTTTATGTGATGCGAGCCGGGTGATAGGGGATCAGGAACAGCAAACAAAAAATCAGGAGACACGAACGGGCCGGTGGTTGAGCGCACCAGAGCATCATCTATAAAAAGAGACACCTCGCTTAGCGCAAATACGGCCTCTACGCGCGCTGAGACCTCGCTGATGTCGCTCAAAGACGTATTCCCTTCGCTGGGAGACATGATTGATACCCGCGGGGCTTTGCCGGGCGTGTGGAGGTCATCTGCTCCCTCGGGCGCTTGTGTTGCGGCAAGCGGATGACCGATAAGCCACGCATCAATGCCCGCCTGCCAGTTTTTAAACTGGGGGTCGCCCTGGGGATCGATAGGCGCATCTCCCAGTGGATTATTTTTTTCAATCAATCCCAAGATTGTGGTAATGCCTCCGAATGTGCGCTCTTCAATGAGTTCTGGCGGCGTATCTGCTGTCGCGAGCTTTCCTGATATTTTATCAATTTTCACGCCGGGGCCGGATCGGTACGACCCGCGGAAAATCGGCTTTGCGGCCTGCAGGGGGTCAGGGGAGGCAAAATACTCCTGGGGTCCTGCGGAGAGAGCGGTTTCTATAAATTTGTGCCAAATGGGGCCTGCGACCATAACGGACAATCCCTTCTGATTCATCGGCGTGTTGTCGTTATTGCCGACCCAGACGCCTACTGTCAACGACGGGGTATAGCCGATAGTCCACGCGTCGCGGAACTCCTGTGTGGTACCTGTTTTGGCGGCAACCTGCCGGTTGGGGAAGTGGAGGGAACTCGTGGGGCTGAATATCGGCACGCGGGCAGGATTGTCCGACAATATATTATTCATCACGCGCGCGATATTAGTATCTAGAGCGGGCACAGGCGTATCCCGTCGTTCTTCCAGGATGGTGCCGTTACGGTCTTCTACCCGCAGGACTGCGGTGGCCGGATGGCGCACGCCCTCTGCCGCAAAAACGCCGAATGCAGACGTCATTTCAAGTAGTGTCACTTCAGCGCCTCCCAGCACGAGCGAGAGTCCATAGCGGCTGGGATCTTCAAGAGTCGTGATGCCCATGGCTTCGGCGGTCTTCATAGAGTCCTCCATGCCTGCCAGATACAGCGTCTTTACCGACGGAATGTTGAGTGATTGCGCGAGCGCGTGGCGCATATCCACCGGCCCGCGGAATGAATCATCATAATTTTGCGGGTGATAGCATTGCTTGGGATCGCTGATCTGCGGCCCCGGAGAGCCGTCGGGATTGCATCCAGGGTTGAATTCCGTAGGCACATCAAACAACATGGTCTCCGGCGTGTACCCTTTTTTAAAAGCCGTGGCGTAGACAAACGGCTTGAACGCGGATCCCGGCTGGCGTCTGCGCGTTGCGATATTCACATACGGATCAAATTTGCACGTGACACCCGGATTGCATCCCTCCGGCTCTGCGGTGCCGAGGTATTCTTTGGAACCTACCATGGTGACAATGTCGCCAGTGCGGGGATCTATAGCCACGAGTGCGGCATTGTACGCCTTCACCAGATTTTTATTATTCTCTGCGCCTTCCTGCACGAATTTTTCGGCAGTTTCCTGGAGTGTCCAGTCAAGCGTCGTGGTCACGCGAAGCCCTCCGCGAAGTACGGTTGCCTCCCCATATTTCTCATCCAGGTGTTCGCGCACGTATTGGACAAAATGGGGTGCGCGTATGGTCTCGCGCATGGGTACAAAAACGAGTTGGGAATGCGTTGCCTCATCGGCTTGCTGGGCGGAAATAAATCCCGCGTCCGCCATGCGCTGGAGGATCCAGTCCTTGCGCTTCATCAATTCGTCCTTGTGCGAGCCGTACGGAGAGTAGTACGAGGGCGCTTTGACAAGTGCCGCAATAGTCGCGGATTCGGCGAGCGTCAATTCTCCCACCTCTTTGCCAAAGTACAGACGTGCTGCCGCGGCAATGCCGTACGCGTTGGAGCCGTAGGGGATCTGGTTCAGATACCACCCAAAAATTTCATCCTTTGAATATTTGCGCTCCAGGAGCACTGCCAAAATCTGCTCTTTTAATTTTCTGCTTATGGTCTTCTGTCCTCCGAGCAGGGAATTTTTAATCAACTGCTGGGTGATAGTAGAGCCGCCCTGCGAAAAATCGCCCGACGAGATATTTTTTCCGATGGCGCGGAAAATACCCCGCCAGTCCAAGCCCCCATGGCTGTAGAAATGAATGTCTTCGGCGACGAGTGCCGCGTGCTTTACTGAATCGGGTATATCGGAGAGCGGCACCACGCTCCGCCGCTCATCGCCGTGGATTTCGTAGAGCAATATCTTGCCCGTGCGGTCGTAAATCTGCGTGGATTCCTCCACGGTACGCTCGTGCATCCGCTCGGGATTGGGCAGGTCGCCCACCAGCGCATACACTGTAGCCGCACCCGCAAAAAGCGGCAGGAGTATGCCCGCCACGATAAAAAAACGCTTTTTCCGCGCCGTATGGAAATTATGACTTCGCATTCTTTCCGTGCTTTTCCGCGCGCCGCACCATCAAGAGAATCATCAGCACTATCACGATCCCCGTAAGATATGGAATAATTTGAGCATTCATGTGGTTACGATTCTTTCCAACTGTTCCATGACACTAATATATATAAAAAATGATGCGTTGTCAATCCGCGGGCGCTGTTGGTATAGTGTTGTTTTTCTGCGCAAGCGCCGTGGTTTTGAAACGCGCGACTTCCTCAAACAGCATGTCCTTGAAACGGGGGATGTGGGCGTCCAAGAAGACCTTCTTTTCCTCGTCCGACGCCGACCCCTCAAACAGGCAGAAAAATTCCTCCATCTGCTCATCCGGCAATTCTTTTTCCAGACGGCGGATCACCGCCATCATGATCGCTTCCCCCGCGCGCGCAAAAAATGCGTCCCACTTCTCGGGACTTTTTTCCAAGCCGAACGCTTTGAGAATATCAAGATTAAATCCATCAGGTATATCCATAGACAAGGTTTTTGGGCGTTAGGTTTTTAGCACGACGTGCAGACATCTTCCCTAAGAACCTAATGCCTAAGAATCTATATTCTGCGTCTCATTACGCCGCCATGCCCGCCGCAAGACCGGCAAGCACTCCGCCCTCTTTCGCGGCTTTGTATGTCTTATCAAAATCCGCCAAGGACTTCGCATCCTTGCGCGGCACGCCGTTTGCATCCAGCGTCCATCCCAAGAGGGAGTATTTCAGTGCCTGCCCGAGCGTCCACAATCCTCCGATAGCCCCAATTCCCGCGACATCGCCAAACGTCCCCAAAGCGCCGCGTGCCGCCTTGCGCTCCCACCCCTCCATTTTTTGTTCTCGGAGTTTTTTATTTTCTTCCTGCTTTCTGCGTGCCTCACGTCCTATTTGTTGCGTTTCTGCACTAAAATTATAGGTTGCGCCCCCCGCTTCTCCGTGTTGGGCGCTCCTTTTTTCTCGTGATTCCCGCCCCTCTCTCTGAAGAGATCGACTGAAATCACGATTCTCTCCTTGTGCCATACCCCAACTATATCTATAAATATAAAAGCGGTCAATCTGTTCCAAGGAACAGATTGACCGCCGTGATTGGTCAGAAAAAACAACTCTTCTTTTTCTCCTCAAGCTCGCGGGTATATCTCGTGTAATTCTCGCGGGCTTTGGGATCAACTACCTGACTCTTGATTCCTGTCTTGACATCAGTCTCCTCTTTCGTGGGATCAATCGCGTTGATTGATTTTTGCAGCGCTCCGATCTCTGCACCGCAAATCTGCTTCAATTTTGCTCGCCGATCCGCTTGTGCCGCTTCAAAACCAGAGGCGTCCACCACGCCCCTATGAACGAAGCGGAGGGGGTCAATGCCCACGGCGTTCACATATGGCCGCGTCATCGGGAGTACGGACAAGCCCGACAATATGACGAGTACGATCGCTTCCGTAATGGACACGCCCATCATAAAACTTGGCGCCCACGTTACCGGTACGTCGTACGCGTCACTTACTTGGTAGTATGCGATTATGGCGAGTACCACAATCGCGTCTATGCCAATAGGCACGAACACGCCAAGGGTGACAAACGAGAGGGCAGTAAAGATATGAAACGCGAGAGCAACATCCACGCGCTTCTTGAGTCCCGCCCGGATGTCCTGCATCGCCTCTTCCGTCTGCTCCCCGACGGGAAGGAGTTTGACAAGCGCGGAGGCGAACACACTAATGAGCGATGCTATCACTTTCACGATCAGGAACGACACTACAAACGAGACGTAGATAATAATCTGTCCCGCTTCGGTGTTGTTCCGCGCCGACCAAAGGCCGAGCACAATTCCTATAATCGTGAATACCAACGCAAAGGAAATTCCTCTTCGAGCAGCTAGTGAATAACGGTTTGCCATAGCCGCGCGCCACACCTGCGGGACACCGTTCGTAATATGGTTCCCCAGTACAGCGAGGAACGGCCTGCCGTACATGAGCCATCCCCCCAAGAGCCCCACCCAAAGCACTATCGTGAGCATTGATTACTCCTTTCAGACGAGTTTTAGACGAGAAATGCGATGAAGGCCAACACACCCGCTGCAAGAATGGCGAGGAATGCTCCTTGGAGAGACGGCCAGTTGTACCAGTGTACGCGATGTGCCGCTCGGCTTCGCCTGTTGGCGGCGATAAGGTCGCGCGATCTCCGATCCATCTGTTGTTGCGCATACCTACGGTGGGCAGGGAAGTCGCTTTCCATCCATTTCTGGATGTCCTCCAGTCGGTGCGCCATTGTGGGCGAAACGCCGGAATCGCGTATCCATCCCCATAGATCCCTGCCATACTTCCGCGCCAGCAGTCCCCATGTCAGCAGTTTATTTGCCTCTACAAATGCCTGGGCCTGGGCAAAGGACGCATCATCGGCGCGTCCAAGCGCGCGAAATGCGACTTGGCGACTACTATGGTCCGTGACACTCACGAAGATGCGCGTGAGGAACTCGCTTAGTTTGTCCTCTTCGCGCGGGTTCGTCCGGCGATTGGCGAGAGCGCGTTTATGGCGCTCTAACAACTTTTCGCTTGCCGTACGGTCTTCCAGCTGATTCGAGATGAAATTCCACATCGCAGCGCGATGTTCCTCTTGGATTTCGATCTGCCGGAACACTTTCTCTATGGCGGCTTCGCCCCTTTTTTTAATAGCATCACTGGCTACGCCATAAAGAATCCCGCCGATTGCGTGCGCCGCTGGGACTCCCCAGATTGGCATGATGGTTCTCCTTTCACTTGTAGAGATGAATGAGTTTCTGGAAGTCCCGCAACATCACAACAATGCTTTTATGGGACGACTCCATAGTGATGCTCACCGTAACCATTCCGTTCTCGTTTGTTTTCCTGTCAACAGGATAAACTACGGGACGATGCTCCTCGTCATGCACGATGATCGTCTCCTCCTTCATAGGAGATCCATCTTCGTCTATGACGCGGAATATTAGTGTCCCCCTGTCTCCTTCGTACGACTCAAAACACTGGATATCCTTTGGTTTTTTGGGTTTTTGCTCCCGCACCAACACCACTGTCTTTTTATCACTTCGGCGTGGGTCTCGCTTAAGCCGCGCCTCAATCACTATCCCAGTCGCGCCCTTTGGCGCATGGAATGTGTGCTGCTCGGTCTTTCCAGAAGGACCTGTTTCGTGATCGGCCTCCGGATCCCCTTCATTGACGAACTCAATCACTTCTCCATGCAACGGATCGCGATTTCGCCCCTCGGTCGCGGTCGCCCATGCGTGCAACTCCCAACTCTCGTCATCCAACCTTCTGGGTACTCCGTACTCCAAGGTGATTTGTATACCACCCCTCTCTGCCATCATAGCCTCCTTAAATAATATCAAGTCGTATTCTTATTCCGTTGACAAAAAACTCATGCCTTCTATAGTACATCATTTTATATAAAAAGTCAAATCAAAAAGCCGAGGGGCATCCCTCGGCTTTTTGATGGCTTAGATAGGGGGTTTTATGACTTTATATTGCCTTCAAGCTCCATAAGCTTCAATTTGTCCTCCAAAATACGCTTGGCCTCTTTGAGCCGCCCCATGGCATTTATTCCCTCTTTCCTGAGTTCTGCTATGCCGTCTTGGTGTGCGGCGGCCTGCGCCAGTCCCTCGCGGAAAAATTGGAATGCAACTGCCTCCTGGACTTCTTCCGGCAGTTCAGAGAAATGATCCACGAGAAACTTCCGAGCATCTTGTTCGGTGCCGTTTTGTAAGACGTCGGTAAACTGGCGGTAGAGATCGCGGAGTGTAGGATAGGGTGTCATATGTATTTTTATAACCTACAAAGTAAAGTTCATACCCTCCATAAGTGATTCCATGAATCCTGTGGAGACGCGTGCGAACCACCCTGTCCTGCGGCGCGAGGGAGCCAGCAACTTTCCCATAAAAGAATCGCGGGCTTTTTCCTTGTCGGCTGGAGTTTTAATCTTTTTATACTCCGGCGTCTGTTTTTCTTGTTCCCATCTCTCCTGTACCTGTTCCTCGGACATCATAAGTTGTTTCGCTTCGGCAAACCCCATAACATTTGCTTCTATTTTAGGCGGTGTTTCCCCGCGAAGGATCATGCCGACTGATTTATTGAGCTCGGTATTGCCCATCAGCGTTGCCGTGAGAACGGTGCCGAGATTTGCTGTTTCTTCGTTCACGTCTTTAAGCAAGCGGTCAATATCGCGTTTTGTCGCCTCACCCCCGAGTTCCTTTGCCGCGGCAAGCAGACGGGCGTCGCGCTTATTGCCCCTCCAATCCCGGATTTTCTCAAGTATTCCCGCCCTGCCCTCTCGTTCTTCAAGAAGATCATGGATCTCTTTTACACGCATGCCATGGCTCTGATTTTTCTTGAGTATCTCGGCATACTCGTCTTCGGTGATGCCGGCTGCCTCAAGTTTTTCCATCAACTCCTCGTCTTTTACGCGCTGTGCCTCAAATTTCTTATTCAAATTTTCCACACCATCATAGATGTAATCAAACGCCGCCGGGTCTCTGAAAATAAGCGTCTCAAGGTAATTCCCCACTAATCGGGAAATGTCTCGTGATCCGGCCGCCTTGAGAATATTGCCCAGATCCGGATGGAGCGCACCCATCTCTTCAACGAGTTCCGGCGTTATCATTTCTTTGACGCGCTCCGAGCGCTCCAACTTTTCCGCAAACTGACCGCGATACTGCTCCATTAGCTCAAAATCTTCAGTCACAAACTCGCCTTCTCCGAAAAAGAGTTTTTTCGCCAGCGCTTCCTGGCCTTCCTGCTCGAGCATGTTGGCGAAAAACCCGCTCTTCTGGCGGTCTGCCCGTATCTCTTTGATGCTCGGTCCTTCCGGTTTTTCCTCCGCATCAGCGGAATCTGGTGTTGCCGGCGCCCGAAGACGTTCAAAAATAGCCATAAGTAGAAAGAGACTTATTGTCTTCTGGTTACTATAGCAACAGATGATATATCAAAGCAAATCAAGCTATCCACATGTAAACGCCAAGGCGTTTGTAGAAACAAAACGTGCTTACTTAATATTGAAACATAAAGAAAAGAGACGGTCAACTTCTTTACAAAAGACCGTCTCACTAGAAAATGGATTCTTACTCGTTAGGTACCGATGATTTATCTACCAATATATCCCCGCATCGTCCTCCCATATCCCAATAACATTGCGCCATCCCACACCACCCAGTGTCCTGAAATTGCTATCAAGAACACGAGAGTAATGGCCTAGTAGAATCCACCACATACGGCGATAAAGCACACTCCTTACCAGCAGAAACCCCAGCACTGCACCCATATCCTATTTCTTCTTTCAGAAAATAAATGTGGCAATAAAGAGAAGTGCCCCCGCGACCAGTGGGACAAGCGCTACCCATGGCCGAGCGGACACGAATGCGGGCTTTCTCTGCTCTCGTCTCTGGCGCCGATGCTCCGCCCAAGTGTGCCATTCATCAATGACCGCTTGTCCTTGTGGATTCAGCTGCGTGTATATCCATTCTGGGAATCGTCCCGCATCGCCGAGAGCCTGCGAGATTTTTTGGCTCGTACCCTGGATCTTTTCTGCGAGGGTTTTTTCCACGATTGCGGCGAGAATTTTATCTCTCTCCGCAGAGCTATCCTCTCTGAAAATAATCTTCAGGGTATTTGTCCCGACTAACTCCAATTGCTCACGCTGGTTGTTACTCAACCTCCATTGCCAAAGGAGCCGTTCATCTCGGCGTCCGGCATTCTCTTGGCTGATGCGACTCGCATGGAATTGCCGCAATCGTAGGTTCTTTTCCGCTTCCGAAAGAGTATTGTCGTTAACAATGACCTTTTCTCCAGGTAACCCTCCGCCAGAGCGCACATATCGCTTTGAGTTTTCCACCCATTCAGGCGGTATCTCATCTACCCACTTAGGCGGATAGAGGTCCATAATGACATCTATTGCCTTGCGTGTGTCTGCGGGCTTTGGGGCGGCGTCAGCTTTCTTTCTCAACGCCCAATCCAATCCCAGTTGTGACGTCATGTCTGCCATCAAACTGACCAGATACTGTCTTGCTGAATCCTTGAGTGGCATGAGATTGTTCTCCTTGGGGACGATAGCAACATACTAATTCACAAAGAACATGTGTTAGGTACTGCTTATAGACGTACTCGGAGTGTCGATATTCGTCGGCTATGAACCTCATTTTCTCTTCAAGGTGCCCCATTCTCACGGCAAAATCACAAATGCCATCCCAAAACGGCGCAAATGCTCGCTCCATAAAATCGGTTTCTATATGCTCTTCAAGAGCAAACACCTCCGACAGGTTAATAAGAAGGCGATCACGGTATTCCGAGATCTTCGCCATCTGATTACTCATAGTTCTTTGCGCTCCCTGATGTCTCTCGATCTTTTCAAACCGTGTGGGCCCGGTATAATGTCCGGTACCAATATAAGATCCGGTCCTAAATCCCATGCGGCTTTGATCGCGACAGACGGGAGGCTCACCCATTGCGGCCTCAATAATCATAGATCCATCTCTCGGTTGCTCATACGAGATGGGTACAGTTTTCCCGTCGTTTTGTGATGTCACCACCCCCAATTCCTTGTCGTTAACATACAAGTGAACCGTTACTCCGCCCACAGGTATCCTATCTGGAGAATGTCGTGGATTTAGATAAGTTTCGATCCATATCTCCACCGTCTTGCTTCCTATAGTGTACCCTATATGCATATTCGGATATTGAGCCACTTTCTTATCCTTTCGTATCAAGAAGTCCACATTCACTCTGCGTTGCTGCTGTGTATACCCCCTGTTAGTCACCCCCCTACCTCCGCGGTAGCTTAGAAAGAATAGATGATCCACTCCCGGACCCTGCTGTGGCCATTTTTGGCATCTTGGCCAAAATGGACGTGGTGTCTTTCTTGGTATCAGGTTGTTGCCCAACTCTGATGTCTCTACGTATTGTGCCTTGGCCTTTCACTGCGCGGACAAGTTCTCTGGGGAGAATCTCCACCACATCCATGCCATAGGCGGTGAGTTTTCCTATAACCGTCCGCTTGTCCATTTCAGGAATCGCTCCTATCGCTACGGATATGACTGCTGCAATGATGTCTGGATTCTTCTCTACCAACCTCCTTAGTTGCGGGATACTTAATAGGTTGCCTATTAAGCCCTCAATGTTTTCCTCAACCGTCGGTTTTGCGGCGTTCAGTATCGCTTCTAGAACCTTATCATGCCAAGACATAGCCACCCCCTTCCGGACGGTAGTATACAGAGATGCTGTGTTCCGTTGTCAACAAACTTTCTGAATTATACCTCATCATAGAATAAAAGTCAAATCGGCTGGGAGGGCATTACTGTGCGATTTTGGAGCGTTTGATTTTTGCGATTCTTTGCGATACCATGGGGCTATGGAACACCTGCGCTATACCGTGTTATTTCAAGAGGAGCCGGAAGGCGGGTTTACGGTAACCGTGCCCGCGTTGCCCGGGTGTATTACGTATGGGAAAAATCTTGATGATGCAAAAGAGATGGTTGCAGATGCGATTTTGGGATACATCGCAAGTTTACAGAAGCATAATGAGCCGATCCCTTCCGATTCGGCGACACTGATTTCTTCCGTTGAGGTAAAACGGCCGTCCAGAGTTCGCCGCGCCCTCGCGCATGTCTAAAGCCCCCTCGCTGACTCCCAGGAAGGTTATTGCCGCATTAAAGCGAAACGGCTTTCAGTTGGATCACACAACCGGAAGTCATTTTATTTTCTATCATCCGGATACAAAACGACGCACGCTTGTCGCATATCACACCAGAGAACTGCCACCAGGCGCCGTGATGACGATTTTGAAACAGGCGGGACTATCAATAGAGGACCTTCGTTAGTATGGCAGATCCAAAAACAGTTTTATCCGGTCTCCTTACCCGCGCGGTGGAGGAGGTGATCGTGCGGGAGCACTTGGAGGAGATGCTAGCTTCGGGTAGGAAACTGCGCGTGAAGTTTGGTATTGATCCCACGGCGCCCGATATTCATTTGGGCCACACGGTTCCTTTGCGGAAGTTGCGGCAGTTTCAGGATGCCGGACACCAAGCCGTCCTTATTATCGGCGATTTTACCGCGACGGTGGGTGATCCTTCGGGCCGCGACGACGCGCGAAAGCCCTTGTCGCCCGAACAGATACGGGAAAATCTAAAAGAATACCTCTCGCAGGCGGAAAAGGTGATTGATCTTGAGAAAACAGAAGTCCGGTACAACAGCGAGTGGTATGCCAAGATGGGTGTCGGATTTCTCTACGATCTGCTTGCAAAGGTGACGGTACAGCGGGCGCTGGAGCGGGATGATTTTCAAAAGCGCATAGCCGAAGGCCGCGACATTACGATCCTGGAAATGATATATCCGCTCTTACAGGGATATGACTCGGTGGCGGTTGAGGCGGACGTGGAACTGGGCGGTACGGATCAGAAATTCAACCTGCTGACCGGCCGCAAAATACAGCGCCGGTTCGCGATGAGCGAGCAGGATGTGATGACGATGTGGTTGATAGAAGGCACGGATGGCGGCAGGAAAATGAGCAAATCGCTTGGTAATTATATTGGTCTGCGGGAATCAGCAGGTGAGATGTTCGGAAAAATCATGTCCATCCCGGACGATCTGATCGTGAAATATTTTATTGCGCTGACGGACACGCCGATGGCCGATATTGAAACGATGGAAAAAGAAATGGCCGCGGGCACGATGAACCCGCGCGATGCAAAAATGACGCTGGGAGAGCGCATTGCTTCTGCGTATCATGGTGCTGGCGAAGGTCGTCGTGCCCGGGAGGAATTTATAAAAGTATTTTCACAACGAAAGACACCTGAAGAAGTAGAGTATAGAAAACTGGAAAAGAGCGCGTGGTATGTCGTTGATCTTCTTGTCCATCTCGGATGTGCGTCCTCAAAAGGGGAAGCACGTCGTCTCATTGAGCAGGGCGCTGTGGAGTTGGACGGTCGGGAGATTAAGGATCCGCAAGAAGAGATCTCTGTGGACAGACAACAGTTGTTGCGCGTAGGCAAGAGACGGTTTTTAAGCATTGATAGTTGATACAACACCGCCCCGGCACATGCCGGGGCGGTGTTGTATATGACTACACTTCGTCTTCTTCGTCCTCTTCGGTCAGATCCGCATCGTCGTCATAGTCGTCGGTGTCCTCGTCGTCGGCATCCTTCTCGTCTTCGTCGTCCATGGCTTCCATGGGATCCAATTCGTCGTGCGAAAGATACATATGCGTCTTTGGTATGATTCCTAGATTTGCCTTATGTGGCGAAACGCAGTCGACCTTTTTCTTTATAATGACAGGTAAGCGCTACGGCGATGGCGTCAAACATATCATCGCGGCCTTTCAGGACTTTGGTTTCCGGCATGGTGAGTGAAAGCATTTTCCGCACCTGCTCCTTGTCCGCACTACCCTGGCCGGTGATCGTTTTTTTGATCTCGGCCGGCGTATATTCATAGACGTTAGCGGCTCCCAAAACTGCTGTCAAGAGCAGAACCCCCCGCGCTTCGGCAACCGCCATGGCGGTACGGGCGTTGGCGGCGAAAAAGAGCTTTTCTATAGCCACACTGTCAGGTTTCCACTTGGCCATGAGCGCCGTAAGAGAACGGTGCAGTTCGGCCAGCCGCTCCCCGGACTCGCCTGCGCGCACCGATAAAATACCTGCGCTACGAAGCGTGGGCGTGCGGTCGCCGTCTATAAATGCGTAGCCCGCAGACGTGGTGCCGGGATCAATACCCAAGATCATAAAATCACAAATCCCAAACTCCAAATTCCAAATAAATCCAAAATCTCAAATTCCAATACTCCAAACGTTGCGTGTTTTGAATTTTGTATTTCGGTCATTGGGATTTATTTGGGATTTCGTGCTTGGTGCTTGGAATTTATTCCGCAAGGTTTGTATATATCTCTTGTGCGTCTGGATGCTCGGCCAGAGCGTCAAGCAGGGGCTCCAGGGCGGCACGCGCGTCGTCCGTAAGGACGATGGCTGTTTTGGGTTTGTATTCATGGCCTACAGAGGTAATAGTGATACCGTGTGCTTCCAGTGCTGCGCGTACGCGCTCGCGTTCGGCAAATACTGTTTCAACAGTGAGCGTATCCTCTTCAATCCGGAAGTCGCTGGCACCCGACTCAATGACAGCGAGTTCTATCTCTTCCCGATTCTTGCCTGGTGAGGCGGAAACAGAACCCGCGAGCACGCCGACTTTTTCAAAGTTCCACGAGAGTGATCCTTGTTCCACGAGTCGTCCTCCGCGCTCGCTCAAGATATGCTTTATCTCCGCGAGCGTACGGTTTCTGCTGTCTGTGATGCCCTCCACCAGAATCATGACACCATCGGGAGCCGTAGCCTCGTAAAGAAATTCAAACAGTTCTCCGGCATCACCCCTGCCCGATGCCCGTTCCAGCGTGCGCTCTCTATTGTCTTTTGGCAGACCGTCCTGTTTACTGCGTTCCATAGCCGCGCGCAGGCGCACGTTGGTTTCCGGATTCACACCCCCTTCGCGCGCGGCCACGGCAATTTCTTTTACGAGTTTGGAAAACAACTGCCCGCGCTTTGCGTCAGTGGCTCCTTTCTTATGCTTTACTTGTTTCCAATGCGAGTGCCCGGCCATAGCGCTTCAAAAATCCAAATTACAAGCACCAAATTCCAAATGAGCTCCAGTAACTGAAATATCAATTACCGAAACGCGCGTTTGGAATTTGAGTATTGGGATTTGTGTTTTATTTGTAATTTGGGATTTGTCATTTGGAATTTAACTAATGAGCGGCTGTTGTCTGGCGCTGGAGATGCCGAGGTGCTGGTATGCCAGTTCGGTGACCATGCGGCCCCGCGGCGTGCGTTCAATAAACCCCAGGCGCATGAGATATGGCTCGTACACCTCAACGATCGTATCTTCTTCTTCGGCCGATGCCGCGGCAAGCGCTTGGAGCCCTACAGGGCCGCCGGCGAATTTTTCAACAATGACGGACATGATGCGCCGGTCCATCGGCTCCAGCCCTTGTCCGTCTATTTCCATGAGAGCAAGCGTGTCTGTGACTACCGACCGGGTGATGGCGGTATTGCCATGCACCTGTGCCCAGTCCCTGCATCGTTTGAGCAGGCGGTTGGCAACGCGCGGGGTGGCGCGGCACGAGCGTGCCAGCAGGGTGGCGGCTTCAGAATCCAGAGAAACGCCAAGCACGCCGGCCGAGCGTATCAGGATGCGCACCAGTTCTTCGGGCGTGTAAAATTCAAATCGGAATGTGTTGCCAAAACGGGAGCGCAGGGGCGAGGAGAGCATGCCAATGCGCGTGGTCGCGGCAATTAGGGTGAATGGCGGGAGTTCCAATTGGATAGTGCGCGCCGACGGACCCTTGCCGATCATAATGTCCAAGACGCGCGACTCCATGGCAGGATACAACACTTCTTCAATCAGTTTGGACAAGCGGTGCACTTCGTCAATGAAAAGTATTTCGTGCGGCTGGAGATTGGTGAGCAGGGACGCGAGGTCTCCCACGCGCTCAATCGCGGGGCCGGACGTGATTTTCACCGACGTTTCCATCTCGCGGGCAATCAAATGTGCCAGTGTGGTCTTGCCAAGACCCGCGGGTCCGCCCAAGAGGATATGCTCAATAGGGTCGTGGCGTCCCTTGGCCGCGTCCACGAGGATGCGGAGGTTCTTTTTGATGCGTTCCTGTCCCACAAATTCATTCCATTTTTGCGGACGCAGCGCCGCATCCAATCCCTGGATGTCTGCGCGGTCTTTTGCGGGTGAGGGTGGGCTAGTTGACATAATCATATAAAACAGTTATAATCAGATTGCCATCCCCGCGCTCGTCGGCACGGCACTTCTGGGACATTTGAAACAGTGTTTCAAATTCCCTCGTGTGCCTTGCTTTGCAACATCGGGCAATTTCGGTAGCGTGACACGGGAGCGGGAACCCTGAAGTCGTGGGCAATTATGGCCTTCTTTACCGGGGGCCTTAAGGGAACGGCTACACCAGGGCATTCCGGTATATACCTGCTTGCAGGTCTAGCGTCTGGGAGGTGCCTGGGAGTTGTTCTATCCTCCGCGAAGATTCGCGGGGCAATTGCCCACGGCTTCAGGGCTTTTT
>ERZ1292623.1580-Hain-H51-01um-R1-1580-length-21669-cov-6_pt1 | contig 21669 bp, 27 predicted proteins | sample MGYA00564398_ERZ1292623 | MGnify/ENA primary metagenome ERZ1292623 (study PRJEB36523, sample SAMEA6512633) | groundwater metagenome | collected 2019-01-07 | study: AquaDiva: Metagenomics assemblies of 32 groundwater samples | reverse complement strand
GCTGGGAACACCATCGAGAGGGCCAGCACGTGCCTCCAAACGTTCCCGGCGCATCCTAGAAACTCCTCTGAGGAGAGGATGTCATAGACAGGCGCGCCCGCTCGCTCTGGGCAGTCGCGAGTGGTCACTACTCGACTGTACTTGTCGATGATGTAGTCCCCGTATACTAGAACTCTCACAAGAGAGATTCTATCACACCCGTCGTCGACCATCCCGGGAGTGTCTCGACGATCTCCACGGGATACCCGCATGAGACCGCGCTCTCCACCGTGTAGTCCCCGCCCTTCACCACGAGCCTCGGCCTGATGAGGCAGATCAGCTCGCCGAGCTTCTCTGTCGGGAACTGGATGACCTTGTACACCCCGTACATCGAGCCCAGGAGGTTCGACCGATGCCAGGCCGGGAAGACCGGCCGCGCAGGTCCCTTGCGGAGCGCCACCGACGCATCGTCATCCACCCCTATGACGACCACACCGTCTATCTCCCGTGCCCGCCTGACACACCGAGAGATCACCGAGAGGTGACCTGGGTGCAGGATGTCGAAACACCCATTCGTGAAGATCACGTTGGTGAGCTCGAGGGACTCCGCGATATGAGCGGCGTCGGCCGGAAAGCTGAAGATCTCAGCGGTCAAAGATGGACCTCACGACATCGTACCAGTCGAGTCGCGGCCTCCCGGGGAAGTCATTCCACGGCTGCTTGATGAGCAGCCCCTGGCCGCCGACGGCCTCGAAGGCGAGGACGGTGTCATACCGGTCCTCGACGAGGAAGTCCGCCTTCACCCAGTGCTTCTGCTTCGATGGGCAGCTGATCACTGGGATGTTTCCCACCAGCGCTTTGAGCCACCGGGACTTGGAGACGAACGCCTCCGGGGCGTTCGGCATCGTCGCCGTCAGGAACGCCGCCTCGGTGCGATTCGCGATCTCGATGATCGAGTCGACCGCCCCGTCGATGGGCTCCACGTAGAGCTGGTACACGTCCTCTATCCGGAGGAACTCGTCGAGCACGCGGTTCAGGTCGATCTTCTCGTGTATCTCCTTGAGCAGGGGGCTATCCACGATGTGGTAGGCCGTGATCATGGAGCTGTCGATGGTGTGGCCGTACCTCTCACCGATATAGAGGCAGAAGCCCCCCATGAGGTCGCCCACGACCCCGTCGACATCGATGAGGACCCTCGGAACGTCTGCGAGCCTCATTCGACCACCGCCCTTCCCTTCAGTTGCTCCCAGTCACGGGAGGGCCGGAGCTCCTCGTTCCGCATGATGATGGCGGAGAAGAGTCGCTCCGGGATGTTGAGCTCCTGGCACACCGCCCTGAGGCTGTTGATGTCCTTCGGGAAGCAGGAGCCGCCGAATCCCAGCTTCCCATCATGTCCCGGGACATTGAGGTGAGAGGGTGAGATGCGGCTGTCCAGCAGCGCGAGGGTCTTCACCACGTCGTAGTCGACGTCGAGGGCCCGGCAGACGCTGTTGAACTCGTTGGCGAACATCACGACGGTCGTCAGGTAGACGTTCGTGAAGTACTTGACCAGCTCCGCGGTCGTCGAGTCACAGCAGATGATGTTGACAGGACCCGCAGGGTGGTCGGTGTAGTTGTGGTGGAGCCGATCGACCCACACACGCTCGAAGAACTTGTACACCACCGAGGCGTCCTCCGGATTGCCTCCGAGGATCACCCGGCTGGAGTCCCGGAAGTCGCTGACGCTGTTCTTCTCGGTGAGGAACTCGGGAGAGAACAGGAGGCGGAGCGCGAAACGCTCCGACATCCTGGCCGTGAACCCCGGCGGGACGGTGCTCTTGATGACGACGACGAAGTCCTCCAGGTCACGCTCCACCTTCAGGGCGGCGTTCTGGATGTCCTGGAGGACCGACTCGACGATACCGGTGTGGCAAGAGCCGTCCCTCTCCATGGGGGTCGGCACAGCCACGAAGATGACGTGGGAGTCCGAGACGACCCTCTCCAGCGAGTCGAGCTCGGGGCGGGCCTTGTCGTACACCCTGAGCGTGAAGTCGTTCCTGAAGAGCTCATATACCGCTGTGCCGATGTAGCCGAAGCCTACCTGGCCGACCGTCCAGTGGTCGGGCGAGTGGTCATCGAACGTCTCGAAGAATTTCTCGTGGTTGATGCTCTTGATGCTCATCTATTCCTCAGCATTTCACGACAGACCATGTTGAACCTCTCGGCCTGGACGCCCCAGTCCTCTGTGAGGGCGAACAGACGTGCCTCGCGACCGATCATGGCGGAGTCACCGCTAGATCGAAAGTCATCGATCACCTTCGCCCAGCCCTCATATGAGGTGGGCTTCCCATCGGTGTTCCGCATGATGATACCGGTCCTACCGCTGATTATAAGCTCGGATGGGCTCCCCATATCCGGTGGGTACAGCAGGCAACAACCGGCGGCCTGCGCCTGCCGATGCACACGTGATGACGGCTCTGGAAACACGCACGTGTATGGGACGAAGGCGCTCGTGGCGAAGAGGTCCCACAGCTCCTGTCCGTTGCGCATGTTGTGATGCACATGGATCGCCGGGTGTGAGACCGAGACCTTCTGCTTCACGTAGTCAGGGTACGTGATGTGGAGGTGATAGCGCCTGTCGCGCCTGTACAAATGATCGAACACCTCCAGACAGCCGGCCAGCCCCCTCCCTGGGTCGGACGCCCAGAGTAGCTGGAACGGATCCTTCTCGAGGGGCCTGTACGTCACTGTGTCCACCCCGAGGTGGAGGTTGGTCAGGACGGCGTCCCACCCGACATCGAGCTCACGCATGGTGTTCCTGACGTGCCAGGTGTCGAAGCAGATGAGCCTCGCCAGCTGGCCGGTCACGAGCGCCCGCTTCGTCGTCGCGATCCACTCGGGCGAGTACGAGTGGTCACAGGTCTGCATCAGGTGTAGGGCCCGAGGACAGGCGTCATACGCCCACTGCTGCCACGAGCGCCAGTGGACCACCACGTCCATGCTGCCCCATCCGACGCGACCGTTCCGTGCTTTGATCCACTCCTCCCGGACCAGGTAGGTACCTCGTTCGTAGTTCCCCCAGTCATAGTCGAAATGGGCGGAGGGGTGCTCCTCTATGTCGTTCGATTCATCCGGAGAGGTCGCGGGATCGGAGTGCCCGAAGTCCACGGTCGACACGAAGCAGTGGTTGTCACCGGCCATCCCGTAGTAGTACGGGATCTCGAGGTGGTACTGGACGAACGTCTCCCGGGTGATCCCGATCTCATCCGGAATCGGGAGGAACGGTCGCTTGATGCCGACGAACGCGACGCGCATCAGAGCTTCCTCGCGGCGGCCTTGAAGTTCCAGTTGGCCTTCTGGTGATCGATCTCTTCGAAACGTACCCCTGAAAAACCGCGCTCTGTGAGCGCCCTGATCATCGATTGCTTCGTGAAACCCGCCATGTGGAAATTCCCAGGGTAGTCTTGACCACCATAGATCCTCCCTATGGCCGCGGCGACAAGTCCTCCCTGAGTCTGATCACAGGTGGCATTGGGATGCGCTCCCAGTCCGAAGACATTTCCGCACTTGTTGCACTGCACCCCGGGATGACCGGTGATCGCGTGGGCTAGAGTGTCCATGTCAGGGACCTGGATGCGTATGACCCCTCCCCTGCGAAGTATCCTGTGTGACTCCGTCAGGATGGCATGGGTGTGAGCGATCGGGAAATGCTCGACGAAATCGAGCATCATGACCTCATCGGCGCTCGCATCTGCAAATGGCCAAGGGAGTTTCGAGAGGTCCACCACCTTCGTGTGAGGGGACGTCTCACGAAAGTCCACGTTCAGGTAGTCGGGACGTATGTCGTCCCCACAACCCAGGTTGAGTCTCACAGTATCTCCAGTATTCTGACGAGCTGTCCGGCCCTGACGGATGGGCTATGCCTGGTGATCACATCTGAGTAGAGAGCACTGGAGTAGTGCTCGCGAAGCAATCCGTCTTCCAGCAGATGCTGCGCGCGATCTATGAACTGCGCCTCATCACGGAACGGCACGTAGCCGTCGATCAGTTTCGGAACATCATCCAATACGAAATTGGAGAGCAGGCAAGACCTGGTCATCCCTACCTCGAAGTGGCGACACTGGTAGCCGTATCCGCTGCCGAATGGAAGATCCTCGTCAGAGGCGTGGTTCACCACGATCTTTGATCGTCCATACATGCGCCTGATGACGCTCACGTCATTCGTGGAGCCGAACACGACCCTGTGGCCCAGGGACTCCAGTATCGCCCTCATCCTGAGCCTCTGCCAGTGCGCGGAGCTGCCGAGCGACCCTATGAAACAGAAATCGATGTCCCTCTCGGTGAAAGGCTCGTGGTAGTAGAGGTCAGGGTCGGCCGTGACAGGGAGTACAGAAACGGTGTTGAATTCGTTAGTCTCTGGCGGAAACCCCTCTCCGTAGTCCCGAAAGACGATGAGGTGCTCCGAGTACCTCCGCATCATCAGCACCATCTCGCGGATGTGGGAGAAACGGAGGTCGTCGGGCTGGTACAGCACGACGTTCCTCAGCCCGAGGAGGTGGTCGTTGTGCCGCAGGGCGGTCTTGAAGACCACCGTGAAGTCGGCGTCCCGGTCGATCGCAGCGGGATCGTCCAGGTTCGGATCGAACTCGACGACCGTGTGACCGTTCGCCCGTAGTCCCTTGGCGAAGGCGATCTCGGTGGCGAACGGTGCGTTGACCTTGAAGGGTCCGATCAGGTTCAGCTTCATACCTCTCCCCTCAGCCAGCGTTTCGCGTTCCTCCCTAGCTCATAGAGCCTTGGGATGAGCCATCGACCGAGTCGGCCGCTGCGATAGATGCGGTGGGACAGGCTCACCTGGCCACCCGGTACGAGTCGGTGTCCTCGTGCGTCGTGCTGAACTCGATGATGACCCCGGGGGTGACGCACTGTATCGAGTGGGGCGTGAGTCTCGGTATCTCGACGGACTCACCCGCCGTGATCTGCACGAAGCGCTCCTCCGCGTCCGTCGTGTCGATGTAGACGATGTCGAAGACGCCGAGTAGACAGAGCATCGTCTCGCGCTTCTTCACGTGGAAGTGCATGGACGTCCGTCCGCCAGCCCTCTCGAAGTGCAGCTCCTTGCCGCAGTACTCCTCGTTGTTCTCCACCCACACCTCGTACCCCCACGTCTTGTTGGCGATGTGGTGCTCACCGACCTGTCTCTTGCGTAGGGTCATCTGGGCCTCATCGCTCTACAGATTTCCTGGACGGCTGTCCGATCCAACACCCGATCTCGCAGGAAACCCAGGGTATCGTCGGAGAAGTGGGCGCAGCTCGTGGATTGATATGCGGACCCGTGGGGGTTCGGAATCGAAACGATATTCGAGTGATCGGCCATGTCCACCACATTCCTGATGGATGTCGAGGTGCCCGTGCCGACGTTCAGCACCCGTGACTCTCTATCGGATGGCCAGGAGTCCACCAGTCGACCGATGGCCTCGGCCACGTCCCTGACATGCACGAAGTCCCGCCTGGCATCGAGCGAGTGGACGCCCATCGCAGCGCCTGGCCTCTTCGCATCACAGAGGCGATAGACGAACGACCTGGTGCCCTCCGCCTTCGTGTGCTCGGTGGAACCGTAGACGTTGAACGGGCGAAGCACCAGGTACTGGCGTGGGTCGCCGCTGAAGATGTATTCAAGGGAGCGCTCGGCGGCCAGCTTCGTCATGGCATACACGGTCTGTGGATCGAAGGCGGCGGTGTCCTCCGTACAGGGGAGGTCTCCATAAACCGCGGCAGATGAGATGAAGATGAGCCTTGGCGACCGCAGCTGGGTCGCGAAGAAAGCGAGGTCCTCGTAGTTGACCTTCCACAGCTCATGCTCGTATGGATGTCGGGTGTCACAGATCGCCGCGCAGTGCACCACGAAGTCATAGTATTGGAGCAGCTCGACAGAGATCTCCTCGTAGCCCCTCACGATGAGCAGGTTGAACCGCTTGTCCATCTCCCTGAACCCTCTCGAGAGGCCTGCCGGGAGGTCACAGACATCTACGACATGGCCCGCATCGGCCAGCACCCGACACGCCTCCCTACCGATGAAACCGGCCCCGCCGGTCACGAGGACTCTCGACATGCTCCCTCCATCATCTCAGACCATGTATCATACACCATCCGGGGTGTCGGAGGACCATCGGGACCATACCCGACCATGGCGCTCCAGTTGGGACAGAGGGGGTGGTTCTTCTGGATCGTCCCCTCGAAGTTGAAGATGCCGACCACCGGCTTGCCCATGCTGGCGGCGACGTGCATCATGCCGGTGTCGTTGCCGACGTACGATCCCACCTGGGAGACCGCCGAGATGCTCGCCCCCAGCGGGGGCATGCCCACCGACACCCTTGGGCTGAGGGCGGCGAGCCTCCTACCGATGCTACGCATGTCGTCGGCATTCCCGGTGACCATGACCCCATAGCTGTCGCCACGCTGGAGCACCAGCTCCGCGAACCTCACGAAATTGTCGTCCCCCCAGTGCTTCCTCGCCCAGAAACCGGCGACATCACGCTTGTAGCCGACACCGAGGTACACGGTCTTGCTCTGGTGAACGGGATGATCGTAGAACGAGGGGTCGATCGGCCCGGGCTGGCGCTGGCGTCCAGTAACCTGCTCCGCGACCTCCAGCTGGTACAGGGCCTCATGCCTCTCCCAGGAGACGAATCCGGTGGTGGAGGGATCGGGGCGGGTGCGGCCGTCCCACACACGTTCGCAGATGTGAGGGAACAACTGGCCCCAGCGGCCGTCGTGTGGGATCGAGAGGACACCGTGATCGAAGCGTGGGTACATCTCGCCAGAATGTCGCGACCACGCAGTCACGTGTTCCATCAGCTCGGCATCTGTCACCACCCTCACCCCCTGGAGCATACGTAGCACATCCAGTGCACCGGCGTCGTCAGGGGTGGTTCCTACCACCACGGTCACCTCGAACCCTGGCGTGTCACGGTAGTGCTTGATGGCAGGCACGGACATCACGGCGTTGCCAATACCAAATACCCGGCCGAAGAGCACTCGGGTCATCTCACTTCCTCACGCTGAAGAGCAGGTTGGGCTGGGAGAGCATCCTGTCTTTCTTTGGGAGATTGGACTCGGATAGCAATCGGTGCCAGATGGGAGGTGCGGGCTCTCCGTATCCCTCCCGATGGACCTGCATGTCCTGTTCGAAAAATCCCGCCACACGGAATATCTCGACGAGATCGTTCTCGTTGTAGAAGGCGAGGTGGCCGCCGTGGTACACCTCACGATCACCCGACGTGTGCGGGAAGTGTCCTCTGACCGCCAGCTCCTCTAGGTGCCTCCAGAAGGAGATGTTCGGTGTGTTGATGAACGTGTACCCGCCAGAGCGTAGCACTCTGTGGCACTCCGCCGCGAACGAGCCGGGATCCACGATGTGTTCGATGAAGTCGAGCGCCACGACGCAGTCGAATGACGCGTCGTCGAACGCGTGGAGGCCGTCCCGGTCCACGTCGATGTCCTCGGCCCAGAGGCCGCGCCGCTTAGCGGTGAAGACGCTCTCGGTGGAGATATCCACTACACACCCGTCTATGAACAGTCCCTCCCGCACGGCGAGCTCTACGAGGTCGCCGTGAGATCCCCCTACATCCAATACACGGCCTCCCCTGGGCAGCGCACCTGCCCTCACGATATCGAGGAACCTGTCGATCCTGCCGTTGCCCCCGTTGTACGGGAGCAGGTGCTGGGCGTCCCTCTTGCGCTCCGCGATACGCTGGTACAGTCTGTCACGATCCATGGTGCCCCACTACGTCAAGGATGTATCTGGTGCGGGCCTCACAGGTGTGGTATCTGAGCAGGTGCTCCCTGCCCTGATGTGCGATGGCCTCACGCATATCGTCCGAGTTACCGCAGGTGAGCGCGCTGTCGAGCCACCCGTCGAGCTCGTCGAGGTTGGCGAAGTACCCGCAGTGCACTCCGTCCACGAACGGGTGGAGCTGCTTCGCCGGGAATTCCTGGGATAGCATGAACGACCCGGCCCACGGTATCTCGTAGAACCTGAACGCCCTGCCGGCCGCAGCCCCTCCGATGTTCAGGCACACCCTCGACTGGGCCATCCTCTGGAAGTACTCCCTCTTCGGGATGAAGGTGTCGGTGACGCCGGGCCTACCCTCCAGCACGATGTCGAGCCTCATGTCCTTCCACTCCGGATGGGACTGGATGTGATCGACTACGACATGTCGGTCGGGGTTGCTCGTAGATCCGAAGAAGCAGATGTCCGTGGTCTTCTCCACGATCCCTGGATACATCCAGTAGTGTTCGAAGTTCGCGGAGAGGTTGATGGGGGAGATGTTCGGACCGAGCTGGGGGATCTGCTGCTCCACCTCTGGCGTGACGTTGTCGATGAAGATATGCAGCAGCTCCGCACCGTACATCGACCTCACGCCGGGTATCCCCTGGTCGTTCCAGAACCTGTCATGTCCAGCCACGACTATGACGGGTGTCCTCAGCACACCGAGTCCCAACTGGTGGTAGACCTCGAAGCTCTCCGCCCGCTCGTCGAGTATCACGGTGAGCTCGCGCCGGGCGGCGGTGCTGAGTATCTCCTGCCTCGAGGACGAGACCAGCCCGTTCCAGGGGGTGTACCCGAGGGTCCTCCGCTCCATCCCCCAGTCGGTCCTAGTTGGATCCCACTCCCGATGCTTGTCCTTGTGTGGGTAGTCGAAGACGTTCTGGTAGCCCACCAGCTTCACCAACCCGGCAAAGATGAGGTCCATGGACCAGTCACCGCCGGCGCGGGTGTCTATCACGAGGTACCTCATGACAGCACGCCCATGATGAGCTGCACGATGGCGGTGGTGAATCCGAGGATGACGAGCCAGATGAAGGGCCTGTCTAGGAGGTTGCCCCTGTGCCAGCGAAGGTGTTTACGACGCATCGAAGTCCTCCAAGTGTCGACCGATCCTATCGATGAACCGGCGTAGATGATCGAAGCCGATATTGCTCTCCCATGTCCAGTGGAGGGTGAGCACCCCGTTCAGGTAGGGTGGATCCTTCAGCACATCCAACACCTGCATGATCTCGTCTGAGCGGCCGTACAGGATCGGCGGATCGCTGCCGATATACCTCATTCCGCCGTATGACTCCACAACAAATGGCATAGCAGGATGAACGCCAGGACCGCCTGTCACCGCCTTGAAACCCACCCTCTGGCAGGCGATGATCGTGTTCACATCCACAGCGTTATGTGGGGGCATGTACACGTCAGGGACGGTGCCGAACTTCTCCCCGATCATCTCGCGACCAGCCTGGAGATACCCGACGACATCGTTCAAGGAGATCCCCTCGAACTCGTTCTGCCTGCTCTCCAGGTGCCAGTAGCCGTGCATGCCCGGTACGACCTTCCCAGTCGGAGGCCAGGCGTCCACGTTGAAGGAGTTCATCGGGATGATTCCGAGCAGGTACCTCACCGGGATGATCGAGTCGAACTCGGCGAATCTCACCTCAGAGTGGCGTGACGGCTGCCACTCGTGGAGCTTCGTGTAGGGGAAGTCGTCGACCCTGATCTTCAGCGGCATATGGACCCAACGATCTCCCGCCAGTTCCACGAGAACATGTCGAACGACGTGAAGTTCGAGAGGGCCTCACGTGGCGACGTCATGTGCCCCCGACTGCACCACCAGCGGAGGGCGTTGGCCGTGTGTCTCGGGTCACGAAATTTCCTGTCTAACACCATGCCGACCATGTCGGAGTACTCGTCGTGCATGGCGATCTCGTACGGGAGCCCCACGTTGTACGCTATCACCGGGACGTCGCACGACAGCGCCTCGAGCATGAAGTAGGAGTTCCCCTCGAACCCACTGGGTGCCAGCACCAGGTCGGCCCGGGCCAGCGTCTCCATCTTCCCGGGTGAGCCGACCATCTCGTGATACTGGTCTAGCGAGAGGATAGTCACCTCAGGTGGCACCCCCTCCATGCAGGCCGCGATATGGTCCCAGCCCTTATTCACATTCCCAGGGTCATTGATGCCATGGATGACGATCGTCCTATCATCGAGTGACCTGGTAAGCCTACGTGGTGTGGGAGGTGGGAGCTCATCGGGATCCACGGCGTTGTTGATGACCGTGGACTCGATCCCCCACTGCGCCATCATCTCGTCTGCGATGAACCTCGAGACCGCCACGATCGGCAGCCCCCTGCTACGATGGACAAGGCGATGGCTGACCTGGGCGGCGTGCAGTCCGGGATTCTCCGGCGGGACACCCGCGTCGAAATCAGACTTCGTCACGTGACCCCAGATACCATGGGCCACCGAGATGACACGGCGGCACCCCAGCCTGGCCAGCTCACCGCACCAGAATCCATCGCCGATGACGACGTCATCGGGGGCGACCCTCCTCGTCTGGAACAGCCAGAGCGACAGCCACTGTGCCCTCTGATCTTCTGAGGCTGTGTGATACCGCTCGAAAGCACCGGGAGCGTCGGCCCAGCACCAGTGGCTCATCTCATATCCAGCCTCCGCCAATACCCTGTGGAGGTACCTGTTGAAGCGCGGCACGCCTCCCGGGGCGTCGAGGGCGGTGTGTGAGATCGTGTGGACCCTCACTTGGACAGCAGCTTACTGAACGCTTCCCAGCACTCGTCACAGGCGAATGTGTCACTCATCGAGAACTTGAGCTGGCCGCCCGCGAGGGTGAACGCCATCGAGGGCACGTAGAAGCGTCTCTTGGCGGGCCGGCGACACGTGTACGCGGCGTGGTGGCACGGGTGATCCCCGACGCCGTACCAGCCGCAGCGACACGCCCCCTCGTCACTCTCCGTGGTCATCCTTGGATGGTACCACATCGCGGATGACTCAGGGCCGACTCACATCAGGAGCCCTGCGGCGAACCATCCGGCGATGCCGCCGAGGGTGTTAGTCACGGGATCCACGATGAGCCGGTTGGTCCACGGCTCACGGGAGTACCTGAGGAATCCCTCTCGGAGGTACTCCACCGCCTCCCACAGGGCGGATCCGGCGAGCACCACCACGACCGCTATCGCGAGGGTCAGGTGTCCGGCGAGCAGCCAGCGGAGCCATCCGGCGATGATCGCCCACCCGATGAAGTGTGGGACCATCCACCAGTCGTACCACTTCCCATCTGGCAGGTTCACGGAGACCCCATGGCGGCGATGTCCGCTGTGGACTCCGGGAGGTCCCTCTCGAGCCAGGTGGAGTCCCTGTATCCGATGTGACGGAGGAGTCCGGGGATCACCAGGCACGTCCGGCCCGTCCTCACGACGGAGTTCTCGTGATTCCTGATGAAGTGCCAGTCGACCCCCGATCCGACGCCGTCACCCGGGAAGGCGCGGACGCGACCGGTCTCCGGATCGAAGCGGGGGATGGGGTACATCGACATCCAGTAATCACGCCTGCCGAACATGTTCGCGGCGCGGATGTAGTCCTTCAGGAGCATGCCCGCTGGCAGCTGTTCCCTCACGGGATGCTCGACACACTCCACGCCGGAGGCGAAGCCGAGCCCCTCCGCGCGACGCTCGTAGAAGAGGAACATGGACCTGAGCCGGGCGAGCCAGCCGGGGGTGTACTCGATGTCATCCTGGACCATGCATACGAAGTCGGACGCCCTACCTCCATCGGAGGCCCTCGGCGTCAGGTAGTACTCGTTCGTGGCCTGGATGTGGGACAGGCAGCGGTTGATCGCCATCGGCAGTCCCTCGCGTGAGCTGGACTCGATCACGGCGTCCGCATAACCCTTCCAGTCGCCCAGGTGGTCTGCGCCACCATCCGCATAGATCGTCAGCCTGATAGACGGGTCCCAGTTGTCCGCGAGGGACTTGAGTGAGCGATTCGTGATCTCGCTCCGACCCGGCGTGGTCGTGATGAAGACGTCTACCACGCTCACAGGAGGAAGCCCATGACGTTGTACTTCGCCTCGACGAGGTGGGTCGCGGCGCCGAGGACGTGATCCACGCTCGGATGGGGGACGCCGGTGGGAAGCTTCTTGATGAAGGCCACGTACGCGTCGGCGACCTCCTCCATGATCTTCGCCGGATCGATGTCCTTGCGGACCTTGACCTTGGTGTCGTCCGCGGTGATCCTCTTCGCTCTCATCTTCATCTCCTTCTCAGAACGTGACACTGCCCAGGGCGTCGTCCAGGAGCTCCTGCGCCTGCTGGGTCGGCTCGAGGGACTCGTCCGGACTGGCGTACTCGATCGCCCCGATGAACGCCTGCCACTGGACCGGCCGGCCGTCGTGACCAGGCACGTCCCAGATATCATGGGCGCCGGGTGATCCAAGCTGCGTGGGTGAGTACTGCAGCGACAGGAACCTCATGGGCCTGTACGTACGCATGAAGCGCATGAACGGCCAGTCCTCGTGTGCCCCAGGGGTCTGGTCCGGCATGTCCGCGATGCAGTCGGTCACACCGAGGTCGGCGTGGAAGCCGGAGTTAGGGTGGTGGACGACGACCCGCCCGTCACACGTCCAGGCAGAGACGGTGGTCACGTATCCCAGGCGTAGGGCGCGCGATCCCTGCTCATCCCACACCAACGGTGGATCGGAACGCATGGAGACGTAGTAGCCGGGAGAGCAGCGCTCCACCCTAACCACCTTCCACAGACGGATGGACTTGATGGACTTGACCACATCGTTCAGTCCCCTGATCCAGACGGCAGAGCCCTCGTGATCACGAGACGTAGGACCACACTCTGGATAGTTGCCGAGAACACAGTACTCAGGAGACCTGAGCCTATCGAGCCTCAGCTCGTCCCACTCGTAGGCCAGCTCGACCGCGTCCTCCGACGCCTCTAGCACACGCACGCGATCCGCGTCCGGCGGGGCGGCGCTGGAGTAGGTGGACCCGTCGCCGTACCACGGGTAGACGGCATCGTGCCAGTGTGTCCCACCGCTATGACACGCGGCGGAGAGGCAGCCGCCCGCCTCTGTCACCGACGGATGGTCGGTGTGGCGTCCCGCCAGGACATGGTCGAGGCCACGCTCGGTGTTCTCGAAGATGACCCCCGTGTCCCGAAAATCCATGGCATGGGCGCCATACCTGATGCGGATGATCCCATTGTCCACCGTGAGACCCCTGAGGTCCTCTGTGAGGACATCCCCGGTCGATACCCTCCTACTGGTCGAGACGGGCGGACAGGAGGACTTCGCCGGTTCCATGACTGTGTCGGACTGCCCAGGGACTGGCTGGATAGGCTGCTCCATGTCGCATGCAGACAGCAGACCCAGCAAGACAGCCGCCACGGAGTGCCTCATCAGTTCTCCCTCCCACCCATATCGTCCATCGTGTCACGGATTGTCTGTAGGGTCTGCACGTACTTCTTCATGAGCTTGCGGTCACCCGCCTCCGGCTGTGTCATCAGGTACTTCACGTACCTCATGTCCCTGCGGAGGATGCCCATGACCTTCCTGCGAAGCTCCTCGTCCATCGCACCATCCTATCATAGAGGTGGGTGCCGACCGGCGGAGGTCGACCAGCGCAGACGGACCGTGCTCACCACCGCGCTCGCGAAGCTCCTCGGCCGTCCGCAGGACGTCCTCCTCGGACACCACGTCGGGGAACCTCCTGACAGGGGGCCTCCTGTACAGCTGCGTCCAGCAGTCGTCCCAGAAGTCACGGAAGTTCCTGACCTTCCGAGGAAGGTCGGCCCAGGAGTAGTGGTAGACGCACGGGAGACGCTCGAAGAGCGCGTTCATCCGACGCCCGTACTCGGCGGGATCGGCGCGGCGCACACGCTCCAGCTCGTCCGTCCAGAAGCCCTTGTGCGGCAGGTACTGGCCGGTCATCACGTCGATGTACTCGCAGCCGTCCGACATCCCCTCCTTGGCGTAGGTGCGGCCGTCCTTCCCGACGAGCCTCGCCTGCTGGACGATACCGTGGGTGACGTTGAAGTCGTTGCGGGACAGGCGCCACTTCCACGCGTGCCTGTCGGTGCGGAAGTGCCTGTCGTCCCCCCACAGCTCGATCACCGGGAGGTGCATGACCGACACGTCGCCTGGGAACGAGCGGGCCGCGGTGAGGACCTTCTCGTAGTCCTCCTCGTGGACGATCTCGTCACAGTCCTGTTGCCAGAGGAACTCGGCGGCGGGGTCACACATCACCCGACCGAAGGCCTTCTGGATGCCATCCATGCCGGGCTCGTCCGGGTCCCACCGGTTCGCGATGATCTTGATGCGAGGATCCCCGATCGCGGCGATGTCGTCCCACGACCCGTCGGTGGACCCGCCGTCGACGACCACCACCTCGTCGCAGAATCCCAGCATGCTCCTGATGGACTGGACGAACGGGTACCCGTGGGTCTTCGGATTGAGGGTGTGCGTATACCCAGAGATCGAGGGGCGGCGGCGCGCGAACGATCCGCGGGCGCGCTCCATGATCTTGGTGCAGAGGTCAGGGCGACCGCTATCCATCGTGAGGATCTGGACGGCGTGCTCCAGGACGTCGCGTGGATCGATGTTGTTCACGCACGGGCTGTCCGGGTCCTTGCCGCACTCGTTCTTGTAGCACGCCCTCTCACACCCGAGGCGGTCGGTCGTCTCCAACAGCGATCGTCGGATCCCCTGGGTCATGAAGGGCTTCACGGGCACGGTCTCTTTGCCACCGTATGCGGTGCCAGTGGACCAGGCGTATGAGCCGCCGAACAGTGCCACATGGGGAACGCCGTGGTGGGCCGCGAGGTGCATCACCAGCGAGTCGATGGAGATGGACAGGCTGGCCCCGGCGACAACTGTCGCGAGCTGCCGGTAGTCCGGCGTCCTCCCACGGAAATCGATGGCACCCGTGATGAGCGGCTCGTCCGACAGGCCGACCTGCACGATCGCCAGCTTCTCGAACCCCGGGTACTGCGGATTGATCAGCGCGACGGCCTGGTCTCCGGGGCTACCCGGAAGATCGACTATCTGGTGGTCCGCCTGTTCACCTGCCCACTTGAGCGTGGAACGGAGGTTGTCGACCACATCCTGCCACTGGTTGTACCGCCGTGCCCCCCACTGCCCCTTACCGCTGCCGGTATGGATGACAATGTAGTGCGCCGGCAGTCCCTCTACGGGAAGCTGGGAGATCAGCGGGGCGCCCAGGTTCTCGCGGTTGACCCCACACTGGGCGGCGATCTCGTGGAAGAGGTTGCGACCCTGTCCACGATGCACCCAGTTCGACCAGACCATCTGGATGGCGAGGTTGGGGGTGTAGACGTGATCGAACACGTCCTCGAGTAGGCCGACGTCCTGCATCCAGGGCTGCCAATCGACGATCATGTCGATATCCGGGTTCCCCTCGAGGATGGAGCGGTACTGGGGCTTCGTGGCGAAGACCACGAAGCAATCTCGCTTCAGCTCGTGCAGCACGGCGGTGGAGAGGTACACGTCACCCGCCGACATGGGCATGGTGAAGATGAGCGTCTTCCGATCGCCAGGGAGGCTCAGCTGCCGTCTGATGGCGGTGACCGTCTCCTCCTTGGTCTCCGGCCTCTGGAGGGTGACCTGTGTCCAGGCGTCACCCAGGATGCGCGTGAGGCGGTCCTGCAGGGCCCGCTGGGAGAACTCCTGTCGGACGAACTCGGAGTGAGAGAGCGCCCTATCACGCACGAAACTGGCCTCTGTCTCGAAAGAGACCGCGGCGAGGCGCATGGCGCCACTGGCGTCATCCTCGGACACGTTCGCCCACCTCGACCCGCGGTCCATCACGCCCTCCCAGACTGCGGAGTCTGGAATCTCAGCCAAAACGTGGCGGACAGGGATGTACATGTCATGATCGCCCTGACGGAGGAAGTCGAGGTGCCCCGACCAGGAGGTCGCCACGACGGGGAGTCCACAGGCGGCGGCCTCGAGGAGCGGCAGCCCGAAGCCCTCGCCGTGGGTGAGGCTCACCAGGGCGCTCACCCTCGGGTCGTTGTACAGCCTCGCCATCTGCTCGTCCGGGAGGCGTCCGTGGAGGAGCGTCACCCGCGGGAACTCGCCGACGCCCGCGAGGGCGCGCAGCTCCCCCACCCGACGGCGGACCGTCTCGAAGTCCATCAGGGAGCCGTTCACGATCTGTACCTTGAGGACGAGGCCGACGTCCTCCCGGTCCTTGAATTCCCGCAGGAACCAGAGGACGGTGTTGGAGATGTTCTTGCGGTCCTCGCCCAGCGGCTTGTCCAGTCCGAGGCCGACGACCAGCAGGTTGCTGGCCGGGGCGTCGGGGATCATGCTCTCGGCGAGCTCCTCGGGGCGGAACCCCTCGGGGACGGACTCCGGGATCACGACCGCCGCGCGCTGGAGCGCCAGCACCTGGCCGTCGGGCGCCTGGTAGCGGGTGTCGGTGAAGGTCCTCAGGGAGTGCTCGGACGGGACGACCAGGAGGTCGACCTCGTCGTTCACCTTCTGGAGCCAGGTCGGGGACACACGGTCCACCTCGATGCCGGCGGTGACGCCGACGGTGAGCCTGCCGACCCTCCTGAACTCGTTGGGGATGCTGACCTGGACGGAGACATCGTACTTCCGGTCGCCGGCGGCCTCACGCGCGAGGATGAGCGGGCGAATCCACTCCACCTCCGCCCCGTGGATGTAGGAGGTGTCCCCCCACCTAGTGGACTCCACGAACAGCTCGTAGGCCCCGGAGTCGACGAGCGCGCGGAGGAGCTGGCGTGAGTGTACACCGTAGCCGGAGGCGGTCAGCACAGGACCGATGAAAAGAAGCGATCTCTTGCTCATGTCACCCTTCTTGCAACCTGCACGTGGACAGATCCCTCATCGTCATACACGCCATCGCAGACGCAGATCACGGCGCCGTTTGCAGACTCAGAGTATCCTGCGACCAGGACATCCCTCACCGGTGTCGAGAGTTCCCACTCCGACCCGTCGCGATCGTCGATCAGCCTGAGCTCATCGATGCGCCTCAGGATGCGATCTGCAAGCACTCCGTTCACGGCATCCCTTCTCATCAGAATCCACCCGGGATGATGAGGCCGCTCGGGCTGAACTTCCTCTCGTACATGTCCAGGATGTCGAGGCCCTGCTTGAGCTGGATGTTGGGCTCCCACCCGAGCACGTCGTTGGCCTTCGCGCAGTTCGACAGCGTCACGTTGGCCTCGCCGAGGCGGGGCGGCATGTGGACCCTCTCGCCGCCGATGATGTCGGCGAGCTCGTTGATGCTGTAGTTCCGGCCGGCCCCGACGTTGTACACCCCGGTGGCGTCGCGGTTATAGAGGGCCAGCATGTTCGCCCGAACCACGTCACCCACGAAGGTGAAGTCTCGCCGCTGCTCGCCGTCGCCGACGATGGTGAGCGGGTGCCCGTGCCGACGCTGTCGCCTGAAGATGGCGATCACGGTGGCGTAGGCCCCGGACTCCTGGTGGCGCGGGCCGTAGACGTTGAAGTACCGGAGGGCGCACGTGGAGAGGTCGTAGAAGCGGGTGTAGAGCTCGCAGAGCTCCTCGCCGCCCTTCTTGCTGAGGGAGTAGGGATTGAGGCAGTCCGTCGGAAGGTCCTCCCTCATACCGCCAAGACCCATCGTCTTCAACTCATCTTTCACATCGCCGGTCTTGTTTCCAGCGAGCTTCTCGAATATCTCGTCTGGGCCGGACGGCCGGGGTGCCACGGCCCAGTCGTTCTTTCTGCCGTACGCCGAGGAGCTGGCGGAGTACACCACCCTCGACACCCCGCCCTGGCGGCACGCCTCGAGGACGTTGGCGGTGCCCATGTAGTTCTGGGAGAGCGCCATGAGCGGGTCCGTGATGGACGGCTGGATGCGGGAGCACGCGGCGAGGTGGAACACCCCGAACTTCATGTCACACGTCCGCCTGACCATGTCGTAGTCGCGGATGTCGCCCTTCACGAAGGTGAGGCGCTCGTGGCCGAGCCATCGGGCGAGGTTCTCCATCCTGCCCTCGGACAGGTTGTCGAACACCGTCACCTCGGAACCCTGGACCATCAGCTCGTCCACGATGTGGGACCCGATGAACCCGGCCCCGCCGAACACCACGATACCGCTTCCGACCAGCTTGCTCATACGTTCGCTATCCTCGTTCCGATCCTTCGGTGGCCATCGATGACGCCGGTGAGCGTCCTGTCCCACGATTGTATCATCGGCTCCATCCCGAACTCACGATGGACCCACTCGCTCGCCTGCAGGCCGATCTCACGACGACGCTTCCTGCCGAGCTTGTACAGTGTCCTCAGGGCCTGGGCGACCTGCTCGTTGCTGACGTTGTCGTCGTAGATGAACGGGGTCGCCTGTGAGCCGACCAGGTTCCTCACCTCGGGGAACACCGGGACGCCACACCACAGGTCGCGACCGCCGGTGTAGGAATGGTCCCATGACCGGTTGGTGTTCCAGGACTTCCTGGCGATCTTGGTCAGCTCCTCCTGGGAGGAGAAGTCCTTCACGTTCCTCCACCAGTCGCCCAGCTGAAACTGGAGGCCGCCGGTGAAGTTGGCGACGATCGGGGTCCCGGCGAAGAGCGACTCGAGCGTGGTGAGGCCGAACCCCTCGTTCGAGGCGATGTTGATCGTCACGTCGGCGGCGTTGTAGTACGCGTTCAGCTGCGCCGGCTCGACCACGTCGGTGGAGAAGATCATGTGCGCCTCCACCCCGAGGGAGCGGGCCACCTTCGCCAGGTCCTGGCCCTCCGGATCATCGGGGCGGGAGTGCATCATCAGCGAACACCTGTCCCTCGACACCCCCTCAAGCTCGAGGAAGAGCGAGAACGCCCTGATCACGTCGCCCGGATGCTTGCGGCGGGCGTTCCGGTTATTCCAGAACACGATGAACCTCCGGGGGTCGCCGTGTGGTCCGTACATCTCGGCCCGGTGGCGCATGACGTCCTCCTCAGGGAGCGGCTTGAAGAGGCCGGTCGGCTCGGCGTGGGGGATGTACGAGAAGCGCTCCCTCGGGTACCCGATCCCCTGGAGGAGGCCGTAGGTCTTGAGGGAGAGTGCCGCGATGTGGTCGGTCGACTCGTAGAAGCTGCGGTTGTACTCCGGCACGGGATCGTTGTCCCACACGTGCCAGTAGACGAGCGGACAGACGGAGCGTACCTCGTCCTCCATCTCCCAGATCCAGTAGAAGAAGCGTGGGTCGGTGAAGATCACCACGGCGTCCGGCTTCTCCTCGGCGAGGATCCTGCGGAGGACCTCCTTGTTGCCGTGCCCATCGACGGGCAGGATCAGCCAGCTCCTATCTCCGTATTTCTCCGGGGAGATGTTCTGCACCCGATAGTCAGGGTGCTTGATGGCGCCTCCGAGGCAGAGGAAGCGGTACTTGCCTGTCGCCAATAAATTTTCGCACAAGTATTTCGCTTGTGTTCCGACCCCAGAGGGAGCCAACGGGTGGTCACTGAGCAGCAGAATCTTTCGGCGGTTGTCCACGTTTCTTCCTCTTCGTCGCTTTGATCTTCTCAATCGTTTCCGGACTATGCTTCTTACCGAAGAACGGATTCTCTTCGCCAAAGCGTCGACGTCCATACATGGGGTTTCCCTGACCTCGGCGATCGTACTTTTTACGTCTAGATTCCTTTGCTTCTTCTGAGAGTTTCAATCCTTTGCGAACAAGGGACAGCTTCTCTCGAACCCACTGTGGTCTCGGGCCAATATTCTTGCCCTTCATTGCAGCAGATCTAACTTCGCGTGGAATCAATCGTGACTTCTCCCCGATCTTCCTCTTCGTCTCCTCGGAGTGTGTGCCGTTGAGCCCGCCCCTCCGCAGGTTCGTCAGCCTGCATCCGATCGATCGGAGATACTGGATCCAGAAGTCCTCGGCGTCGTTCAGTCGATCACTTACGTCGATCGTCGGTTCAAACTCCTCGAGGACGAGTATCTCGGGGATGATCCCTCGGACCGTCAGCGATCTCACCCAGTTATGACAGTAATCGTTCCTACCGACATCACGCGTCCAGTGAATGCGCGGTCTCTTGAGACCAGAGCTCGATCTGCCGACGTACCTAATCTGCTCACTCGTCGAATCGATGAGGGCATAGATCAGATGTCTAGTGCTCATCCCTCGAGCACTCCCACCCGTTCGCATACGCCTTGCTCAGGCCCAGCGCGATATACCAGTTCAGACAGAAGCATGACCACCAGTCGTGACACGCCCATGTGCTGGGGTGGCCACAGTCGTCGATGAACTCCTGGTCGAAGTCGCCGTTCACGTAGCACACGAGCTCCCCGTTTATCTCGACAGAGCTGTCACAGAAATGCAGCATCACTCGATCCTTCCCGGACACCTCTCCGTGTCGTAGTGCGGGCACAGGCCCCACGGCTTCACGCAGTTGTCCCTGTTCTTCTCGTACACGCCGGCGCGCATCCTGGTGATGTCGCCCTGTATCGCCTCGAGGGTGTTCTTGATGTCACGCTCGCTGGACGGCACCCGGAGCGTCTCGATGACATCGGGGTCCTTCTTGCGCGGGCTCTTCTTCATGAGGAAGAAGTGCGTGCGCACAAGCTTCGGATCGATGCCGAGCTTCTTGCAGAAGAAGTGCTTGTACAGCCTGACCTGGGCGAGGACGTCGGGGTCCTGCTTCTTCTGGTAGGGCCACCCCCACTTGCACGTCTTCAGGTCGCCGATGATGGAGATCAGCCGGCCGTGGCCGTCCTTCAGCGTGAGGAGGAGGTCGATGAAGCCGCGGTACCTGATCGGCGCGTCGGTGCGCTCGAGGACGTCGTCTATCTCGTACTCGAGCCTCACCACGGTGGAGTCCCTGAACTCGGGCACGCCGGCGATCGCCCTGATCAGCCGCGCACCCGCGATCTTGAGGTAGGCGGGGGAATCGCCCGGATCGACCTCTCCGTCCGTCTCGCGCCACGGTCCGTACTGCGCGAAGCCGGCGGCCATCAGGCTCTCCACCGCCTGGTCGATCTTCATGTGGAACAGCCACACCGACTGTTCGACGGTGATGCGTCGGTCCACGACCGGATGCAGGTACAGCTCGAACACGGCGTGCATCGCGGTGCCGAACTCGAGGGCGATGCTGCGATCGCCCATCTTGTGCTTCTCGGCATACTCCAGATGCCAGCGCCACTGGCACTGACTCCTGAACAGCTGCCACTCGGAGTAGGAGATCTTCTCCCGCGGATTGACGACTGGGAGCCGTACTATCTCTCTCGGCTTTGATGATCGATCGATTGACACATATCGATCATACCACTGGTTGAGGGTGCAGGTGCCGCCCCTGCGTCTCCGGGTTCAGAGCCCGGCGTCGTACTGTTGGACCAACCCTCAGATTCGGACGAAGAGCGCGCTCTCGTCGATCTCACGGTACAGCAGGCCGCGGGATATCTCCTTCGCGGTGAGCTGCTGTACCCCGGGTTGCTCGAGTGGGAGTGACTCGAGGAAGTCGGCGACCTGGTCGATCGCCGCCGTCGATGCCTCCGCCTTCTTCAGGTCGGCCTTGAGTCCGGTGATCTGGGAATCCCTGTCCAGGATCACGTCACGAAGTGTCTCGATGTCCGCCAAGAGGGACTTGCTCGTCGCGTCCTCTACGGAGGGAGCGCGCGTCTCACTCTGATCGCCAGAGAGTGAGGAGACAGCCTCCTCTAGCTCTTTGATCCTGATCTTGAGGGAGGCGTTCTCCGACTCGAGTTCGTTCTTGGAAGCCATAACGATAAGTATATAATCTTCATAGATCAAGGAGGAGCAAAAAAGTGGCAAGAGCACATTCAATCTGGATTGTGGTGGATGAGGATGAGAAACCTATCGCAGCTTTCACCGTGAAGCACGAGATGCTATCATGGGCCCTGCGAA
>ERZ1292623.932-Hain-H51-01um-R1-932-length-29374-cov-34_pt2 | contig 21704 bp, 29 predicted proteins | sample MGYA00564398_ERZ1292623 | MGnify/ENA primary metagenome ERZ1292623 (study PRJEB36523, sample SAMEA6512633) | groundwater metagenome | collected 2019-01-07 | study: AquaDiva: Metagenomics assemblies of 32 groundwater samples | reverse complement strand
GGCCCCAGTTCGGATTGAGGGCTGCAACTCGCCCTCATGAAGCCGGAATCGCTAGTAATCGCGGATCAGCCATGCCGCGGTGAATACGTTCTCGAGTCCTGTACTCACAATAAAAGCGCGCAGCAGCGCAACAATCTAAGTGGTTTAAATCCACTCCCGAGCACATAAAAACGTTATGTGCTTCGGCGTAGCTTAAGGATAGTCCCGATCTGTGAAGATCGTGGATGGAGGATCCGGAAGCAAAAGACAGCCCATACAAAAAAAAGAGCCAGTCGACCTACTAATAGGCGGTGAGGGTAGGGAAGACATTGAAACGGCTCGTTTGGGATGCCTGGAACCAGAGCGCATAAAACGTATGTGCTCGGCCAAACATTGAATCATTTTTTAGTGCTTTGGTAGAATGTTGCGTGACCTGTGGAGATCTGATGCTGTTGCCATAATGTTCTTATGGTAGAATGAAACTGACGCAGCGTCAGAAGTCAGCTGAGTCATAGTACCGGAGCACATAACGCATTTATGTGCTCGGGAAGGCACTCACTCAATGCATCTTACCGAGGAATATATTATTGGTCTTACTGATGGTGAAGGGAGTTTTACCGCGTTTGTCAGAAATCTTGACGAATCAAATGAGAGAATCAGGCGGACACGAATCGAACCGCGATTCTACATCAAGCTTGTCGAAGAAGACAAACAGGTTCTCGACGCCCTTAAAGAATTTTTCGGTTGTGGAAATGTTTACTTTCAGCGGGATAGAAGAAAAAATCACCGAGACTGCTACCGATTTGAGGTTGCGGGACGGAAAGATTTAATAGAAAAGATTATCCCATTCTTCAAAAAACACCCGCTCCAATTTCCCTCTAAGCGCAGAGATTTTAGAATCTTCTGTGAGCTTTTGAAGGGAATTTCCGAAGGGAAACATTTACAAGAAAAAGGCCTGCGTGAGCTTTATAAGCTTAAGCAGGGAATGCATTGAGCTCGCCGTATACGGGAAATCCGTCCGTACGGTCTCTGTCGCCCGACAAGCGATGGGCTTATCTCATAGTTATGAGATAAGGGGAACATCAACTCTTAGTTTCAAGAGGATAATCGCCCGTCACGCCAAGGGAGCCGGTAATGGGTGAAGCCCAGCACTTTGTTTGAGATAAACTCGCAAACAAAGTGCTGGGTTAGCTCAAGATCGGTGACATGGGCGAAGTCGTAACAAGGCACGCGTAGCGGAAGCTGTGCGTGGATCAATTAAACTTTTCGATAAACTCAAGAGTAAATCGAAATTTGTCGATAGATTTTAAATTGGAATTTCTGGTATAAAATCTAGTATTGGGGCAACTAAAAAACTTTTTTGAACGTAGGTAAAAAAACATATTGCAGCCATATGTTTTTTAATGTATAACTCAATAAGAAAGGAGGTGAGGTGATGAAAATTCAACGCGTTGTGGTTGGTAATCGTGAGTATGAATTTATCATCGAGGCGGAGAGTCTGGTGGATGCAGCTTTTCTCGCCGAGATCATGAGTTTGTTGGAGCAAAGTCACGGCACAGAGCGTAGGATTGATATCACGAGCGTGGAACACATTCAGAAGACTTGGGCTGGTTACAGTGTTAAAAGGGCAAAATTCGCCTTCAGGTGTTGAATGTTTCAAAGACGGCACGGCTTCGGTCGTGCCTTTTATTTTCTTGATAATATCTATTGACATTGTTATCTATTAAATTTGTTTGGAATAAAAAAACCGGCTCTTGCGGGGCCGGTTTGTGTTGTGGTGCGGTAGCGAATTCGTTGTCATTCGAATTTCGTGGCGTTTTCCTTCGTGGTGTTCGGCGAATAAAAACTGAGTTTTTCCCGAAAGGCGTTGCGAGTCTTTCGGGGTCCGATCATCACGACAATAAGAAGGAACATGATCCCTGCAACGGGAATTCCCAAAAGGAGCACAACAGGAAAATACAATTGCCACATATGCCACATACCGTATCCTCCATAGAAAAGACGTTTGGTATAGTCTATATCCGCGAGATTTTTTTGCAAGTAAAATTGCAAAGTAGGCTGATTTTGCTATGATAGATACATGCCCGAAGTAATGAAAGTTTTAATTGCCGAAGATGACCACTTTCTGTCCGCCTTGCTCAAGGCACGCATGGACAAAGAGGGGTTTGAAGTACGCCAGGTATTTGACGGGCAAGAGGCACTGGATATGCTTAAGGAATTTCATCCGACGGTGATTATCCTCGATCTTATTATGCCGACTCTTTCCGGTTTTGAATTTTTGGAACAGACCTCCATCGATCCGCAATTCAACCAGATCCCCGTTATTATATTGAGCAATCTCGGGCAGGACGAGGATATCCAGCACGCGAAACAACTGGGCGCCAAGGAGTATTTTGTAAAAGCGCGCACTTCGATCGATCAGGTAATCACGGTGGTAAAAAACCTTACACAAGTAAAGGTTTAGGATATGCCACGGTTGACATTTATCGTGAAATTTTCTACGATAGACGGGTAGATTGTTCCCCGAAAGGGAAATTTTATTTCATCCATGATCTCCGAAGATATAGCAAAAAAAATCAAACCGGGAGCAGTGGTGCGCGTGTTCGAAGGCACTGCACCGTTTCAGGGTATCGTCATCGCGCGGAAGCACGGCAATGAACCGGGCGCGAGCTTTACGGTGCGCACAATCCTCGCGGCTGTCGGAGTTGAGAAAAATTTTCCCATCCATTCCCCGAGCATTACGAAGGTAGAGATCATTTCAAGTCCGAAGAAAATCGGCCGCGCGAAGCTTTATTTTGTGCGAAAGATCTCTGGCAGAAAGATACGCCAGAAGTTAGGAGTGTCTATTTAGATCTTTTCTTTTCAAATATTTGTATTTTTAGTTGAGAGGTCGTATACTTGATTGTAATCGGCGTTTCTATCTAGTTTTTTGTTTCCATAAAGGAGTTCTGATGCCGCACGAAAAGCGAATTCTTGAGTTTTACAAAACTGGGCACCACAACATTTCCGTCATTTTCTTGATGTTTATCACGGGAGGGGTAGTACTATTTACCACTTCTTGCTAGAAAATGGATTTTAAAACCAATAACTAGACAGGGACAACGATCCATCAACCATCGCCGGGCCTTACACACAAGGCGCCGGCTTTTCTTTTTTAACTTATATATTGGCATACGCTATTACCTTGAGATACGTTATAATAAAAAAATGAGAGGATAGGATATCAGAGAATAACGTTTAACTATGAAGCCGTTAGGAAAGGTAAAAATTAAATGGTCACAAGAATTTGCGTATGCCATTGGGCTTCTTACGACAGACGGTAATCTATCTTCGGATGGGCGGCACATCGATTTAACCTCAAAAGACAGGGAGCAATTGTTTAACTTTCTAAAATGTCTTGGACTTAAGAATAAAATTAGTTACAAAGTAAGCGGTTCTACCAAAAAGAAGTCCTTAAGAATTCAGTTTGGCGATGTGAACTTTTATAAATTTCTTGTTGGAATCGGTTTGGCTCCGAAAAAGTCCAAAACGATTGGTGCAGTGGATATTCCGGAGAATTATTTTATGGATTTCCTTCGAGGGCATTTCGATGGCGACGGCACATTTTATTCGTATTGGGATCCTCGGTGGCGATCTAGTTTTATGTTCTACATTGAATTCATATCAGCAAGCAAAAATCATGTTCTTTGGCTTCAAAAACGAATTAAAAATTCCTTAGGGATTCAAGGGAGAATTACCAAAAGTAGAAACAACAGCGCGTATCGATTAAAATATGCCAAGACCGAATCATTGAAATTATTACCAGAGATGTATTATAATAATGCCGTAGTTTGCTTGTCCCGCAAAAGAAATAAAATAGTAAAAGCCCTTCAAATTGCGGGAAAGAAGCTATAGCAAACGCGCGGGTGTCGTAACGGTAGCCGAGCACGCTTGAGGTGCGTGTGCCGAAAGGCGTGGAGGTTCGACTCCTCTCCCGCGCACACAGATAGAAACTTCTCGTTCGGAAATGACTGCTCCGCGCGAACCTTTTTTGAGCGACAATTTGCGCCTTGACGGGCGCAGACCCCGCCCCGCGACTCCGTCCGCCTGACGGCGACGCAAAGCAAAACATTTTTCTCTTTATCTTTTTATGAGGCGTGCGCAAAATTTTCTTCTAAACGGATTTGAAAAATGTTTTGCTTTGCTTCCTTGCTGACGCAAGGACGAGCCGCTTCCCACCCTCTTGCGCTCGGGCGGCGTGGGCAGGAGGGGCGCGGGGAGAATGCCCACGCCTACACTTCACCGATTTATTGAACCAGAGGAAGTTGCGAGTTTAGTAGGTTTTCTTATTGGATCCACGGGCAGTGGAATAACCGGACAAGTATATGAAATCAAATAAAAAAAGGGAAAAAAACATTAAACCTTGGAGAGTAGAAAGTTCTCGTGTCTTATTAGAGGATCGTTGGATTAAGGTACGGGCAGATAAATGCGTTACCAGCGATGGTGTTGTTATATCTCCTTACTATGTGCTGGAATATCCAAACTGGGTTCACATGGTTGTCATTAATAATAAAAATCAAATACTGATAACAAAGCAGTACCGGCATGGAGCTAGAGGTATTTTTTTTGAGCTACCATGCGGTACTCAAGATGTTGAAGACGGTAGTCCCTTAGAAGCCGCAAAAAGAGAACTTTTGGAGGAAACTGGTTATAAGATAGTGTAGATTTTTTCAATTCTTTCCGGGCCTCAAACAAAAAGGCGCAGCCGTAGCCGCGCCGTATAATGAGATGTTGTTGTCTGCCTAGTTGTCGCAGGCGAGTTCGCACTCGAGTGTCTCGCACTTCCCATTTTCGCAAACCCAGGTTTCGTGATCGTGAACTGCCGCCGCGAGAAGGACAAGAATGGTAATGGCTAAGAGTACAAGGATGGGGTTAAGTCTCCTACCCCTTGCTTTTTCGGTCATTGTTACCTCCTTTGCTTCAGGTATCATTCCATAACTTCTTGCGTTATGTCAATTTTGTGAGGGTGCTTGACCCCGTTAGAAGTTTACTTCTAACGGGGTTGACAATTTCAGCGAAAGGAGTATAATTACCCTCAGAACCGTGGAGAGTGCATTTTGGGCAATGGTGTCCGAAATGGCGAACCACAAAAACAGAGGAGACTTTGCTATGAGGAGAGGTACGTGATTCTGGCGCGGCTGAAGAAGTCATCCAGTGAGATGGCCAAATTTATGAAGTGCTCCAGATCCACCTGCTCGATCCCGGTCGTCGACGACGGCTCGGACTCCACGGAGACGGCGCGTCAGCTCGCGACGAGCTGAAGCCGATTCCATACATGCCACGGGCGCCACCGCATCATAACCCGTACATGTAGCCAAAATTGATTCGCACCTCCCTTTACTGAAAAGGTTTCACGCCCAGGACAATACATCGTCCTGGGCTTTTTATTAAAATTTACAAAATAAAACAAATGCATAAACGGATAGTATCTTTATAGTTTATACTTGAGGCACTATAATGTTTATAAATCCGTGTTCTACCAATACTTATTAAAACCGCTGCTTTTTCGGCGTGATCCGGAGGTGATGCATGACCGTTTTACGGCGCTCGGGGAATTTTTGGGCAGAGTGCCGCTTGGGAAATTTTTAGTGGGGAGTGTGTGTCGATACCGTCATCCGGCGCTTCGTGCCACCGTGCGTGGTATCCGTTTTGAAAATCCGATAGGCCTTGCAGCGGGCTTTGACAAGGATATGAATCTTACCGAAATTATCCCCGAGGTCGGATTCGGTTTTATGGAGGTAGGTTCGGTAACGTACCATCCCTATGCCGGAAATCCCGGCAAACGACTCGCGCGTCTTCCTAAAGACAAATCACTTATCGTCTATTATGGACTAAAGAGCATCGGCGCCGAGGCGATGTATAAAAAAATTCGGAGTGTGAAATTTACGATTCCCACGGGACTCAATATCGCGAAAACCAACCGTGCGGATATCAAAGGAGAAAAGTCGGTTGAGGATTATATCAAAACTTATCGTCTACTTGCGCCATATTTTTCGTATACGACGATTAACATATCGTGTCCCAACGCGCAGGACGGATGTATGTTTCAGGAGCCGAAGATGCTCAACGCGCTTCTTGCGGCATTCGCGAAAGAGAAAAAATATAATCCGATATTCTTGAAAATTTCCAACCACTTAACCCACGGTGAAATTGACGGCATTTTGGATGTGGTGAAGAAATATGATTTTGTGGACGGATTTATTATTTCCAATCTTAGCAAAAACAGAGCCATGCTTTCCCTTGCGTCATCGCGGGAAGAGTTAGATGCAATTCCCGATGGAGGTATTTCCGGTCAGCCGATAAAAAACATCTCCAACGATCTTATACGATACGTATTCACACGCACGAAAGGGGCGTATGCTATTGTCGGACTCGGAGGGGTTTTTAGCGCCGAGGATGCATACGAAAAAATCAGAGCCGGCGCGTCGCTGGTGCAGCTCATTACCGGCATGATCTATGAGGGTCCCACGCTCATCAAGCGGATCAACAAGGGATTGGTAAGATTACTGGAACGGGACGGTTTCAGAACAATAGGCGAAGCGGTAGGAAGCGGAATATAGATGAAATATATTATAGGCATTGACGAGGTCGGGCGGGGTTCGCTTGCGGGGCCCGTCGCGGTTGCGGCGGCTTCAATCACGCGAGGACTAAAGTTGCGCAATACGCCAATCGGAAAACTGAAAGATTCTAAAAAATTAACGCCCAAAAAACGCGAAGCATGGTTTCGCTACGCGAAAGCGCATTCGGATATTACCTATGAAATTGCGCGCGTGTATCCTCGGTCAATAGAAAAGATAAATATATCCAATGCGGCAAATAGAGCCGCGACTAAAGCATTAGGAAGACTTATAAAAAAATTGGGCATCAAAGCAGGCGATTGTACGGTGATGCTCGATGGAGGCCTTTATCTCCGTGGCGTGAATGTCCCGAAGGCGCGGACAATCATTCGGGGTGATGAGCGTTATCCGGCGATTAAGCTTGCCTCAATCGTCGCTAAGGTTTCACGCGATAGGTTTATGACGAAACTTGCGAAGAAATATCCCGTGTATGGGTTTGAAATTCATAAGGGATATGGGACAAAGGCGCATTTCGCGGCTATCAAAAAACACGGCCCGAGCAAGGCGCACCGGTTGACGTTTTTATAAATGAAAAGGCGCGATTGTAGTCGCGCCGGAGAGCCGGAATTACTTACTCGGCAAAGTTCATGTGGAGGGGGCAGGAGCGGCTTAACGATCGGAAGACGGTGTGGAGAATCGCCGCGACGAAGATAGCTGCAGCAATGCCCAAAAGCCCGACCAGAATCGTTGAAACGAAAGACGGTTGCCCTACCTCCTGTCCGATGTGTTGACCCATCGCGATACCAGCGATGAAAGCCCCCACGAAAAGCAGGAAGTCAAAACAGGCATGCAGTATTCTCATTCGTACCTCCCTCAAGTAGCTCTAAGAAGCATACAGCATTACCCGGAGCGCACAAGTCTTGATTTATTTGATGGTTTGGGTATACTAAGAAAAATGTTTCCTGCCACCGCGGGATGCCCAATTTCGCAGCCAATCGCTGCGTTCTTGGGCGAAATTAGCACATGGGTGGCTCCTCGGCTTCGCTCGGGACAAAACATTATAAATAAAATATGGGAGGCGTACCAGTTAAACATCATTCAAAAGGAAAAGTCGGACGAAGGCGGTCGCATTTGGCGCTTAAAAAACGGCGTCTTTTGGTATGTGCAAACTGTAGCGCTCCAAAAATGGCCCACCGCACTTGTCTTCAGTGCGGGAAAAAATAGGGGCTTTGTCTAAAATTTCAATTGGATAAATAAAGAAATTTTAGCTACAAAACCTTACCGAGCACATAAGCAAGAGTATTTATATCGTATAATGTTCATTGATAATTCCTAAATGGTAAAATCGAGTACTTCTGTTATTATGTGCTCGGTGCTCAATGTTGTAGTAAAATTTACTACGGATTGAGCAGTTCGGCCCTGAGCTCACTGCCGAAGGGCTTGAAAATTTAGACAACATTGGCATGGCCACTCGACACCTTATTCGCACCGTCATTCTCCAGTCTCTCTATGAGTGGGATTTTTATCATCAAAAAAAAGATGTGACGGATATTATTAAGCGAAATCTTGACGAATTCGCGCCCGGGATCGATGAACCGGAATTTGCCTGGATCATCGCGAAAGGAGTTGCGGAGCATTTGCCGGAGATAGATAAAGTTATTGTCGCTTCCGCGCCGGAGTGGCCGCTTGAGAAAATCGCCGTCATTGACCGCAATATTTTACGCATCGGGCTCTACGAGTTGTTATACGCGAATCCCGAAGAAGTGCCGCCGAAGGTGGCAATCAACGAAGCGGTGGAGATGGCAAAGAATTTTGGCGGGCCGAATTCGGGAAGATTCGTAAATGGCGTCTTGGGAACCGTGTATCGGGAGATGGAGAAGCGCACGATAGAAGATAAGGCAAAATAATTTAAGCAATACGATTTTATTTCATGGTAACCGTAAAACTGGAAGCATTCGAAAAGAAACTCGGTGTTACATTTAAGAACAAAGACATCTTAAAGGAGGCGCTTACACATCGTTCGTATTTGAACGAACGGCCCGAATGGCCGTATCCGCACAATGAGCGGCTTGAATACCTCGGTGATGCCGTTCTTGAGCTTGCGGTGACGGAAAATTTATTCCACCGTTTTCCGAGCGAACCGGAGGGAAAACTTACGGTTCTTCGCGCCGCGCTGGTGAACTATCAAACGCTCAATACGGTGGCGCTCGAAATGGGGCTCGATAAATTCGTGCTGATGTCGCGGGGAGAATCAAAAGATACGGGAAAAGCGCGGGATGTGATATACGCGAACGCAATCGAGGCGGTGATCGGAGCGATCTATATTGATCAAGGTTTCAAAACCGCGAGTACGGTTATCAAAAAATTCATCGTGAGCCATCTTGACGATATTTTAGAAACAAAAAGCTATCGTGATCCCAAGAGCGAGCTTCAGGAAATTGTACAAGAGAAATTAAGAGTAACGCCCTCCTACGGCGTGCTTGAAGAAAGCGGACCCGCGCATAAAAGGACATTTATCGTAGGGGTATATTTCGATAAAAAATTGATCGAAAAAGGGAGCGGATTATCAAAACAGGAGGCCGAAGTTGAAGCGGCACGGCGCGCCTTGCTGAAATATAAGTCTTCGATATAGTATTCCTTGAACCATGAATTTACTCCGAAGATTAGAGTTAAACGGTTTTAAATCGTTCGCGCAAAAAACCATTCTCGAATTTCCCGAGGGCATTACGGCGATCGTCGGGCCGAACGGATCGGGAAAATCCAACGTGATCGACGCGATACGTTGGCTTTTGGGTGAGCGGGAAACCAAGAATTTAAGAGGAACAAAGGTAGAGGATTTGATCTTTGCCGGAACGGCAAAGCGGGGACGACTGGGACAGGCGCAGGCGAGCCTGCATTTTGATAATCATAATAAGTTTTTCCCCATTGATTTTGCCGAGGTTTCCGTTTCTCGTCAGGTGAATCGTGACGGCGTAAGTCAGTATTTTTTGAATAAATCGGAAGTTCGCCTAAAGGATGTGGTTGATTTTTTCGCCCGGGCGCGGCTGGGGACCAAGGGTCTCGTGGTGATCGGGCAAGGGAACAGCGATCTTTTTGTGCAGGCAAACCCGCTGTCGCGCCGAGAGATGATCGAGGAGATGTTGGGGCTTCGGGAGTACCAGATAAAACGTGCCGATGCCGAACGACGGCTCCGAAACTCCCAGATTAACCTTGAGAAAGCGCAGGCTTTGATAGAAGAAATCCTTCCGCATTTGCGCTCCCTGAAACGGCAGACAAACCGGTGGGAAAAGCGGGGTGTTTTGGATAAAGAGCTTAAAGACCTTGAGCACACTTTTTTCGGCTATCAGTTCAAGAAATTACGCGAAAAAATGAGTGCTGTTGAAAAAGACATCAAATCGCATGAAAGCGAGCTTGGTCTTTTGGAAAAAGAGAGAAACCAAGCCCAAGCGCATCTTAAAGAGATCGAGGCCAGCCAACCGAAGGAACGCGAAGAGATAAACGAAATAAAAAAGCAAACGCAATCTCTCTTGGAGAACAAAAGCCGCCTTCAAAAAGAGATCGGGAGGCTTGAAGCGCAGATCGAAATGGCGGAGCGCGCGCCGGAGGCCGTTTCTTCGGAGACACCGAATCTCCTCCCACTTATTAAAAAAGTGAAACACGGGCTTGAAGCGCATCTTGAAGAAGAGGACGTCGAAGAGCTTCGTAGGGTGATCGAGATCCTCCTTGAAGAGATCGATGAAGCGCTCGCGGATATGCCGAAAGAGAGCGAGGAGAAAAAAACAGCCCACACGTTTCGGGCGCAGTTTTCGGAGATTAGCGAAGAGCTTTCGGATCTTGAAGGTAAAATTCGCGAGTTGAAAGAAAAAGAAAATTCCTTGGAGAAAAATCAGGAGGAGTTTTACCGCGCGTTTCGCGCGGCCGCCGCGGAGCTTGAAACGGCAAAAAACAAAATAGAAAAATGGGAGAATGTAAACCGCGAACGTTCGTTCGAGAAGGAGCGTCTCCATATGCGTCTTGAAGAGCTCGAACGGCAGGTGGTTCAGCTTGATCGTAAACCATCTGAATTTTTGGAGTTTCAAGTTACCCGTGAGTTGAGCGAATCGGATCTTTCCGGATTGGAACGCCAGATTTTGAAATATCGGGGAGATTTGGCATCCATCGGGGAAATTGACGAAACATTAATCAAGGAAGCGCGTGAAACGGAAGAGCGCTACGAATTTTTGGAACATCAATCGGATGACCTCGAGCATGCAAAGACCGATCTTGAAGCGCTGATCCGAGATTTAAGCGAAAAAATAAAAACGGAGTTTGGTTCGGCATTGCTTCGCATTAACGAAGAGTTTAATAAGTTTTTTAACCTTATGTTTAACGGCGGCCACGCGAAACTAAAGATGACAAAGCGCAAAGAACCCGCGCTTGCCGCGATGAATATTTCCGAAGAGGGGAATCTCGAAGAAGGAGAAACAAAAAAAGACGATCGCGAAGCGGAAGAGGGTATTGAAATTGAATTGAGTTTGCCGCGGAAGCGCCTCAATTCATTGGAAATGCTCTCGGGCGGAGAGCGAAGCTTGGTTGGCATCGCGGCTCTTTTCGCATTGATTTCGGTGAGTCCGCCGCCATTTCTTGTACTCGACGAGGTGGACGCCGCGCTTGATGACCGAAACGCTCTCCGCTTTTCGGAGATCCTTAAGGAGTTTTCAAAAAAGGTGCAGTTCGTTATCGTGACGCACAATCGAGTGGTGATGGAAGCCGCGAATGTGCTTTATGGGGTTACGATGAACGATGACGGAACATCGAAAGTTTTGTCGCTGAAGCTCGAATAAGCTTGCCGTAAGCCGCAAATTGACTTTATTGCTCATTTGCTCTAATCTATTTGCTATTCCCATGTTAGCCATCAAATTACAACGAATCGGACGGAAAGGTCAGCCGAGTTACCGTATTGTGGTAGCCGAAAGACGTTCCAAGCTTGGCGCTCCGCCGGTTGAGGATTTGGGTTTTTACAATTCTTTCTCAAAGGCTTTTGAGGTAAAGAAAGACCGCCTCGAACATTGGCTTAAAATCGGCGCGCAAGCGACTCCGACGGTTCACAATCTTTTCGTAAAACACGAAGTTATAAAAGCGCCGAAGATCGCGATTCTTTTAAAGAAAAAAGAACACGTTGCAGTTCCTGCGGCAAGCGCGGAAGTTTCGACTCCTCCTGTAAGCGCGGAAACTCCTGCAGCAGCATCACCGACAGAGGAAGTAAGTGTGTAGTTTTTATCTCTTGCTTTGTAACGCCGGTAAGTGGTAGGTTATCTATACTGATTATCTCTTATCCGAAAGGTCGAAATGTGGAGTACAACTGAACTACAATGTCCGTAACAGCAGATCAGGAATTTCTGGAATTCCTCGTAAAAGCCCTCGTTGATCATCCCGAAGAAGTTAAGGTTGATCGCAGGGTTGACGAGATGGGCGTACTACTTTCGTTGCGCGTGAATCCGCTCGATATGGGTCAAATCGTCGGCCGGCAGGGAGCCACCGCGAAAGCGATTCGTTCGCTCCTTCGGATCGTGGGTATTCGTAATAATGCCCGCGTGAATCTAAAGATCGAAGAGCCGGAAGGCGGACGGGTATCACGACCGCGAGAAGATAACCCGCCAGCGATTCAATAACTACGTAATCACCAAAAACCGCTCTCTTTGAAGGGCGGTTTTTGATTTATGAAAAACGGTCTTGAAAAAAAAGATTTTTGGGGATATAATCTATCTCGTTATGCCCCGTTACATTGATGCGGTATTTTCCGTAAAAATATAGTGGGAATAACAAAAATCTGGCGATCAAAAAATTATTTTATCCGGCACGCGACTAAAAGGATCGTGCCGCATCAATGTAACGGGGCATGCTTTCTTATACCGATTTAAAAAAGGGAACATTATTCGTCTTGGACGGTGACCCCTATGAGGTTACCGAGTCGCATTTTTTGCGCATGCAACAGCGGAAGGCGGTGGTACAAACAAAGATCCGGAATCTGATTACCGGAAAAATTTTGGACCGTAACTGGCAGGCAAGCGATTATTTTGAGGAAGCGGAAGTGGATCGAAAAGAAGCGAGCTTTATCTATAGTCATCGCGAAGAATATTGGTTTACGGATCCCGGGAATCCTAAAAGCCGCTTCTCGCTTTCCGAAGACTTGATCGGCGAAGGGGCAAAATTTTTAAAACCGAACATTAAGGTAACGACCTTCACCTTTAACGGCAAAGTTATTAAGATCATTCTTCCTATCAAGATGGAACTTGAAGTGACCGAAGCTCCTCCGGCAACCAAGGGAAATACCGCGCAGGGTGGTTCGAAAGTCGTGACCATAGAAGGCGGAGCGCAGATCTCTGTGCCTCTTTTTGTAAATCAGGGAGATATCATAAGGATCAATACGGAGACAGGGGAGTACGTGGAACGCGTGGAGAAGGGCTCGTAGAAATTTATTTTTGTAACCCGTTTCGGTTAGAGGAATCACCTGCCGGCCGGCAGGTATTCACTCTGCTTGATTTTTTGAATAAATTTGACGGTTCCCGTTTGCCTCAGCTCTTTTCTCAAAAAGAGCTGGATTTTCCGACCATCAAATTTATACTCAAAAAATTTGCGCTCCGTTCATTGATTTCTTACTAACCTTCACTTATGGTTACAAAAATAAATTTCTCCTCGCTTTGTTGATAGATAAGGTTGTTAGATATAAAGAAAACCCCGCCGTGGCGGGGTTAGCAGTTAATGATGAACTTCAGGTCTTCAGCGGTGATCCTCGCCGATTCGCGAGCTTCCTCGATGAGCGGCTCCATGATTTTATCCCACTTTTGAAGCGGGATGAAGCCCTTTTGGAATCGTTCGTACTCTTCCGGAGTGAGAAGATCTTTCACATCTTTTTTCTTCGGCATCGTGACCTCCTTGATGAACTTTTTTTATTATAACATTTTATCTTGACACCATTTTGATATGCGCCTATAGTGGATTTAGTTTTTTGAATAGTGCAACTTCAGTCGCGTCTTACTTTAAGGAGACAGAAATGCCATATTACAGAGTACGGACACAAGATCCCCATGTCCTCGATGGTGATATCGCCTACGACGTCAACTGGAGAAATCTTCCTCCAGCAGCTGACGACAAGGAAGCTGAGCATTCTGTAGATGAGTATGTTCAGGAGCAAAAACCCGTCACTTTGCCATCGGGAAAAGTCTACGCGAAGCCAATCGAGCTCGTGAGAATTGTGAGGCAGTGGCAATAACGTGTCCGGTGGGAACAACCAGCAGGGAAAATTGAAGAGGAGATAAAATGTCAGATGCGTCGATTTCGGTAAACTCGCAAGTAGAATGTTCTTGCGGTTGGTTTGGAAGCGTAGAGCGTTTGAATGAAGGGAGTACGACTCCTGCTCATGCAGACGTTCCGCGGTCCGATTTTCGATGCCCTAGTTGCAAGAGAGTTTTGGCGTACGGCTCAGTTGTACTGGGTATGTACGCCAAAGCAGGTGTCGAAGTAACACACGTATTCTACGACCAATAAACCAATTCCGTCGGAGATCATACACCAAACCCCACGATCTTTGTGGGGTTTTTTATAATCAAAAATGCGAGACTTTTCTTTTTGAGAAGCTTTCGGAGTTCCAACGGGCTTGGTACCCGACTAAATTGGCGGGGCCGTTGGATCGAGAAGCAGGCGCGAAGTTGCCGCTGGAGCAACGAGACGCCGGTTCTCAAAAAGAAAAGTTGAGCTAATCTTTAAACGGCGGATAACGGTCCGGATCTATCGTGCGCTCGAAACAGACTCGGCCTTCGGCGTGTTCCCAGCTATAGGATTCAAACTCAACGAACCCCGGCCCGTTGGCAGGGAAGGGTTTCGCCACGGGATATACATTTCTTGAAGTTTGACTTGATGGTCGGTTAAATGTGGCGCAGAGTTCAAATGTCGGTGGTATAAGATCGTCATATATCGTCCCCTTGAGAGTCTTCTTGATAGTATATTGGTAATCTGCACCGGTTTCCGGATCTTTGGGAACAGTAAAGCCACGAATAGCATCATTTAAATCAGAGAGCTTGGTGGGTAGCATTTCTTTGACTTGCCAGTAATTTACGATTTGCCACTGGATGTTTTGGAGATGTTGAATTCGTTGTTCATCCGCTTGTCGCAGACGGGCATCTTTCGGAGACCCTACGATAAAAAATCCGGCGATGACCGAGAAGGCGACTATGGCAATAATGGTGTATACAAAATATTTCATGGTGGTTATTCGGTTTTATATTTCCTGATATCCCAGAGGTAGTACCAAAAAACACTTCCGGTGATAAAGAGAACGGTGAGTACTTTAAGAATAAACCGCAAGGTAAGTTCAAGCCCGCCCAAAAGGCCATAGACGAGTCCCACTAAATCTCCGATGATAATGAGCGCGGTCACGAAGAGCGTGAAATAAATAAGCCAACGACGGATGCGGAGATTGCGCTTGTAGGGAGTTACCGCGTAGCTTTTATTTAGGTACCAGCTCGTGATTATGTACGCGGGAAAGACGATAATAAGCGTGGCGATTGACCAACGGATTCCCGACGAGATGGCATCGCGAATATAAGAACCTTCCTGAAGCGGATCGGGAATAAAATAGTTAATATAGTTAAAAATAAGCGTTCCGAAACTTATGGCGCTCGCGTAGAGCGTTATGATGGCAAGGAGATGAAGGAAAAAATCTCCCGGCGAGGTTTTTTGTATTGACGTTTGCGTGGTTTGGATTTGTTCCATACTTTTTATAGTACGTTTTTGTTGGCGACGACGTTACTTGATACTCAAAAGTTCCACTTGGAAAATAAGTGTCGAGTTTGGAGGAATCGGGCCATTTCCATTCGCGCCGTATCCCAAAGAGGGAGGAATCGTAAGTTTTCTCTTGCCGCCGACTTTCATCCCGGGAATTCCTTCTTCCCATCCTTTGATGACTTGTCCGGCGCCGATCGTTACTTCAAAGGGAGTTTTGCGGTCATAGGAACTGTCAAACTTCTTCCCGTCGGTTAACATTCCTAAATAGTGCACCGAAACGGTATCTCCGATTTTTGCTTCTTCACCGATGCCGACCAAGATATCTTCCTTCGTAACGTTTTCTTGCATAACGTTTTTTAATACTGCGGTTTGTGCTTCCGGCGAAGGGATTTGACGACTATAGAAAGCCGCTCCGCCGATAATTGCGACTGCGAGAACGATAAAAGCGACCGTTTTAAATAATGATGTCATACAAACAAGCTTATCATTTTACCGAGAAATTGTGAAGTCCCGTCTCATAAAGCCGAGAATTTTCATATCTTGCCAAAATCAGAAAAATTAAGCACAATAAGCAAATCATGAGTAGTAAAAAAACGGTATTTTGCGCGATGTCTGGAGGAGTTGATTCGTCCGTTGCGGCGCTACTTCTTAAAGAGAGTGGCTATAATGTGGTTGGTGTTTTTATGCGTTGTTGGAGTCAAGGTAGCTCCGATACTCTGGGGATCGGAGAGCCTTGCGGCTCGGAGAAAGAGGCCGAGGACGCGCGGCGCGTTGCCGAACATATGGGTATTCCTTTCTACGTATGGGGTTTTGAGGAGGCGTATAAAAAGCGGGTTGTGGAGTACATGATCGAGGGATACCGCGCGGGTATTACGCCAAATCCCGATGTGATGTGCAACAGAGAGATAAAATTCGGTATTTTTTTGGAGAAAGCGCTTGAAGTCGGAGCGGATTATGTTGCTACGGGACACTATGTTTCGCTTCGTTCTCTTTCGAGAACCGACGTCGCGTTCGCTCCAGCGGCATCCGCGCGTCTTCCTCTCGGCGCGGCGACCGAGCACATAAAAGACATTATGTGCTCGGGCCGAGCTCGCCGCGCCTCCGAGAGCTTCTCGAAAGAGAACTTCACTCAATTTGGATTATATGAAGCAAAGGACAAAAACAAAGACCAATCGTATTTTTTGTGGACCTTGACACAACAACAACTCGCGCACTGCATTTTCCCGATCGGCGATTACGTGAAGCCCGAGGTGCGCGCGATAGCGAGAAAAGCGGGACTACCGACCGCGGAGAAAAAAGATTCGCAAGGAATTTGCTTTTTAGGGAAAGTGACGCTCGCGGATTTTCTAAAAAGTTATATTCCCGAAAAAAAAGGCGACGTACTCTCGACCGAGGGGAAAAAAATTGGTGAACATTCGGGCGCTCATTTTTATACGATCGGTCAACGGCACGGCATCGGAAATATGAAACATCAGCGCGGCGTTACGATGCACGAAGCGGCATATGTTTCGGGGAAAGATATGGCTACGAACACGGTAGTCGTTGCGGCGGGAAAAGATAACGAAGCGCTTTATAAAAAAGAAGTGCTCCTTGCGGATTTGAGCTTCATAGATCCAAAAGATATTGCGTTGAACAGAGGAAGCGAGATGGAGGTTTTAGTGAGAGTGCGTTATCGCCAACCGCTTTTTCGAGCGAAGCTTATGCTTCGCGATGGTACCTTGGAAGCAGATTTGATTTTCGAAAAACCTCAAAAGTTTATCGCGCCCGGTCAGTCGGCAGTTTTGTATATCGGGAAAGAGGATACTTCGACTCTACTCGGGGCAAACTCTTTAGATAACTCGGGGCTCCAAATGCTGGGAGGGGGGATTATTGTGTAATGAACAGATTCGGGAATACCGAATGATATAATTTAAAACATGAACTATAAACTTCGCGTTGCGGTACTTAGTTTGCTTGTGATTGCGGCCGGCGCTCTTTTCGGTTACGAATATAATGCGCAATTTAGTAACATGCAGGAATATCAGTTTTTGATTGCGACGAGAGCCAATAATGCCTTAAATTCCGGTCGTATTTTTCAGCAAGCTTTTGCAAAAATAAAAAATCCCAAAGGAGGTGGCACGGGGGATGGTTCCTATGTTCATCCCTGTGCAGGGACTCTAATAGGCGGAACCTGTTCGCTTACGGACACGACACCTCCATCAGTTCCCACAAACGTTACCGCGACACCCACAAGTTGCACATCGGTAAATATTTCTTGGAGTGAGTCTTTCGACCAAAGCGGAATGGTCAAATATAATGTCTATCGGAACGGATTATTATTGCCTCCATCGAGCATTGTGGGCAATACAAACTACACCGATTCTAATGCGTCCGCTTCTACAACTTATGCGTATACAGTTTCCGCGGTTGATACATACGGAAACGTATCAGCGCAGAGTGCTCCGGTGAATGTAACGATGCCGGGGTGCCTCACTTGGCGCGATGATTTTAACGGCAGCGCCCTCAACTCCAATCGCTGGGTGACGAGCAACAAGCGAGCTCCCGGATATATCACCGGAACACATATCGGATATTTTGAACCCGGCAAGATAGCTGTTGCAAATGGATTTGTCCGCTTGGAACTTACCCAGGAGAATGGCACGGTAGATGGCAACACGAGCGGAATAATTTCGCGCGGAGGTGAAATTCGCACGATAGGAATATATGGATATGGTACGTATGAGTGGCAGATGAAAATGTCGGGAACCGGAGCTACGCCATCAAGTACGGGATCGAGCGTTCCCGGGAGTGTTTCCGCGGGATTTAATTATGTGAATAATTCAGAAACAGAGATCGATTTTGAGGTTGAGGGTGACGCGGGGAATAAACTTTATATGACAACGTGGCTCAATCCGGATCCGACGCGCGATCCTGTAGGTTCTAACCACACAGTAACTTCAACAATAGTTTCCGGCATGAGTTCCGGCTTCAAAAACTATAAGTTTGTGTGGTCTCCCGGCGTTGTGAATTTTTATGTTGATAATATTTTGAAGGCAACCCATACGACAAATATCCCTTCCGCGCCGGCGAATATATTTATGAACCACTGGGGGACTGATTGGGGAGGGATTTCGACTGTAGGGGTGAACCGTTATGCCTACATTGATTGGGTGCGTTATACCGCGCCGGGTGAAAATCCTCTTTAGTTTTTATAAAAAAATCCCCTCCGTCATCGCGTGACAGGGGGACATTGAGAAGAGGACTTGGCAGCCGGCTCATGGGAACGCTCGGGCGGAGCATTCCAGATGAGACCGGCTGCCCTGTAGACGAGGAATGGCGCGGGGGTGGGTTTGGGGCCCATGGAGCCGCGCATTCTGTCTACGTCGGGCCAGAAGGACGGTAATGTATGTTATGCCAGTCTTAGTTGTCTTCCTTCGGGGACCGATTTTTTGATGCTTTCCTTAAGGTAGCGGATTTTATGTTCTTTGTCAATGTTGTATGAAAACTTTGGTATAATTTCTAAACTATGATCATAGTCTTTACCGGCAATGGAAAAGGAAAAACCACCGCGTCTTTGGGTCAAGCGGCGCGCGCGGTGGGCCGAGGCAAGAATGTTTTAATGATCCAATTCATCAAAGGGCCTTGGAAATCCGGCGAAGATTTTGTCGAGATGAAGAAACGGGATGACGGCAAGGGAAAATTCGAACTTCGGAAGATGGGGCTCGGCTTCGTGGGTATATTGGGCGACCAACTGCCGCGCGAAAAGCATATCGAGGCCGCGGAGGCCGCGTTTGCCGCGTTTAAAGAGGAACTCGCGCGGGACGCGTGGCACCTCATTATCCTTGACGAAGTGAATGTCGCGGCATCTTTGGGCCTCGTGAAAATTCCGGCAGTCGTTGAGACTCTAAAAGCAGTGCCCGAAGAGCGCTTGGTTCTTCTTACGGGACGGGGGGCTCCTCAAGAGTTTATCGATGTCGCGGACCTCGCGACCGAAATGCGAGAGATAAAACATCCCTTCCAAGACGGCCGATTAGCAAAGATTATGGTGGAGTTTTAAAGGGTTGCAAAGAAAGATAGAATTTAGTACACTATTCTACGTTCTCTTTATGGAAACACCAATCGAAGAATTGAACGCAGCTGCCCTTGTGAGTCCCGAGGCGGAGATATTCAAAGGAATGATCGACGCGGGAGTTTTTTACGGCCGCAAAAAATCAAAGACAAATCCTAAGGTAAAATCTTTTATTTACAGCAATCGGGGAGGCGTGGAGATCATTGATCTCGCGAAGACTTTGGAGGGAATGAATGAAGCGGTGGAATTTTTGAAAAGAAAAGTAGGAGGAGGCGGCACGGTCCTTTTGGTGGGAACTCAGCCGTCGGCCGCGAATGTTTTAAAAATAGCGACCGAATTGGACCTGCCGGTTGTCGCAAGGAGATGGATCGGCGGAACGCTCACGAATTTCAAGACCATTTCAAAGCGCATCGAATATTTAAAAAAATTAAAGTCCGATATGGCATCGGGCGCTCTCGATAAATACACAAAGAAAGAACGGCTTCAGATGGATCGTGAAATTAAACGACTGGAACACTTGATAGGCGGTTTGGTAAACTTAATGCGTGAGCCAGATGTACTCGTGGTGGTTGACCCCGTGCTTCACTTGAGCGCGGTGCGTGAAGCTCGGCGATTAAAGATCCCGATCGTCGCGTTCGGGAATACGGATTCCGATCCGGATTTTATAGACTATCTCGTCGTGGGTAATAATGCCGCGCGAAAAAGTGTTGATTGGTTTCTGGAGCGGGTATCCGGAGCAATTCTCGAAGGTAAAGAACTTGCGTTAAAGACAATAGCGGAGAAAAAAGTAAATGGAGCAGAAGTCGGAACTCAATAACATACAAAAATTACGCGAGGCGACTGGTGCCGGCGTGATGGAGTGTAAAAAAGCGCTTGAAGAAGCGAAGGGAGATTTTGCCGCGGCAACAAAGATAATCAACGAACGCGGACTTGCGCAATACGCGAAACGTGCCGGCCGCGAAACAGGCGCGGGACTTATTGAGTCGTATATCCATCACGGACGCATCGGCGTACTCCTCGACATTCGGGCGGAAACGGATTTCGTCGTGAATTCCGATCCTTTCCGGGCGTTGGCGCATGAGATTGCGATGCACATAGCGGCGGCCGCGCCGGATTCGGTGGAAACGCTTCTTCAACAACCCTATATCCGCGACGAGAGCAAGCCGGTAGAAAACCTTGTCAAGGAAGTTGTCGCCCGTGTCGGCGAGAATATCAAAGTGAACGCGTTCTATCGTTTGGAGCTTTAAGGCAAGATGTTACAATTTATCATTACAACGATACTTATGGCTTCGGTGGGCACGATGCTTTATCTTATTGCGCGTTCATTGCCCCGTATCGGCGAAGAACAGAAGTCGCATTTGAAATATGGCATCTTGGATCGCTGGGTCGCGTCCGAAATTCCCGAGCGTATCGACAGTATGATGGCGGGTTTTACGGAAAAATTCTTGCGGAAGACACGTTTGTTTCTTTCAAAAGTTGATAACTCCATTACGGAACGTTTAAAGAAAACACGAGCGCGTTCCGAGAAGAACGGAAAATCGAAAATTGGTTTTTTTGAGTTCGCCCCGACAAACGGAAAAGAAGAACTTGAAAAGAAAGAAGTTGACGGTAAAATTTGATTTATCCACAAAGCCAGCAGCACTATACTCTGCTCTTGTGGTATCATAGGTAAGTGAATACAAAAGAGAAGGGTGATATCGCTGTGGGTTATGCTATAGCACATTATCTTCGGTCCGGGTACGAAGTATGTTTGCCCATCGGCGACAAGAGACGGTACGATTTCCTTGTCGAACAGAAAGGTAACATTACAAGGGTCCAGGTAAAATACGCGGGTCTTTATAAGAAGAATGATCGTTGTAGGGTGGGTTTGCGGATTACAGGAGGTAATCAATCGTTTCATTACGCGAAGAAGTATATTGATAAAGACTTTGACGAATTATTTGTTTATACTGAACGTGGAGAGATATATGTTATGCCGTGGCGAGAAATAAATTGCAGGAACGAGTTGACTGTTGAAGATAAAAAGTATAAAAGATATAAGGTTGTCTATTAATGCGTCGGTGGCAGAGCGGTCAATTGCAATGGACTGTAAATCCATCGCCCTTTGTGGCTACGCAGGTTCGAATCCTGCCCGACGCACCGAAATAGCAAAAGGGATACCAATTTTGAGGTATCTCTTTTGCTATCTTGATGATGTGATAGGGCAGGATTCGAACAAGTGGCCGAAATCACGAAGTGATGAGGTCTCGAGTGGAACGAGAGAGAATCCTGCCCGACGCACCGAAATAGCAAAAGGGATACCAATTTTGAGGTATCTC
>ERZ1292623.1054-Hain-H51-01um-R1-1054-length-27451-cov-18_pt1 | contig 21713 bp, 35 predicted proteins | sample MGYA00564398_ERZ1292623 | MGnify/ENA primary metagenome ERZ1292623 (study PRJEB36523, sample SAMEA6512633) | groundwater metagenome | collected 2019-01-07 | study: AquaDiva: Metagenomics assemblies of 32 groundwater samples | reverse complement strand
TCTCTCTTGCGGGTTGATAAGGGTGCATCCCTTATTTCCCACGGTTTTTCTTTATTAATATATTTATTAATTTCTTGAACATATTTCCAAATTTCAGATAAAGCCTCTGTTAATTTATATTTTTCCATTAATTTTTTAATTTTATCAATATCAAATTTCAATTCATTTTTATTTTTAGTAATTTTTCCATCAAAATATTTCTCAACCATAGTCAAACTTCTACTAACCAAATTACCCAAATCATTTGCTAATTCATTATTCAATCTATCTTTCAAAGCTTCTTCTGAAAAATCTCCATCTTGTCCAAATGGAATTTCTCTGATTAAGAAATATCTAACAGGATCAGCTCCAAAATTTTCTACTAACTCAAAAGGATCAATTATTTTTCCTCCTGATTTACTCATCTTTTTGCCAAACAAATTAACGTAACCATGTACTAAAACAGTTTTTGGAACAGGAATATTTACACTAATTAACATAGCTGGCCAGATTACGGAATGAAACCAATTTATTCCCTTCCCAATTAAATGAACATCAGCTGGCCAAAATTCTTTATATTTTCCAGTAGGATAATCTATTCCAGAAACATAATTTATCAAAGCATCAAACCAAACATAAATCAAATGTTTCTTATCAAAAGGAACAGGTATACCCCAATCTAATTTAGTTCTACTAATACTTAAATCTTTTAATCCTTCTTCCTTAATCCTTGCTAGCATCTCTTTCCTATATCCATCAGGTAAAATAAAATCCTTAGAATTTAATAACTTAACAATTTCATTCTCATATTTACTTAATCTAAAAAAATAACTTTCTTCTTCCAACCATTCAGGTTTTTTATTATGTTCAGGACATTTACCATCAACTAAATCTTTCTCAGTTTTAAAAGCTTCACAACCAGTACAGTAATAACCTTCATAATTTCCTTTATATATATCACCATTATTGTAAGCTCTTTGAAAAATATCCTGAGAAGCTTTAATATGTTTTTTTTCTGTAGTTCTAATAAAATAATCATGACTTAGATTTAAAGTTTTACATAACTTTTCAAATATCTTGGAATTTCTATCAACAAATTCTTTAACAGGAATCTTTTTTTCTTTAGCAGCTTGAGCATTTTTTTGTGCATTCTCATCAGTTCCAGTTAAGAAAAAAACTTTTTTTCCTAAAAGCCTATTCCATCTAGCTAAGACATCAGCACAAATCTTCTCATAAGCATGACCAAGGTGTGGTGATGAATTTACATAATCTATTGCTGTTGTAATATAGAACTTTTCTACCATATAATTGATCAAGAAACAGCTTTTTTAAATCTTACGCAACATCGATTAATTTATATATAATCTATTTTCTCACATTTTTATGAAATTAAAATTAACAATATTTATAATATCAATTTTAATAATTCTTGGAGGATGTAATAAAATGGATGATAACAAAGTTCTTATAAAAACTAATATGGGGGAGATTACTATAGAATTATATGATGATATGCCTATAACAGCAGGAAACTTCAAAAAATTAGTAGGAGAAGGTTTCTATAATGGAGTTATTTTTCATAGAGTTATAGATGGTTTCATGATTCAAGGCGGAGATCCAGAAGGTACTGGTAGAGGTGGTCCAGGATATGAAATAGAAGATGAATTCACTCATGCGGACGGAAATAAAAATAACAGAGGAACTTTATCCATGGCAAATGCGGGACCTAATACAGGAGGTTCACAATTCTTCATTAATTTAGTAGATAATAATTTTCTAGATGATAAACACCCAGTTTTTGGTGAAGTAGTTGAGGGAATAGATGTTGTGGATAAGATTGCAAAAGTACAAACTGGATCAGGAAATAAACCGATAAAAGAAGTAAAGATAATCAAAGCAGAACTTATTTAATCTAAGAAAATATTAGACTTTCAAAAGGTTTAAAAACCCTTTCATTCTCCAATAGTAACATGAGATATACTTTAATTTATTTTTTAATTGTTCTATTGTCTATAACTACCGTAACGGCAGTATCTGTTGATTATTCTATAAAAGTAGAAAACTCTACATCTTCAGAAATAATACCTCAGACTAAAGAATGTGATCTAGAATGTATATTTTCTTTACCTCAACCATCAATAGAAAATACGGTGACATATTCAATTTCAGATTATAATACAGAATTAATAAAAGAAATTAAATTTTTATCTACAGATTCGCAATCAACAACAACCAGCGAGGACAAACTCATTATATTAGTTAAAAAAACATCAATCAAAATATTGTCTGTAGTACCAAATTTACTATACCCAGGAAATAATAATTTAATTATTCAGATAGAAAATGATGGCTCAGAAGAATTATTAGATTTGCATGCAACAATATCTGGCGAAGGAATAAAAACTAAAGAATTCAGCAGCCTAGAATCATTGAGTCCTAAAAAATCAGAGTTTTTAAATATTTTATTAGAGGTTTCAGCACAAGATCAAGTAGATGTAATAGTAAAAATATTTTCAGCCTCTGAAGTAATAAAACAAGAGATTAAAACAATTTCAATAAAATCAGAAAAAAAACCAGTAGAGGAAAAGCCAACAGAAGAAAAACAAACGCTAAACTCTACAGATGCTTCCCAGAAAATAACCAAAGTTCGTGAAGACCTAAGAAAATATGAAGAAGAAATGTTCAATAAAAGAGCAGATGGGTATGATGTAAAAAATATTGAAGGAGATATTGAAGATACTAAAAGTCTAATACAAAAGGTACAATTGGAATATATTCGTTATTCACAAGAAGATTTTGATCTAAACTATAATCTGATAACATCAAATATAGAAGATATAAGATTAAAATTAAATGTAGCTCAACCAACAAAAACTTTTGGAGAGCGAATTAAAGACAATATTATAGTGATAAGTACAGCCGTAGGTTTAATTATTTCTGCACTAACAGCATATGGCTTAGCAAAAACTCATGTAGGTCTTAATAAGATAAGCCCTAAGAGAAAAAAGTAAAACCTTCAAGCTTAATTTAAAAACATCTCCTAGTGTTTACACAAAGTAGATCCTAAAAATGTTATTTTCTATACATAAATGCTCCCGCCGAGATTTGAACTCGGGTTGCAAGCTCGAGAAGCTCGCGTCATTCTCCGTTAAGCCCTAGGAGTTTTTTAGAACCTAGGTTCTTAAGACCGGACTAGACCACGGGAGCCTATTAGCCCTGTGAGGATTTGAACCTCAGTCTCAACCTCCAGAGGGTTACGCTTTTTGATTTGCGTCCTTGGCCGTTGTCCATTTCTTTCCTAGGATCCTTCCTAAGAAAGTTATTCTAGACTACAGGGCTTTAAAAGAAGTATAAACATAACCATTTATAAATATTAAGAATTAAAAAGATTATATGAAATATGGAATAATGAATAATCCTGCAAATGATTTATACAAAGAAATAAAAACTTTCTCAGAAATGGATGCTGATTTCATTGACTTAACTTTAGAGCCACCAAAAGCAAGCCTAGAGCAATTAGATCCAAAAACAGTTAAAAATCAATTAAAAAAATATAATATCGGAATTACTGGTCATACAGCATGGTTCTTACCTTTCCAAAATGGGATAAAAGAGGTAAGAGATGCAACAGCAGATTATCTAATAAAATGTTATTATTTCTTTCAAGAGGCTGGAAGTAAAAATGTTAATTTTCATTTAATGCCAGCAGAAGGTTTTTTCAATAAGGAAGATTTAGTAAAATTCTATTCTCAAGTTTTAAACGAAACCTACAAAAAAATAGATAACAATTTAAACCTAATGATTGAACATACAAGTGCTTCTCAAGAACAGTTCTTTATTTTAGACAAACTATTCAAGAAGTTTCCTAAATTAAAATTCCATTTAGACATAGGACATGCAAATATAGGAACTAAAGAGAATGCAACTGAAAAATTTCTTAAAAAATACCATAAAAAATTAGAACACGTTCATATCTCAGACAACAGAGGAGAAGATGATCATCTACCAGTAGGGGTAGGAAACATTAATTGGAATAAAATAGCTAAATTATTCAAAAAATATAAATATGATAATACAATTACACCTGAAATCTTTTCCAATGATCGATCATATTGGAAGATTAGTAGAGATAAATTTAAAAATTATCTAAAGAATGTTTAAACAATGGTAAAACTTAGATGGATAATAATTACAATAGTTTTGATAGCAAGTTACATAATAATCTCAGCAAATGATCTAAATCTAAATGAAAGAGAAGACCAAAAAGAATTTACTTCTATCTTCTCAAAATGGATCTATAAATCAACAAAAAATATTAAATCAATAGTTGGTTATGTTATCAACCAAGACTGGAGTACAGAGGAAGATACAAAAAATGACACTAAAACAACTAACTAGCATGAATGAGTGTGTCTATTTCACTAACAGATCTACAGGAAAAGGTAAAATAAAAGCCTGGGTTTTCAAAGAATTATGTCCAAATTGTAAAAAAAGCTTAATTGGCAAACCTTTAGATGAAAAAACAGGAAAACCAAAAATAAGAGCCAAAGAGTATGTTTGTAAGGAATGTAATCATACAATACCACAACAAGAATATGAAGATACTTTAACTATAAATATACAATACACTTGTTCACATTGTTCTTATTCAGGAGAATTACAAGCTCCATTTAAACGAAAAAAAGTAAAAATCTTTGATGAAGAGGCTCAAAAAGAAAAAACAGCAGACTCAATACGTTTTCAGTGTGAAAAATGCAGTAAAGATATTGACATAACTAAAAAGATGAAATGAAAATTATCCCTAAAAAGATTCAACGAAAAGATTAAAAATACATATTTTTTCAGATAATTCAATGGAACCAAAAAATTTCCTTTTTATTTCTTGGGATGGTTTAATTGGAGATATAGTATGGCAAGTTAAAAAGGAAGGAAACAATGTAAAATATTACATAAGAGAAAGAGAAGAAAAAGAAGTTACAGATGGATTTGTAGATAAAGTTGATAATTACGAGGAACATGTTGATTGGGCAGATGTTATTGTCTTTGATGATGTTCTAGGGCAAGGAACTATTGCAAAAAAATTAAGGGACAAAGGAAAGAAAGTTGTTGGTGGAACTTATTATACAGACCAATTAGAAGATGATAGAACTTTTGGACAAGAAGAGTTAAAGAAGCATGGAATTAATGTAATTCCATACAGAGAGTTTAAGAATTTTGACGAAGCAATAGAATATGTAAGATTAAATCCGACAAGATACGTCATAAAGCCAAGCGGAGAAGCTCAAAATATAAAAGGATTATTATTTGTAGGAGAAGAAGATGATGGAAGGGATGTAATACAAGTTCTAAATGATTATAAAAAAGCTTTATCAAAAAAAATTCCAGTTTTCCAGCTACAAAAAAGGGTTACTGGGGTTGAGATTGCAGTTGGTGCCTTTTTTAATGGTAAAAATTTTATTTACCCAATTAATGTAAACTTTGAACATAAAAAATTGTTCCCTGGGAATTTAGGACCATCAACAGGTGAAATGGGAACAACCATGTTCTGGAGCGATCCAAATAAAATATTTAATCAAACATTAAAAAAATTTGAATCAAGGCTTGCAGAAGAAGGGTATGTTGGGTATATAGACTTAAATTGTATTGTTAATGGTAATGGTATATACCCTTTAGAGTTCACAGCAAGATTTGGTTATCCAACAATATGCATACAGCAAGAAGGAATGATAACCCCTATGGGAGAATTTTTATATAATCTTGCTAATGGAGAAGATTTTAAAATTAAAACAAGAGCAGGTTTCCAGATAGGGGTTAGAATTGTAGTACCCCCTTTCCCATTTACAGACAAAGAAACTTTTGAAATAAAATCTAAAGATTCAGTAGTATTCTTCAAAAAACCAGTTGAGGGTGTACATATAGAGGATGTTAAAAAGGTAAACGATGAATGGATTGTTACAGGGACTTCAGGAGTTGTCTTAATTGTATGTGGAACAGGGCAGTCTATGAAACAAGCACAAAACCAAGTTTATTCAAGGATTAAAAACATAAAAATACCACATATGTATTATAGAGATGATATAGGTGACAGATGGTATGAAGATTCTGATAAGTTACATAATTGGGGATATTTGAGAGAAATATAGTAAAAATTTCCGATACCTTTATAAATACTAGTTCTAACAAAATCTTTACCCTACTGATAAAAATTGGTTAAATAAAAATGATAGCCTAAACTAGTCGCTGATTCTTTAGTTTATAGCCTAAAAAATGCCAAATATACATGCACCAAGAAGAGGAAGCTTACAATTTTGGCCTAGAAAAAGGTCAAAAAGAGCATATGCCAGGATTAGATCCTGGTCAAACATAGATGGAATTAATTTATTAGCTTTTATAGGTTACAAAGCAGGTATGACACATATCATTGCCAAAGATAACTCACCAAACACAATGTTCAAAAATGATTTGCTTTCCATTCCAGTTACAGTTATTGAATGTCCGCCATTAAAACCTCTTTCTCTACGCTTCTACAAAAAATCTCATGATGGTCTTGTTCTCACTTCTGAAATTTTCTCAAAAAATATAGACAAGGAATTAAAAAGAAGAGTAAATATATCAAAAAAGTTAAAAGAAGAACCTAAAGATTTCGATGAGGTCAAATTAGTAGTTTATACTCAGCCAAAATTAATAGGTATAGGAAAGAAAAAACCAGAAATATTAGAAATATCCATCTCTGGCAAAAGTAATCAAGAAAAGCTAACATTTGCAAAAACATTATTAAACAAAGAAATTAGATTAGATGAGGTATTAAAAAACTCTAGTTTTTTAGATGTACATTCGATAACTAAGGGTAAAGGGTTTCAAGGTACTGTAAAAAGATTTGGAGTTGCTATAAGACAGCATAAATCAGAAAAAACAAAGCGTGGAATTGGCACTCTAGGTTCTTGGACACCAAAAAAAGTTTTATTCTCAGTTCCTCATGCTGGTAAAATGGGATATCATCAAAGAACAGAATATAATAAACAAAATTTACTCATAGGTTCAGATCCTAAAGAAATAAATCCAAAATCCGGCTTCCTACATTATGGTCTAATAAAAAACTCTTATATCGTTGTTAAAGGTTCAATTCCAGGTCCAACAAAAAGAACAATAATCTTAACCCCAGCTATAAGGCAAAAACAACAACCAGTGCAATATCAAATAAAATTAATAAACTTGGATAGTAAACAATGAAAGCAGATTTATATGATTTACAAGGAAAAAAAGTAAAACAAATTGATTTACCAGACCAATTTAAAGAATCAATAAGACCAGATCTAATCAAAAGAGCATTTTTAGCATTACAATCTTCATCTAGGGCTCCGTATGGTGCATATAAAGAAGCAGGAAAAAGAGCTTCGTCATATGTTTCAAAAAGAAGAAGAAAATATAAGGGGATATATGGAAGAGGGGCTTCAAGAGCACCAAGAAAAGTAATGACAAAGAGAGGAACCCAATTTTATTATATTGGAGCAACAGTACCCTTTGCAGTGGGAGGAAGAAGAGCGCACCCTCCAAAAGCAGAAAAAGATTGGACTAAAAAAATAAATGTGAATGAAAGAAGAAAAGCAATTAGATCAGCCTTATCAGCAACATTAAACTTGCAATTAATCCAAGCTCGTGGTCACAAAACAGAAAAGCCATCATTCATCATTGATTCCAAGTTCGAATCAACCAATAAAACTAAAGAGGTAAAAAACATATTACTTAAATTAGGACTGGAAAATGAATTAGCAAGATTACAAAAAAAGACAATAAGGTCTGGAAAAGGAAAATCTCGTGGAAGGAAATACAGAACAAAAACAGGTCCACTACTAGTGGTCTCTAAAGATTGTCCTCTACTTAACTCATCAATTAATTTACCTGGGGTTAGCGTTCATAAGATTAATGAACTAAATATCATAACTCTTGCTCCAGGCACAATTCCAGGAAGATTAACTATATTCACAGAAGAGGCCATTCAACTATTAGAAAAAAATAAGCTTTTTACAAATAAGAAAAAATGAATCAAATAATTAAATATCCATTATCAACTGAAAAATCAGTTAAACTAATGGAATCTGAAAATAAAATTGTTTTCATAGTCAATAAAAAATCAACTAAGCAAGAAATAAAAAAAGCAATTGAAGAAATGTTCAAGGTAAAAGTACTAAATGTAAATACTACTATTCAAAAAGGCTTAAAAAAGGCCTATATTAGACTATCACCAGACAATCCAGCTATTGATATAGCTACTAAATTAGGAATAATGTAAGATGGGAAAAAGAATAATATCGCAAAGACGTGGAAGAGGAACTACTACATATAGAGCTCATTCACATAGATGGATCTCAGATGTTAAACATAGGAAATATGATAATCTTGAAAAAAATTCTGTTGTTAAAGGAAAAATCATTGATTTAGTACATTCAGCCGGTCACTCGGCCCCGTTAGCTCTGGTAAGGTATGATAATCATGAAGACTCATACATATTTGCTCCAGAAAGAATAAGAGTAAATGATCAAATAGAGTCAGGCGCCAAAGCACAAGTTAAAACTGGAAATACTTTACCAATCAAAAGAATACCAGATGGAACCTTAATTTATAATATAGAACTAATGCCAGGAGATGGTGGAAAATTATGTAGAACCTCCGGGAATTCAGCTAAAGTAATCTCAAAACTAGGAAATCATATTTTAATCCAGTTACCATCAAAGGAACAAAAGAAAATATTAGCAGAATGTCGTGCCACAATTGGAACTCTTGCAGGCGCGGGAAGAAAAGACAAACCTATAGTAAAAGCAGGAAATAGACATCATTTAATGAGGGCTCGTGGAAAATTATATCCAATAACATCAGGTGTAGCAATGAATGCAGTAGATCATCCTTTTGGGTCTGGTCGTGGTAGACAACATGCTAAGATAAAATCACCTTCAAGATTTGCACCACCAGGAAGAAAAGTAGGTCCTTTAAGAGCAAAAAGAACAGGTAAAAAATAATGGCAACAAAAGAATTTAACTACAAAGGAAAAAACCTGACTGAATTACAAAAGATGGATATGAAGGAATTTATTCAACTACTTCCAGCAAGACAAAGGAGATCATTAGCTCGTGGATTAACAGATCAACAAAAAAAATTATTATCCAAAATTAAAAAACACAAAGATTCCAAAAAACAAATCAAAACCCATATTCGTGACATGATAGTACTACCAGAAATGGTGGGTTCTAAACTGGTAATCCATGCTGGCAGAGATTGGGTGCCAATTGAAATACTCAATGATATGATTGGTCATTATCTAGGGGAATTTACAATGAATAGGAAGAAAGTTGCACATTCAGCTCCAGGAATAGGAGCAACAAGATCAAGTGCTGCAATAGCTCAAAAATAAAATGGAAAGAGAAAATACTGCTAAAATAAAAGGAATGGATTTACCTATTTCAACAAAGCATTCAATTGAACTTTGTAATCTGATTAGATACAAAACTCTCCAACAAGCAAAAAAACAACTAAATTTAATCTATGAACAAAAAAAGGCATTACCATTAAGAAGATTCCATAAGGACAGGGGGCATAGAAAAGGAAAGATTGGACCAGGAGCCTATCCAATAAAAGCAACTAAGGAAATAATCAAGTTACTTAATGGTTTAGAAGCAAATGCGCAAAACAAAGGTCTAAACACTAATTCATTAGTTCTTGTCTTAGTAAAAGCAAATATGGCTTCAAGACCTATGAGATATGGAAGACAAAGAGGAATCAGAGCAAAAAGAACCCATATAGAAATTATAGCTGAAGAAAAAATCCAGGAAAAATTTAAAACTCAAGAAAAAAAAGAACAAACAACTAAAGAAAAATCAAAGGAAACTAAAAAGTGATTGAAAGAAAATTTGTAAAACAAAAACTGAAAGAGCTTAGAATACAAGAATATATCGCTTCTGAACTAGGCAAGACAGGTTATTCAAGAACTGAAGTTAAAAGAACACCTCTTGGAGAAAAAATAATAGTTTACACAACAAGACCAGGATTATTAGTTGGGAGAAAAGGAGAAAATATTCAAAGATTAACAAATACTTTAAAGAGAAAGTTCAAAATGCAAGATCCTCAGATAGAAATAGGAGAAGTGACCAATCCTTATTTGGAGGTAAGTTATGTTTGTGATAGAATTGTATCCACTTTAGAAAGATTTGGTTCTAAAAGGTTCAAATCTATAGGCTACAAAACGCTACAAGGAATTATGGATTCTGGCGCCATGGGGGCTGAAATAGTAATATCTGGCAAAGTACCAAGTGCTCGTGCAAGATCTTGGAGATTTTCAGAAGGTTACTTAAAAAAATCAGGAGACATATCAGTGAGTAAAGTAGCACATGCAACCGGATATGCTAATCTAAAGTCTGGTATTATAGGGGTCAAAGTTAAAATAATGTTGCCCGATACTAAACTTCCAGATAAAATAACAATAAAAAACCTAATGGAAGTACAAAAGGAGAAACCAGAAGAAAAACCTAAGGAAACTGAAGAAAAGAAAGAAATAAAGAAAAAGGAACCAGCTAAAAAAACTGAGAAAAAAGAAACAAAAAAACTTAAGGAGACTAAGAAAAATGTCGATAATAAAAAGGAATGAACTAAAAACACTAAGCAAAGCATCAATAGATGAAAAGATGTCAGAATTAGGCAAGGAATTAATGAAACTTAATGCTCAAAGAGCTGTTGGTACTACAATAGAGAATCCAGGAAAAATTAAGCTATTGAAGAGAACAATTGCAAAATTAAAGACTGCTCAAAAGAATAAATCAGTTGAAAAAACAGATAAGGAGGAAGAAAACAAATAATGAGTGAAATAGATCCATTGACTGGATTACCGAAAGAACTCGGTATATGGGAAAATCTAGCCAAAAGCGAACAAAAAATAAAAATCAAAGAAGAAAAAAGAAAATTTGGCAAAGTAATTACAATAATTGAAGGAATTAATAGCAAAGAAGTTAACATCAAGGAAATAGCAAAAACTTTGAAGTCAAAATTCGCTTGTGGCGGAACAGTAAAAAAGGATAATATTGAATTACAAGGGAACCATTCATCAAAAGTTAAAGCAGAACTTATAAAACTTGGTTTTGCTCCAGATTCAATAGAGACAAGGTAAGGACACATGCCTGAAAAAATTACAAGGCATGAGTTGATTGGATTGAAAGTTGAAATAACAAATTCAGCCAACTCAAGCCTGAAAGGAATAAAAGGAAAAATAATAGATGAAACAAAGAATACAATCACAATTGAAACAAAAAATAACCATAAAAAAATCATAAAATCACAAGTTAAAATGAAAATAAACAACAAAGAAATTGATGGAACTGACCTAGTAGGCAGACCAGAAGAGAGGATAAAAAAATGAAACCAAGGAATATAGGTGTTGAAGTAAAAGCACCAAAAGCTACCAATAGTTCAGACTCTCATGACCCTTTTTTCAAAGGCCTTAGTTTAAGAGGGAGGATATTCACTGCTAAAGTATTATCAGCAAACTCATCTAAAACAGCTAAAGTTGAATTCACAAGATTACATTCAATACCAAAATATGAAAGATTTGAAAAAAGAAGAACAAGATTGCAAGTACATAATCCAGAATCAATTAATGCTCAACCAGGGGACATGGTCAGAATTATGGAATCTAGACCAATCTCAAAAACTAAAAATTTCATTATTATAGAAAAAATAGAAGATGAAAGCGATAAAAGCAAAAGCAACTAAAGGGCTATCACATGGCTCTGTAATGGAAACCTGTGATAATTCAGGAGCTAAAGTAGTTAGACTAGTCTCAATCAAAGGTTCAAAGACGGTCAAAAGAAGAAGTCCAAATGCAGGAATTTCAGACCTAATATTTGTTTCAGTAGTAAAGGGAGATAAAGAAATGAGAAAACAAGTAGTTCCAGCAGTTATAGTAAGGCAAAGAAGAGAATACAGAAGACCAGACGGAACAAGAATAAAATTTGCTGATAATTCAGTAGTTATATTAAAAGATGAGAAGGGAAATCCTAAGGGGACAATATTTAAAGGCCCAATAGCAAAAGAGGCTGCTGAAAGATGGCCAGGAATAGCAAAAGTAGCAAGTATTATAGTATAAAATGAAAAAAGATTATTCAAAACACTGGAAGTCAAGTAAGAATCCAAGAAAACAAAGGAAATACATAGCTAACGCTCCACTACATATAAGAAGGAGGTTTTTATCATCTCTATTATCAAAAGAATTAAGAAAAAAATACAATAGAAGATCCTTACCAGTAAGAGTAGATGATCAAGTAACAGTTTTAAGAGGACAATTCAAAAAATCTAAAGGAAAAATAACAAGTGTAGATATAAAAAAGTTAAAGTTACATCTTGATTCTGCTCAATTAACCAAAAAGGATGGTTCTAAGGTATTTTATCCAATACATCCATCAAATGTTATGATCACAAATTTAAATTTAGATGATAAAGAAAGAATGAAAATCCTAGAGAGAACAAAGAATGTCACATCTGAAAAGAATAAGAGTTCCTAAAAGTTGGCCTCTTGAAAAAAGGAAGTACAGGAAATATATAGCTAGGCCACTACCAGGACCACACAAATTAATGAATTCAATAACATTAGACTTTTTACTTAAAGATATTCTAAAGATAGCAAAAACTACAAAGGAAGTGAAATTAATTCTTAACAAAGGTTATGTTTTAATTGATAATGTTGTAAGAAAAAATCATAAATTTCCAGTAGGGCTTATAGACACTATATCCTTGCCGGAATTAAATCAATATTATATAATCCTCTTTAATCAAGGAAAATTTTCAATACATCCAACCACAAAAGGGGAAGCAGATTCAAAAATTTGCAAAATTGTGGGTAAAAAAATTCTAAAGGGTAAAAAATTACAGCTTAATCTATATGATGGCAAAAATATATTGGTGGATAAAGATGAGTATAAAGTTGGAGACTCTATAATAATTTCACAAAACAAAATTAAAAAACACTTGAAATTTGAAAAAGGTGCTTTAATCTATCTGACAGATGGAAAACATAAAGGAACAATAAGTAAATTAGAAGAAATCCAGCATTTCAAAGGGATTACACCAGACAGAGTAATTCTAAAATATGATAATAAAAAAATAACAACTAGGAAAGATTATGCTTTCGTTATAGAAAAGGAGTTCAAATGAATAAGATGAAAGAGATCCAAGTTGAAAGAGTAACATTAAATATAGGAACAGGTGGACCTGGAGAAGGTCTAGACAAGGCCATGAAATTATTAAAAAACTTAACAGGTTTGAAGCCAGTAGCAACAACAACAAATAAAAGAATCCCTAGTTGGGGGTTAAGGCCTGGATTGCAAATTGGTTGCAAAGTAACGCTAAGAGGTAAAAAAGCAGAAGCATTCTTAAAATCATTATTTGAGGCTAAATCAAATCAATTAGAACCATCTAACTTTGATAATCAAGGAAACTTCTCTTTTGGAATATCAGAATATCTAGACATTCCTGGAGCAGAATATGATATGTCTATAGGGATAATAGGTTTGGAAACAGCAGTCACACTATCGAGACCAGGATTCAGAATCAAAAATAGAAGAATTATGTCAAGGAAAATTCCAACAAGGCACAGGATAACCAAGGAAGAGTCTATAGAATTTATTAGAAATAAATATTCAGTTAAAATAGGAGACGAAGAATGACAACAAGTAATTACAGAAAAGGATATACTCAGTTGAAAGCAAAACCAATAATTTGGAAAAAATTTCTTAAACATAATGCACCAAAGAAAAGATCTGTTGGTGAAAGTCTAAAAAAATGCATAAGGTGCGGGAGAACACATGCACATATACAAAAATATGGGCTAAATTTATGTAGAACCTGCTTTAGGGAAGTAGCCCCCTCATTAGGTTTTAAAAAATACAGTTAAAATGTCACAAAACGATCAATTATCAAGCGCATTATCAAAAATAAATAATGCTGAAAAAATAGGAAAGCTAAGTTGTGTAGTCAATACTAGTTCAAAGATCATTAAACAAGTATTAGACATATTTAAGGATAAAGGATATATAAAAAGTTACAAAGAACTGATTACTACAAAAGGCAACTCTTTAGACGTTACCCTTTCAGGTAAAATTAATAATTGTTCTTCAATCAAGCCAAGATATCCAGTAAAACTAAAGGATATTGAAAAATTTGAAAAGAGATACTTACCAGCTAAAGATTTTGGCGTAATTATAGTCTCGACTTCTAAAGGAATCATAACTCACTATGATCTTAAGGATAAAAAGATAGGAGGAAGACTAATAGCCTATTGTTACTAAAATGGAAAAAAAATCAATAGATATAACAATACAACTTCCTGGAGGGATAGAGACCCAAATAGATGGGAATAAATTAAATATTAAAGGTCCAAAAGGAGAAATTGAAAAAACATTCAAATATCCAAACATAAAAATTGAAAAATCAGACAGTAAGATTATTATAAAATCTAAATCTAAAACAAGAAAGTTTAAGAGAATATTAAATACAATAGAATCACATATACAGAATATAATTTCTGGAGTGAACAACCCATATATTTACAAATTAAAGATTTGTTCAGGCCATTTCCCTATGAAGGTTACACAAGAACAAGATAAAATAGTAATTACTAACTTTTTAGGTGAAAAAATTCCAAGAAAAGCGAAAATTTTACCTAATGTTAATGTAAAAATAGTTGCAGACATAATAACCTTAGAAGGAGTAGACAAAGAAAACACATCACAGTCGGCTGCAAATATAGAACAAACTACAAAAATAAAGGGTAGAGACCGAAGGATTTTCCAAGATGGTTGCTATATAGTAGAAAGATATCAAAAAAATGAATAAACCTAATCCAAAAACAAAAAAGAAGCCAAAGTTTATTAGACAGCGAGCTCACAATTTAAAAAAATTGGAGAAGAAATGGCGTGCACCAAAGGGAATGCACTCAAAATTAAGAAAAAAATTCAAAGGCAAAGCAAAACAGCCTTCAGTGGGTTATTCATCTCCAAAAAAAATTAGAAATTTAAGGCAAGGCCTAATTCCAATTTTAATAAGTACCGAATCGCAATTAAAAAATTTAACAAAAGAACACGGGTTAATCATATCCAGAAAATTGGGAGCAAAAAAGAAAGTTGAACTTTTACAAAAAATCAAGGAATTAAAATTAAATGTCCTCAACGTGAAAGATATTGATAAATTTATAAAAGATGTTGAGGAAAAATTAAAACAAAGAAAAGAAGCAAAACAAAAGAAAGATATAAAGAAGAAAAAAACAGAGCAAGAAGCAGCTACTAATCAAGTAAAAAAGAAAGAAGAAACAGAAGAAGAAAAAGAAAAACGTGAGAAGGAAGAGAAAAGGAAGGTTCTAGAACAAAAATGAACATAAAAAATCAAAGAAGAGTTGCCTCTAAACTATTAAAAATTGGTAAAAAAAGAGTAAAATTTGATATTGAGAAGTTGGCAGAAATTAAGGAAGCTATCACTAAATCAGATCTAAGGTCTTTAATAGCAAAAAAAATAATAAAATCAAAAAAACAAAAAGGACATTCCAGAGTCAGATCTAGAAAAATAAAAAGGCAAAAAAAGAAAGGACAAAGAAAAGGTCCAGGTTCAAGAAAAGGCAAACAAACATCACGCTTATCTAGAAAAAAGAGATGGATGATTAAAGTAAGAGCACAAAGGAAATTCATAAAATCCTTAAGAGGAAACAAAAAAATAACGTCTCAAGTTTACAATGATATCTACAATAAAATAAAAAGTAATCGTTTTAGAACTACACGTCTAATTAAACTATATTTAGAAGAAAATAAATTGGTAAATAAAAATGCAATACAAAAGAAAAATTGAAGGAAGAACAGATTATAGGAAAAGATTAAGATTATTATTATCGAAAAAACCGCGTTTAGTTATTCGTAGATCTCTAAATAAAATATCAGCTCAAGTAATAGAATACACAGAAACAGGAGATAAAACATTAGTATCCACCACATCCAAGGATTTAGTTAAATTTGGTTGGAAAGCTAGTATAAAAAATACTCCCGCTTCATACCTAACAGGTTTATTAGTAGGAAAGAAAGCACTTGAAAAAAACATAAAAGAAGTTACTCCAGATTTAGGTTTAACAGAGCCTAAAAAAGGCGCAAATATATTTGCTTTGCTTAAAGGAGTAAAAGACTCAGGTGTAAAAATAAGTTTAGATGAAAAAGTCCTACCAAAGGAATCTAGAATAAAAGGACAACATATCACAGATTATTCAAAAAATAATCCAAATGCTTTTAAAACATACAAAATAAGCCCAGAAGAAATACCAAAACAATTTGAAGAAACAAAAAATAAAATTATGAGCCAAAATGGAAGAAGGAATAAAAACTAAAAATGTAGAAGAATCTGGAATTAGGAGAATAAGAGAGTTTGATAAAGAATCATGGATCCCAAAAACAGAGCTAGGTAAGCAAGTAAAATCAGGAAAAATTAAATCTATTGATGAAATACTAGAAAAAGGGTTAAAAATATTGGAAGCTGAGATAGTTGATTCCTTAATACAGAACTTACAGTCTGAATTAATCTTAATAGGACAAAGTAAGGGTAAATTTGGCGGTGGTAAAAGAAGTATGTGGCGCCAAACCCAAAAGAAAACAAAGGAAGGCAATAAACCAAAATTTTCAGCATCCATCATAGTAGGAAACAAAGATGGACTTATCGGTTTAGGTTTTGGTAAGGCAAAAGAAACAGTTCCTGCAAGAGAAAAAGCAGCAAGAAATGCAAAATTAAATTTGATTAGGATCAAAAGAGGATGTGGTTCATGGGAAGGGGATCCAAAAGGAAACAATTCTATTCCATTTGCAGTTGAAGGAAAATGTGGATCAGTAAAGATAAAATTAATGCCAGCACCAAAAGGTACAACATTAAAAGTTGAAAAAGAATGTGCTAAAATATTAGGGATGGCTGGGCTACAAGATATTTACTCAAAGACTTCAAGACACACAAAATCAAAATTAAACTTAACAAGGGCTTGTTTCAATGCATTAAAAAAATTATCAGAGGTAAAGGCATAAAATGGAAAAAAAGAAATTAGCAATAATCAGAATTGCAGGAAAATCTGGCTTAAGGAAAGGAGCTAAAGATACTTTTAACATGCTTAGACTATATAAAAAACATAATTGTGTTATAGTAGAAAATAATCCTTCAACTATAGGAATGATAAAAAAATTAAATAACTACACTACTTGGGGTGAACTAAATAAAGATATATTAAAACTCCTATTAGAAAAGCGTGGTAAACTTGCAAGAAAAAAAAGTTTAACTGAAGAATATGTAAAGGAAAAATTAAAAATTTCATTAGAAGAATTTTCAAATCAAGTATTTGAATTTAAAAAAGAACTAAAGGATTTACCAGGATTAAAATTATTTTTTAAATTACTTCCGCCAAAAGGCGGATTTGAAAAAGAAGGAATAAAGGAACAATTCTCAAAAGGAGGAGTCCTAGGATACAGAAAAGATAAGATAAATGATCTAATCAAAAGGATGGTTTAAATGACAGTTAGAAAAAGAAAAAAAAATACCAGGCAAAGGGGATCAAAAACACATGGTTATGGTGCCATGAAAAAACATAGAGGAGCCGGTAGTCGTGGAGGTAGAGGTATGGCTGGAACAGGAAAAAGAGCAGATACTAAAAAACCCTCCGTAATAAACAAATTCACTTTAAAAAATTACTTTGGCAAATTCGGTTTCAAACGACCTCAAAAACTCAACCTTAAAGTTAAAACAATAAATATTGGAGAGCTAAATTATAAGGAAACAGATATAGATTTAACTAAACTTGGTTATACTAAACTTTTAGGCAAAGGAAAATTAAACAAAAAGCATAATATAAAGGTAAAATCATTTTCAAAATCTGCAAAAATAAAAGTTGAAAAGGCAGGAGGAACTATTACGTCAAATGAGTCTTAAGTCAATATTGAGTTTCTTACCTGAAGTAAAAAAACCTGAAGAAAAAAGACTTTCTTTTAAAACCAAGATAAAATGGACTTTAATAACTCTAGTAGCTTTCTTTATCATGGGCGTAATACCTTTATATGGTCTAGGTTCTAACTCCTTGCAATTCTTAGAGCAATTATCAGTTATCCTAGGAGCAAAATTTGGAACAATTTCCTCTTTGGGTATTGGTCCAATAGTAACCGCTTCCATTGTATTGCAACTTTTAGCAGGATCCGGCATATTAAAAATAAACACAACTACTCCAGAAGGTAGATCATTATTCCAAGGCCTTCAAAAAATATTAATCTTATTTTTCATATTATTTGAAGCGTTAGTATATGTACTTATGGGAGGTTTAGCCCCTTCAGAAAATTTAGTTCCTGGTGCATTTAGATTAGCCCAATTAATCCTAGTTATACAATTAATCTTTGGTGGTTTATTAATCATGTTTATGGACGATCTATTAAATAAATGGGGATTTGGTTCAGGCGTATCATTATTCATCGCGGCAGGAGTTTCATCAAGTTTATTTGTAAGAGCATTTTCCCCTTTAAGTTCATTAGGAACATGGGCACTAGGAAAAGGGGAAGCAACAGTAGGTCAAGTATGGGTATTATTTACTTCTTTGGCTAGTAATCATCCAGTACAAGCTATAATTGCCTTCTCAGGTATTGCAGCTACAATATTAGTATTTTTATTCTCTGTATATTCACAATCTATGAAAGTGGAAATACCATTATCTTTTGGTAGAATTAGAGGTCATGGAATAAGATGGCCATTAAAATTTTTATATACTTCAAATATTCCAGTTATTCTAATAGCTGCTTTACTAGCAAACGTTCAGCTTCTAGCTAGATTATTACAGTCTGCAGCAGAAAATTCAGGAAATAAGATAATTACTTTCATTTCAGCAAACATCATAGGGCAATATGTTGGTAATATACCGCAAGGAGGGATAGCAGCTTGGACTTTTGCTCCTACAATAGTACAGAATCTAATCTCAGGATCATTTAGGATGATTGATTTAGTCCATTCAATTTCCTATCTATTAATAATGGTTATAGGAGCAGTTATATTTTCCTATTTTTGGACACAAACTTCTGGTATGGATGCATCCTCTCAAGCAAGACAAATAATGTCCTCAGGTTTACAAATACCAGGTTTTAGACGAGATCAACGCGTTCTAGAACAAATATTAAAAAGATACATAACACCATTAACTGTAATGGGAGGAATGGCTATAGGATTTTTAGCAGCTTCAGCCGATTTACTTGGAGCTCTAACTTCAGGCACAGGTTTACTATTAACAGTTATGATAATATATAATTTATACGAAAGTATAGCCCACCAACATATGATGGATATGTATCCAGCGTTAAGAAAGGTGATCCAAAAATGAAAGGACTAAAGATGATTATGATTTTTATGATCATAGCATTGTTAATTGCTTTTGCATGGGATAAATTAACAATAATTAGTAAGTCAGTGCATTATGTATTAGATCCAACATTCGGTAAATTACTTACTTGGAATAATCTAATCGGACTTGTTATAATCACTTTTATTATGACACTTTTAGTTTCCTTAGTCCAAAAATTCACGACAGATCAAGAAGCATTAAGATCTCTGAAAGAAGAGCAAAAAGCTTTACAAGAAGAAATGAAAAACAATAAAGACAATCCAGAAAAAATGTCTGAAATTTCAAAGAAACAACTAGCTTTAATACCAAAATCATTTGGATTATCTGGAAAATCAATAGTATACACAACAATACCATTTATTTTATTATTAAGATGGTTCCAAGATTACTTTACAGGAGTAGGAGAACCCAAAATACTCTTCTTTTTTGGCTGGCTTGGATCTTATATCATCTTCTCAATTATATTTAGTATCATAATTAGGAAAGTTTTAAAAATACACTAATAAAAGTTCAGAAAATGCCGCAACCTCACAGAACAAGAAAACTTAGAAGAATAAAAGTTAAATTACCTGGAGGTAGAATAAAAATATTTTATAGAAAAAGAAGACCTAAGATTGCTCATTGTGCCAATTGTAAAAAACAATTACATGGCATTCCTAGACTTATTCCTTCAGAATTTAAAAAACTACCAAAATCACAAAGAAGACCTGAAAGGATTTTCTCAGGCCAACTATGTCCAACTTGTCTAAAAAAGGAATTAATAAATAAATTTAATACTGTCAATGAGAAGATAGAAGTAGGAAGGTTGATAGTTAAAACTGCCGGCCGCGATAGTGGAAAAATCGGTGTTATAATAGATATTATAGATAAAAACCATGTTCTAATAGATGGACAAGTTAGAAGAAAAAAATGTAATATCCAACATATTGAAATTTTAGATCAAAAAATAAAAATTAAGCAAAAAGCAACAACAGATAATGTAATAAAAGAACTAAAAGAGCTAAAAATTGATGCTAGAAAAACAAAATCAAAACCTAAAAAAGAACGTCCTATAAGACAAAGAAAACAAAAAGAAAGAACAGAAGAAAAACCTAAAAAGGAGAAAAAGGTAAAAAAAGAAAAGAAAAATGAAAGATGATCAACAAATACTACAACAAAAATTCTTGGAATTCCAGCTTCTTCAACAACATCTTGAAACCATACAACAACAAATACAACTTCTAAACCAACAAAACTTAGAGTTAACAAAACTTAAAGATAGTTTATCAGATTTAGAAAATTCCAAACAAGGACAAAAAATATTTTCACAGCTTGGTCCAGGTATTTTCGTTAAAGCAGATCTAAAACAAATTGACGAAGTTCTGTTTAATATTGGTTCAGATATTTTAGTTAATAAAAGTATTAAAGACGCAATTTCCATTTTTGATTCTCAACAAAAAGACATAATTAAATCAAATATGGAATTAGAAGGTCAATTCAGAAAAATAGTTTCCAGAGTTATAGAATTACAAGAGGATATTCAAAAATTAAAGAAATAATTATTTTTTTATTCTCCTATTTATTTTTTTAATAATTTTAAACAAAAAGAATATAACAGCTATAAATCCAAATAATAATATATTTAATGCCACTATCACAGCAAGCCTTTCTTCGTTATTCAATATTCTATTCTTGATTATATTAACATTCTCCAATAAACCAAATCCTCTTCTGTTGTCTTCTGCTTCAACGCTTATTCCTTCACTAATTCCCTTACTTCCTATTGCGTAGTATCCTAGCCTAGTGCTAATAGCTTCATAGTAGGTATAAAAATCATCTTCACTTATTTCACTACTGGTTACTTCACTCCACTCCTCATTAGAATAAACAAACAAACCAACAGGTTTTATATCTTTTTTATATCTAAAATTGATTATTATTTCGTTTATAGCACCCTCTTGTAAATTTTCACCAACAATCTCATAATAATCCAATGCCTTACCAAATAGATTAATCTCTAGTGGGATATCAATATTTCTAATACTAATCTCTGTATTTGAAATTTCCCTGTTAACACTTATTTCAACAGAATTAATATTAGAGTAAGGATCCGTCACATCAATATTAAATTCTCCAGGAGCTAATACAGGTAAAGAATATACAACTTCTTGTTCAGTTTGTTCAATACTTCCTACCCTAGTTCCACCTCCTCCTCCGCTACTAGAACTACTACCAACTACCCCTACAGGGACCACTTCTTCAGGAACAGTGGTACTTGTAGTACTAGTACCAACATCAACATAATGGCTAGTTGAATTAGCTTCATGAGAGC
>ERZ1292623.399-Hain-H51-01um-R1-399-length-47235-cov-29_pt2 | contig 21730 bp, 28 predicted proteins | sample MGYA00564398_ERZ1292623 | MGnify/ENA primary metagenome ERZ1292623 (study PRJEB36523, sample SAMEA6512633) | groundwater metagenome | collected 2019-01-07 | study: AquaDiva: Metagenomics assemblies of 32 groundwater samples | reverse complement strand
AAGATCTGCACCTCTAAGATTTGCATCTGAAAGATTTGCACCTACAAGATTTGCATCTGCAAGAGTTGCATCTGTAAGATCTGCACCTCTAAGATTTGCTCTCTTTCCTTCCTTTTTCGATGTCTCCAGCCACAATTTATGCTGTTCTAATTTTTCTTTTACTCCTTCTGTTACCTTTACTTTTTTCATTTTATTTCCTCCTTTTATTATTTTATATATCCATCTTTGTTTATTTCATATCCCTTTAATCCCTTAGGGCAATATGCACCTGCAAGAGTTGCATCTGTAAGATCTGCATTTCTAAGATTTGCACCTTCAAGATCTGCATCTGCAAGATTTGCATCTGAAAGATCTGCATATCTAAGGTCTGCATCTTTAAGATCTGCATCTCTAAAGTCTGCACCTGTAAGATCTGCATCTTTAAGATCTGCACCTCTAAGATTTGCACCTACAAGAATTGCATCTGTAAGAATTGCATCTGTAAGATTTGCACCTACAAGAATTGCATCTGTAAGATTTACATCTACAAGAATTGCATCTTTAAGACCTGCACTTCTAAGGTCTGCACCTGTAAGATCTGCATCTCTAAAGTCTGCATCTAAAAGATCTGCACCTCTAAGGTCTGCACCTGTAAGATCTGCATCTCTAAGGTCTGCATCTCTAAGGTCTGCATTTGTAAGAATTGTATCTGAAAGTTTTGCACCTCTAAGATCTGCACCTCTAAGATCTGCATCTCTAAGATCTGCATCTCTAAGATCTGCACCTCTAAGATTTGCTCTCTTTCCTTCCTTTTTCGATGTCTCCAGCCACAATTTATGCTGTTCTAATTTTTCTTTTACTCCTTCTGTTACCTTTACTTTTTTCATTTTATTTCCTCCTTTTATTATTTTATATATCCATCTTTGTTTATTTCATATCCCTTTAATCCTTTAGGGCAATATGCACCTTTAAAATCTGCATCTACAAGATTTACATCTACAAGAATTGCATCTCTAAGATTTGCACCTGCAAGATTTGCACCTGCAAGATTTGCACCTCTAAGATTTGCACCTGAAAGATCTGCATCTACAAGATCTGCATCTACAAGATCTGCATCTTCAAGATCTGCACCTTCAAGATTTGCTCCTCTAAGATTTGCACCTGAAAGATCTGCATCTACAAGATCTGCATCTACAAGACCTGCACTTCTAAGGTCTGCACCTTCAAGATTTGCATCTGCAAGATCTGCATCTTCAAGATCTGCACCTCTAAGATTTGTATCTGAAAGATTTGCACCTCTAAGATTTGCTCTCTTTCCTTCCTTTTTCGATGTCTCCAGCCACAATTTATGCTGTTCTAATTTTTCTTTTACTCCTTCTGTTACCTTTACTTTTTTCATTTTATTTCCTCCTAAATAATAATGATTGTTTTTCGTAGGTAGAAATACCTTGTATAGATATTCCATCCTCTAATAACATCTCTCTCCATAATGGAGTATTAATTTTTTTACTAAATAAGGCAAATTTCTTTTCCTTGATAATAAATGATAATACATTATCCCAATCTTCAATCTTAGGATAAACATCATTTTTGATTGAACAAGTAACTCCTACTGCTGTTACTTTTGTTAATCCCTCTTGTTGCATTTCATTAATAATTAATCCTTCAAGATATTCCTCTTGCTGATTAATTTCTTTAATTTTTTTGCTGAGGTCTTCTTTTTTTGCCTTAATCTTTTTCAACTGGTTAATATTATCTTTCAGCATATTATAATAACCTCCAAAATTAAAGGGAGGATTATTAATCCTCCCTTTATAAATGTAATTAAGCTGCCTTAATTTCAGCCATTTTCTCTGTAAGCTGCCAAAGAGCTTTATTGATTCTAACATTCTCAGATATATTAGATATACCTCTATTTTTCCTAATCTTACTTCTGTATCCTTGTCCTTCCCTATATCTAAATCCATTGATAAACTTTTCCTGAATTATATTATAGGTATTCCATAAGGTCGGGTCAACATCAACCTGTCTTGCAGGCTTAAGGAAGGTTTCTTTTGAAGGTAAATCCTTTAATTTTTCCTCGTCATACTTTACTGATAAAGCAGATTCAAGGTATGCCATTTGCTCATCTTTTGAGAGTGTGATTTCCTTGAACTGGTTTACTCTGTTGAAAATCTTTGGCGTATTTTCTACAACATCTCCGATAGCTTCCATTACAGCTTCATCTCTATAGCCGAGATGTTTAATCCGATGAGTGGCAAACATGCTATCTGCTACTACCAATCCATTCGAGCAAATCATCCTAAATATTCCCGCTAAAATCTGAAAACTTGCGCTGCCGTCATGGGAATTGAAAAGGACAATCTCAGGTATAATATCATCCTTTTGGAATTGCCCTTCTTGTCTGAAGCGGATAAGATGTTTCTGGAAACCTATCTTATGGTTTCTTGCTCTTACTTCTTGCGCCTTCACTGGAAGCCATCCATGCTCAACAAGGGTATTAATTACCCTTGTTGTGGGGACGAAGCAATACTTTGTTGACAGACCATCCCTTTGATGGTTTGCATTAATGCTCTGAAATTTTTCTAATTGAATTGTTTGCATTTTATCTCCTTTTTGCCTTGCCTTAGTGCAAGGGCTTATTTGTTTTATAGGATTGAATTTTTAAAACACCTTCCTTCTCTACAATTACAGCCTCACGAGAACATGGGTGAGTTCCTACAGGCTTTTTGATTTTCACTAAAAATCCGTTAGGCTTTGAGCGGATTTTTTTGATTTCCTCCATATTACAACCTTTAATCAGAAGGCTGAAAATCTTTGACGACTTAGAATCTTCATGAAATCCATATTCATCAACTTTTTTAACTGTTTTAACACCTATCTTTTTGATTTGAGTCTTACTTCTTTGTTTTACATCCTCAGTCTCTACTTCCGCCTGTTTCTTCATCTTTTCAATCTCCACAGGGTCGTCTAATTTTTTAGCCTTTTCCGCTGCCCTACCAGTTAATCTTTCTTGCTCCATATATGCTATCTTTTTGTAAATCCATGGACGACCATTGCCAATCGGCAAGTCTGTTTTAAATTCAATTTTTGCATACGCTACAAGTTCCTTTGCAGGCATATCTTTGAGCATCTCAAGTTTCTCCTGCATCATCTCAACCTTCCCTTTTTCTTTTACTCCTTCTGTTACCTTCACTTTTTTCATTTTACTCCTCCTTTTTTGCCTTGCCTTAGTGCAAGGACTTATTTGTTTGAATTTTTAACATTGCCCTATACAATGTTTTATAATATTATTATACTACGATTTTTTAAAAAAGCAAGGAAAAAATGCACTAAAATTACTTTTCCTTATTTTCTTAATTAAAACAATGACTTATGATTAAGAATATTTTAAAAATATCATAAAATCAACATCTTATTTAACAAGGCATTGGCAAAATCAATGTTTTGTCTAATAGTAGTAAGAACTATTTCATCAATTGTATCCTTCATTATAAGGTCAATATACAATACTTTTATTGTTCCATTTCTGTGGTTTCTGTCTTCAGATTGTATGCGATTTTCTGCACTGTAATCGTTTGAATAATATATTACTGTGGTTGCTCCTATTAAATCATTTATACCTTTTCCCCCGCTGGAAGGATTACCTATAAACGCTCTAACTTTTTTTTCTCTAAATAATTCCTTTGCTATATTTTTGTCCTTAAAAGAAGTTTTGCCGTAAAAAGTTACACAAGAAATATTCTTTTCTTTTAATGCCTTGTCAATTATTTCAATCTCTTTTTGGAATCTCGCCCAGATTACTATTTGCTCCGTTACAGGTAATTCTAATATAATTTCTACTAATCGTTCAAGTTTTTTGTTAGGAATTATATACTCACCTCCCCCTTCATTGTCTGGAAAAAAACCACCTGCAATTTGAGATAATCGTAAAAATTTTGTTATCACGACGGTTGCAGCACAAGTCTTATCTTTATAAGATGCTATCGCATCTTTTTCCATTTCTTTATATACCTGTTTTTGGTCAGGGATCATTTCTATCAGTTCTTTTTCATAAATCTTTGGAGGTAAATCTAAACATTCTTTTTTGGTTTTACGAAATGCGATACTGTGCATTTTAGAATGAAATTCCTGCCCATTTTTTAATGCAGTGACTTTGTTAAAATAATCCACTTCACAATATTTATTAATGAAAGAATAATAATATGTTCCGTAGATTCCACAATCAGCAAATCTATACTGAGTAAATATTTCGTCAACAGATTTTGGAATTATATTGCCACTCATTATTATTTTATAAGCTGCATCTGAAAATAATTCAGTTACTAACTTTGTCCTTTGAGCAGATTTATTTTTAATAATAGTGCAATTATGAACAAGAATTCCTTCTACATAATATGAAGGATGTCCATCAATTTCTAAATTATATACTATTGTTTTATTATTTTTATTATTTTTATTATTTCCTGAATATTCCATTTGACTTGATGATTTGTAAATCTCAATACTTTCCACCCTAATAATTTCAATCTTTCTTCTTTTCTCTTGTCTCTTATTTTTGATTTTAAGGAAGAATGACTTGAACCATCCACTTCTATTGCTGTCATTGTTGCTAAATTCGCAATGTCTATTTTGTAATGATAAGGAAGAAATCTTGTCAATCCATCTTTGTTTGTTTTTACTGCATACTCCATTGTCCAGCCATTTCCTAATCCATCTTTTAATTTTTTCTGCCAAAAAGCAATTTTTCCATTTCCTCCCCTTAATATTGGTTTGTGTCCAATTAATTTTAAAGTTTTGCTGAGTTTTCTCCTTGATTCCTCTCTCATTGATATTCCCTTGTTCCATGAAGGAATGCCTAATCTCTTCCCCTTCAGTGCTTTGCTTATTTTTTCGCTTCTTTCTTTCGTATAGACTCTTTTCCTGATTTCTGATTGTGCCATTCTCCATTTCGCTGAACAAGATTTGCTGCAAAATCTTCTTTCGTTTGTTAATAAATAAACTTGAAAAGTAAAAGAAGCTTTGCATATTTGACAATTTTTTGTTAATAGTTTCATTTAAAATCTCCTCTATTTTATTAATATTAAAAATTTCTTTATTAATTATTTCTTTTGCAGGAAGCCATCCATTTTCAGTAAAAAATAAATGTTTAGGTGTGCAAATTATTTCTTTATTATTTGATAATTTTAATTTTATTAAATCAAAGGTTTCCCTTTTTATAATATTTTTGACTTTTCCTATTCCTGCCGCATTATATACTAAATCACCTACTCTAATGTCTTCAATTTTTTTATTTCCATTTATAGTTTTAATTTTTGTTCCACTGATAAAGCATTCATCAATGATAACCATGTCAAATTTTTTCTTTGCTAATTCCTCTTTGATGACTGAAATTCCATCTATATTGATGATACACCAATTCAAATATCTCTTTGAAAAATTAAATGTCTTTTCTAATGATTCTAATCTTTTATTTTTATTTCCGACTATAATATCCCATATACCAAAAGAAGAAGACATTTCAAGCTGTTCCTGCCATGTATTTACAATTGACAAAGGACAAATTACTAAAACATTTTTTATAAGACCGTTGACATACATAATTTCAGCTACATCAATAACTATTTTTGTTTTGTCAACCAGTCCCCATTTCCATTAAAAGAGAACAAGATTTACTTAGAAATGAAGACATTAGGCATCACCTCCTTTGTTATAAAACTTTTTCATAATTCAAATCCCCATTTTTTTAATATAAAATACACAGCTTCCAATTGATGCTGATATAAAGAAACCTTAAATTTGTAATTTTTAAGTGTTAATTTCTTCTTAATCTCAAATTCATCAATTTTTACTCCAAATTTTTCCTTAATATTATCATAACAAACGCTTGTCGCGGGAAAAGTCCATGCCTTACAAGTTTTATCCCATTTTGCAGCAGGCAGTTCTTTCACTTTCTCTATTATTTTTTCGTCATAAGGAAACTGTAAATAAAGTTTCTGGTTTTTACAAAATAACTTCACCTTTGGTCTCCTTTTTCAATTTTTCTTTCAATATTTTCTCTTCTTCTTCCTTCGCTATATTAAATAATACTTCCTCAAAAATAGAAAAGGTTTTTGGATTATATTCAAGAACAGCTTTTATCGCTCTATCAAATTCTTTTTTAGCAGGCTCTCTTTTTATGATAGCCTTTATTATTATGTATATATAAGTATGAAAAGCAAAAGCGTCAGACATTGTTTATTCCCCCTAAAATATGTATATAAAATTTTTAGTATGTAGATCCTTTTCTTTTTTCATTCCAAATTTTTTAACTAAAATTGATTCTCTATTTTTAATCCATTTTGATAATCCTTGATAGCTTGCAGGCATCTTAATTCTCTTTTCAAAAACTTTTGGCTGCATCAAATTATATATTTGTTTTATTGTCAGTTTAATTAATTCACCTTTTATATTTTTTAATTCTTCAATAATTTCCTCAAGTATATCAATTAAAGGGTCTTGCTCTGCGCTGAAAATTTCTTGCTCAAGCATCATATTATCAAATAAATATAAACATTCTTTTCTCTTTTGAGGAAAGGCTTTATAAACAAAATCTGCAAGCTCATATAACCTACAAGGATTTTTCAAAGGTATATTATTGTCTTTATTTTTGTCTAAATTAATTAATATTTTTTGTAAAGTTTGAATTATCCCATTTAATATTTTATACCTTTTAGTTTCCATATTCTTAAATATATTAGTTTCTCCCTTACTTGTTATTCCATATCTATCTAATTCTACAAGACAAGCCCTTTGAGAAATGTCAGATTCTTGCATAAGTCGTGGGTTGTCGGAAGCTAAAATCAAATAAGATGAAGGTTTATACATAATACTATCTTTTGCATACTTAGGTCTGAAAATCATTTCCTCCCCTGTTACGAGAGACCTAAATTTTATTAATATTGAGCTATTTTTAATTCCAAAATGTTTAACTTCGTCAATATAAAGATATTTATTATTTTTAACCATTAAGTTAAAAACATAATCTTCTTCGGGAATAGTATTCGGTAAAGAGTTATCAAATCCAAATAATATACCTTTCATTAATTTCTGTAAAAAAGTTTTCCCGCTGCCAGATGCTCCAACTAAAATTAATAATGGCTTAATTCTATAATCAAAGAAAGAATAATAAAACCATGATAGAATAAGTAATTTACTTATATTAGGCTCTTTTAAAAAATTAAATCCTTCAAATAAACTTTCAAAAGAAATAATATCTTTTTTGTCTATTATGAAATTATCAGGTAATAAATTCTCTGTTTTAATATATATATCATCATATCCTTGTAATTCAAAATGGATACTATTTTTCTCAATAACTAAAATTCCTTTGTTTTTAAATCCAATATAAATTTTATTATTGATATGCACGGAGTCAATATATAATTTTACTTTATTAGTTTGTATGCCATAAGTATATAATTTATCTCTAACAATTTTCCATATATCCTTTTCACAATAGCCATATCTGTCTCTCATAAATGAAGAAATAGCAGAGTCAATTAAAGAAGTTTTACCATCGGGAATCATCAACCATTCTAATCCATCATTATATGCTAATATTGACCCTCCGTTATCTTGTATGTCTTCTGTAATGATTCTTACTATTGTATCCTCTTTGATATTTGAATTTCCTCTTTGCTCTATTATATTATTAATTCTGTCTTTAAGCGTAATAGAAAAAATAGTATGTTGTTGAATTAATTCTTTAATAATTTTATCAGTATTTTTGGTTTGTCCAAAAGTATTAATTATATCACATATATCTTTAATAGGTTTGTCTTCAATCTGTTTTGGTATCTTAACTATTTTTACTTCTTTTGTTACACTAAATATTTCTTTGGCATGTATATAAGCATATTTTTCTCCCGCTTCGTCATTGTCAAATATTATATATATAGTTTTATTTTTAAATAATGGAAGCCATGTTTTATCAAAATTATTAACTCCAGGAAGACCTAAAACTGGATAACCTAAAGAACTCATATAAAGCATATCCCATATTCCCTCTACTAAATATATTTCATTTGAATTAATGTCAAAAACATCAAAACCGAGTAGTCCTAATATTTTTTCATTTTTTGATGGGCGACCATCCTCTTTTTTTCTTTTTTCATACAGGGCAGTTAAAAAACGAGGCTCATTAGGATATGTAGAATAATTAATACAATGCCAATTTCCTAATGAAAATTTTTCTATATACACCTTTGACATTCTAAAGGCTATAACTGGTATATCTCCAATCATACCCTGAGCAGCTAAATGCTTGTTTAAGATTTTTCTGTCAATAAATTTTTTATTGCAGTTTTGTTGTATTTGATTAATTACTGGTTGGTTAACAGGCTGGATGATGTCTGACAGAAGTGTTGTTGTTATTGTTTGCTGCTGTTTATAATTCTTATTCATAAACAATTTATCCTTATCTAATCTAATCTACCATAGTAGAAATTGTCTAAATCACTCATTCAATGTAATCCATCTTACTCAAAATTAATTATCATAATTATTTCTTACTGCTACAAGGAGATTAAAAACTATTGTCTTCAACCCCCTTATAACAGTGGATAAATAATTTATGAACAATGCTATTATAACATGTTTAATTAAAAAAACAAGCTGTTTTTAATCAAAATAATAATTTTATAAAATAAAATTCGCGGTGATTGTTTGTTAAAATATCAGAATTTCAGAAATTCCTATAATTTCTGTATACTTAATTTCTTTAGTTTTAATAGAGAGTTATGAGTCATCTTTTTATTAAAAAATTATTATAAAATAAAATGAGCAATGATTTATCACTGAACACCGCTGAACACCGCAAAAAAAAACATAATAAAAACAATAAAAAAACATGCTTTGCGGTGTTGCGGTGTTGCGGTGATATATATATATATAGTAAATATATAAGTAATAAGTAACATAATACAATTTGTAGTAAGAGAAGAAAGGAACATCACCGCATCATTACTGAACACCGCAAGCCCTTTTTTTATCTTTTTTATCTTTTTTCCTTGCTTTAAAATTTTTAAAGAAGGATAATGAATTAAACAAACTTAAATGGAGGTTTAATACATGCCAAAAAGAGCAACCGTCATTGACGAAATGTTAGAAGAGGCAGTTGATAAGAAAGTAGAAAAAAAACTTGAAGACATGTTTAGTGAAGGTGAAGAAGAAAGCACGGCGGAAAGAATTAAAGAAGATGAATTAAAAGAGGAACATGAAAAAATATTTGAACTTGATAAAGTAATAAAGTCTACACTTAATGATTCTTATCATTATGGTAAACTTTACAAAGTAGATCCATTAAATCCCAGAAGACCAATTTTTTTAGAAAACCTTCAAGACCTAACTGCGATTGATGATGTTGAAACCTTTATTCAAAGATTAGCTATACAAAAAGGATGGGAGGATGGATTATATAGGATAGCTTTCTTTTTAAAAAACCCAAAAAGCCAATTTGAATCGGGGATGAGAAAACAATTAGATTTTAATATATCAGTTCCAGAAAATAAAAAATATACAGAAACCAGACATGAAAGTCCTTTAAACTCAGTAAGGGAATCTGCTGAATTAATTAAAACAGTAAGAGAGGCAATAGGAGCGACTCAATTGCCAGTTAATCCTTCTGATCCAAAAATAATTGCAGATACTTTTAAAATGGGTGTAGATGCAATTAAAAATAATTTACCACAAGGTCAATCTCAAAACACATTAGAAATTCTTACTGCTTTAATGCCTTTGATAACATCTTTACTTCAAAGACCAAAAGAGTCTTCTTTACTGGAACAAATAGCAGCTTTAAAACAGGCGGGGTTTATTCCAGAACAAAAAGAAGAAAGCGGTTTGTCTTCTAAAATAGTAGAGATAGCTCTAACAAGACTTATTGAAGGAAGCGGCGGCGAAGCTCCGTCAGTGGGTGTAGAATTAGTTAGGCAATTAGCTCCAGCAGTTCCTGGAATGATTGATAGGATAACTGGGACAATCAATAATGTTTTACAATATAAGAATCCAGTAATGCCAAAAACTGAGGTCTCACAAGAAAAACCTCAACAGCTTTCTCAAAATGTTCCTCCTATTTTTAGTGAATTGTTAATTGCAGCAGAAAACAAAAATTATAATTATTTTCCAAAATTAACTCATGGAATTGGTTATTGGCTGGAGAATGGAGATCAATATCTTTCTGCTATTTTAACAAATGAGATAAATCAAGAAATGATGTCTATGATGTTAATTCAATACGGCGGCGAACAATTTAATTCGGATATGGTAAAAGATTATATTAATAAATTTATTGACTGGTATAAAGAACAATTTGAATTATTGCTGCCTGCTGAAAAATCTGAAAAAAAAGAAGAAGAAAAAAAAGGAGAAGAAGAAAAATTAAAAGAGGCTAAAATTATATATATAGCTGAATGTGATAAATGTAAAATAGAATATGAATTTGAAACTAAAGAAGAAATGGAAAAAGAAAATGAGTGTGAAGAAATAATTAATAATGAAAAATGTCAGGGGAAATTAAAATTTATTAAGGAGGAAAAAATAAATGGGTGAGGTTGTAGAAATTAAAAAAGAATTAAAAAAATTTGAAATCATCATGGTTGATGTTAATGGCAGACAAATTATAGGAAAGGCATTAATTGACGACAAGGCGTCTCCGCCAGAAATTGACACTTATACATTGATTAATCCTGCTTTGATATGGTTTCAGCCTATTACGCAACCAACAAAGATTGGTGGCGTTGAATTTGGAGTAATAACACAAATTATTGCTCTCGGAATAGATGAATTAAATATTGAAAAAGAAGATATTGTGTGGGGAATTGTAACTAACAAAAAAATGATAGAACAGTATGAAATGACTTTTAAAGACGAGCGTCGGATAGTGAATGCGTAAATGGTAAATTATTTTAGAAATGAAAAAATGGTATATGGTGGAGAATTTAGGTGCTTTAATTGTAATAATCTTTTAGTTAGTAAAATTATGGGAAGTAATTATGAATTAAATTTACAATGTTCGCGTTGTAGTGCAGACATTTTGATAAAAATGAGAGAGTTAATGGGGAAAGAAGCGGTGGAATATTTTAAGAAGAAAAAAGAATGATGATGCAACAGCCATTACTTAAAAACAATTATTATCCAATATATAGAGAAGAGATAGGAACAGGTGATGCAGCGATTTTTAAAACTGTGAATCACATGAAAAGAATTATTAACTACGATTCTCGTGAGCCTGTAGTAATGGATTTTGCGTATCAGATTACTGAAGGAGCTATCACACCCTTTGAAAAAATTCAAGCAATTTTTGAATGGGTAAGGGATAATTTAAAATATATTAAGGATGGAACGCTGTCTCAGATTATTAAAAGCAATGCAATTATGTATGGTGATTTTTTTAATAATTCAGCAGGCGTAGAAGTTTTAACTTCACCTAAATTTTTGATTGAAGAATTTTTAAGAGGTAAACAGCCGGAAGAAGATTGCGACGGTTATACGATGCTTATATTAACACTTTTAAAAGTTTTAGAAATAAGAGGAAAAATGAAAATTGTATCTGTTCGTCCTAATCTAACTTTTTCTCATGTTTACCCTATAGTTTATCATAATGGAAAATATATTGCTCTTGACGCTATCAAAAAAGAATTTTTTATAGGAAAAGAACCAAAAAATATTACAAGGCAGTTTTTTGTGGAAATATAAATATGTTAAAGGGAACTAAACATACAGAAGAATCTAAAAAGAAAATAGGTATGTCTTCAAAAGGAAGAAAACATACAGATAAAACTAAGAGGAAAATTAGTAAAAAATTTAAAGGTAAAAATCATCCCTTATGGGGTAAACATCATACAGAAGAAGCTAAGAGAAAAATGTCAGAAAAGAAAAAAGGTAAAAATCATCCTTTTTATGGTAAACATCATACAGAAGAAACTAAAAAGAAAATAGGTGAAGCTAATAGTGAAGCTAATAAAGGATATAGACATACTAAAGAAGCTAAAATAAAAATGTCAGAAAAGAAAAAAGGTAAAAATCATCCCTTATGGGGAAAACATCTAACAAAAGAAACTAAAAGAAAAATGAGTGAAGCTAATAAAGGTAATAAAAATTGGTTAGGTAAACATCATACAGAAGAAACTAAAAGGAAAATAAGTGAAATTCGTAGAGGATATAAACATACAAAAGAAACTAAAAGAAAATTATCAAAAAGCGTTAAACAACTTTGGCAAAATTCTGAATATAGAAATGAAACAGTTAAAGCTCAAATGTTAGGAAATCAAATTAAACCAAATAAACCCGAACTTCAGTTGCAAGGTATACTTAATGAGTTATATCCTAATGATTGGCAGTATGTAGGAGATGGTAAGGTAATACTAAATGGCTTCTGTCCAGACTTTATAAATATAAATGGTAAGAAGCAAATAATAGAGATGAATGGAGATTATTGGCATAATAGAGCAAATGCAAAAGAAAAAGACCCTCGTAAAATAGAAACTTATAAACAGTTAGGTTATGATACTTTAGTTATATGGGAAAGTGAGTTGAAAAATGTTAATAATGTTAAAAACAAAATTCAGGAGTTTTGTGTATGAGATTTCCTATCGGAAAAACTTATTTTCTTCCTTCTTCTTCACAAGTTGAAGGCATTACTGATTGGATTCCTTCATGGGCGAGTGGAGCTTATGAGTATGTAACAGGAGCGGTTTCTGGAACTTGGGAGCAGTTCAAAAATTATTACATCATAATAAAAAATAGGTGGCCTGAGTTTATATCTATTCGCCAAAAGTTGGACATTCTTATAGTAAGGTTATCAGTAGCAAGGATGAAGGCTCAGCAGCGCAAGGATGCAAAAGCAGTTGATGATATAGATAATTTACGAATCAAAGTAAAATCATTAACCGAACTTTGGATGTCAGTAAAAGAAAAATATGATATTTGGGTGGGTAAGTGGATTTTGGCGGAAAAAGAGCAAGAAGGATTATCAGGATTGGGTATAGCTCCTGTAATTTTAGCGGTGATGGGAGTTGCAAGTATAGCGGCGGCAGCATATATCGCAAAAAATATTATCACGGTTATTGCAGACTATAATAGACTTTCTGATTTAACCGATAAAGTAGAAAAAGGAATCATTACACCAGCGCAGGCTGTCAAGGTTTATAAGGAGACAAGACAGACGACTGCAAGCGTAACAGAAATGATTGCTGAAAAAGTAGGCGGCGGGATTCAGACTGGAATTACAATAGCTATTGTAGGCGTTGCCATCGCAGGAGGAATATGGTGGATAAGGAGGAAGTGAATGTTAGGCGCATGGAGTGATAAATTAATTTCAACAGCAGAAGCCAAAATTCAATCAAAAGTCGCAGGTTTTTTATCGCTAAAAGAACCTTTGCAAAAAATGACTTATCATCCTAATCTTGAAATAAGCAATCGCGCTAAACAACTTTTAAATAATCAAGTCGTTCTTGAAACTAAATTGCAGACAGGACTTGCATTAATTAGTAGTATGAAAACAGAGGGATTTGATTTAGGAAAATCTATAGAAGTAGGAAAGATAGCAGTAGAAATGGATTCTCATATGAAACAGGCTAAATTATTTTTAGAAAAAACTCCAGAAGCACAGCAAGCTCCAATGATTGGAAAGTCTTCAAAAGAATTTCTTCAACAAGGAGTTATAGGATTAGTGATATTTTTTGCTGGAATGTTATTGATGCCAAAAAGGAGAAAAGTTTAAATGTTATGGAAAAAAGAAAATCCGATAGTAGAAGATGATATTAAAACACTGGATCAAATATATGAGCAGAATTATTCTCATTTGCCAATATATGAGCAGATGCCAGAAACTCATTCATTGTCTAATGAAATAGTTTCTTTGAATGGGAAAAAAGGTATGTGGACGCTTGATGAAATAATAAATTTATTGCGTAAAAATGAAATACGGTTTAAAATAGTATTGGATTAAATTAAGGACACTCTAATCATTAGAAGCCTTTAACAAAGTGGTAAAAAGATGAAGTCAACCTGCAATGAAGGTTTTCATCTCACGAATACCATAGAAAGGCGGTGATTAGAAATGGCTTTAGTTTATACGGTAAAAGGTGTAACATTATCGTTAACTGGGATTGCAGTTACTGTCACTCATGCTTTGGGAGTTGTTCCAGATTTTGTATTATTAACTCCGAGTGGCACTACTGCAACAGGTGGAGCTGCTATTCTTTCAAGCACTACACAAATTCTAACTATATGTGCTTATGGAGTTGCTTCGGGTTTAGTTGATGTTTGTGCAATTAGTTTTCACTCAATTATCAAATAGTGAAGGAGAGTAAATGGAGGGTTGAAAGCAGCCCTCCATTAATAAAAAAATGAACGAAAAAATTGATATAATAATGGTATGTCGGAATCATTGGAATTTAACTCAAAAGGCTTTAGAGTCTTTAATTAAATATACTGAATCCTCATTTTATAATTTAATAATAGTAGATAATGCCAGCACAGATAAAACTATGGATGAAATAAAGACATTCAAGCATAATCATCCTGAGACAGAAATTGAATATATTTATAACGAAGAAAATTTAGGTTTCATCAAGCCAATTAATCAAATTTTTAGTCATATTCCTTGCCATATTAAAAATAAATATTTTCTTATTTGTCATAATGATATTTTATTTTCAGAAAATTGGCTGCTAAAAATGCTAAAAAGATTTGACGATGAAGAAATTGCAATGGTAGGAGCTACATCAGATTTTATATTGGGATTGCAGCATATAAATTTTAATACTAAGGGAATAATATCTGAATCTTCAAAATTTATATGTGGTTTGTTTTGCTTATTTAAAACATCAGCAGTAAAACAGTTAATTGAAAAAGACGGTTATTTTATGGATGAAATTTTTGGACTTGGAGATAAAGAAGAACTGGATTATGCAATAAGATTAACTCAACTCGGTTATAAGTTCAAAATTGCAAGAAATGTTTTTATTCATCACGAAGGAGAAAAGGCTTTCGCTGACATCTTCGGAGGTAAAGAAGGGTTTTATGATCATCAGGGAAAAAATTATCAATTATTGATTGACAAATGGAGTAAGGAAAAAGTAGAAGATTTATATAAAATAGATATGATTAAAAGATTATCAATTTGTATTGGTATTCCGACGAGGACAGATTTTTATCATAGGGATTTTGCAAAATCATTATGGCTCATGCCAAAGATAGGCTCTTGGCAAATAGTGGATGTTTCAAGAAGCATAATAAGTGAAGCAAGAGAAATGATAGCTGAGAAGGCTATAGAGCTTGGATGTGATTGGTTGCTCTTTATAGACGACGACAGTGTTTTTCAACCACAAGTATTGGAACAACTTTTATCTCACGATGTTGATATTGTATCAGGTTTAGTATTCCAGCGGAAGTCTCCGTTTTATCCGTGTATATTTAAACTTGACGATAAAAATGGCAATAAAGATTTATATATGTTAGAGTGTATTGACAAGGGATTAACGGAAATTGATGCAACAGGAATGGCTTTTACATTAATTAAGACAAAAATATTTAAGAGTATTCCTCGTCCATGGTTTGTATGGGGAGACAAATCTCTCGGAATATATGTTGACAAAGGCGGACTTGGAGAAGATTTATCCTTTTGCATTAAGGCTAAAAGAGCAGGATTTAAAGTTTATTGTGATACTGATATTAATGTCACTCATATTGGAGAAAGTAAGATGATTGATAAAAATACTTATTTAGATTATAAAAAGAAACAGGAAATGGAGAATAAAGTTGAAATCATGTAGCTATTGTCAAAATTCTTCAAAAGTGTTAGTATTAAGACAAGATGAGACTGAGGAAAAATTAATTTGCGCTCCGTGCTTATTTCAACAATATGACAAAGAGCTTGGATGGGTTGGAAAGCAAGTAGTAGATAAAATAATGAAACAAATTATAGGAAAGTAAAATGAGAGAAACTAAAATTTATTGTGATTTATGTGGAATATTTATATATAATAAAAAATATAAAAGAGATTTTAAAAAAGAATTAACAAGTAAAATGATGATTCCGAGAAGAACAAAAAGGCATAAATCAAATATTTATACTGAATTATTAGGAAGTTTAGATGTTTGTAATAAATGTAAGGAGAGAGTAAATGATATTGAAAATAATTTTCAACAAGAAATGAAAATTGAAAATTCTAAAATAGAGAAATTAGAAAATAAATATCAAGGAGAATTTATTAATATAGTAAGTAAATAATAAAAGAACAATATGAAGAAAAAAAGACAAATATCATTAAAAGCAATTCAAGCGGCTTTAAAGTCGCCAAAAACGCCTGAGCGTTTGAGGGCGGGCTTGCTTAAAAAATATGGCAAACAATTAACTAATATGTCCTTTGGAAATGCTCCTAAGATGAAAAAGCATGAATTAATTATACATAGTTTACATGATGCACAAGCTGAATGTCCTTGTGGATGGAGTTTTGTTGGAACAGGGCAAAAAACTAAAGAAGAAATAAAAGAAGAATGGAAAAGACATCTTAAAAAAAGAAATGCTCCTAAAGAATTTCACAGACAAGAGGCTAATGATTCATATAAAAAGTTTATAAAAAATAGAGACCCTTATGATAAGGGAGTAGCTGACGCTCATTATGCTTCCGTGTTTAAGAGGAACCCAAAGAAAAGAAAATTAGGAAAAAATCCTATTGGTAAGTCTAAACTGATATATGATAAAATATTAAGTATATCAGCGCAAAAGGGTAAAAAATCTCATTGGCCGAGTGAAAATTTTGAACATGACTTTTCAGGTTATTCTAATGCAAAAATATATGGTAATCCCGACGGCTCTCTTTTAATAAAAGGTAAAAAACCTTTATGGAAAAGAAAAAAATATAGTAATAAAGAAATCAAAGATCTTGGAGGAAAATTATGAGACCACAAGAATTAGAAGAGCAGATTGATAAATATATTAAAGACGGCGGTGCTGTAGGTGATGTATTAAGTATGGTAGCAGAAGCTGTAAAAACTTATGCAGACGATTTGAGTAATAATAAAGAACAACATGAAGCTTATATTTGGAGAAAAGAAGCTTATAAAATTGATAAACTTGCAAATGAGATTGATATATGATTGAGAATAATATTAAAATAGAAAAATTAGAAGAAATATTTGCTTTTATTGAAAAAGCGTGCAAGGATAAATTTACAGGATATATACAGATAAATTTTTTTCAGGGTGGAATTAGTAACTTGAATAAACATGAGAGTATAAAACTATAGGAGACAAAAATGAGAAGAAAAATGAGCCACGAAGAAGAGATGATAGGAGAAATAGTTAATTCTATAATGGACAATATTATTCTTTTATGACAAAAATCAAAGAACAGTTAATATTGACAAGTCAGATATTGAAGCCTTAATTACTGAAAGCATAGATAATATGAGCAAAAAAGAATTAGGTATTTATTATAGACAGCTTGGGTTATAATAAATGATATAATTTAAACAAATAATTTAATAATAACACAGGGATACTCACAAAAATGAAGCCCTATTGGAATAACAATAATGTTATTTTAATAGGGCTTTTTTATTTTAAACAAAAGGAGGTGAAAACAAAATGCCTTATGAAAATTTTTTAATTAATGAGCCAAAACGACTAAGAAGTAAAAGATTTAGAAGAAATTTGATTGGAGAGGAACTTTTAATATTAGGTAATCCTCGTCGTAAGAAAGGATTAAGAGCTCATCGCAATATAGCAATGGGATTCCATGATTCAATGGGAACTTTTCATCCTATAAGAGCTTCGGCAGATTATTCTCCGAGTAGAACAGGAGAATCAAGAATGATGAAAAAAAGACCAAAGGTAAAAAGAAAATATGGCACTAAGCCAAAATTTAAGCGCAAGCCTTTTAAGCGTAAGACAGTTAAAAAGGCTATAAAAGCTATTAGAAAGGAGGTGAAAGAAATGGCTAAAAGAAGAAAGAAAGCAGTAAAAAGGAACGAACCCAGAAGGCGTAAGAAGGGTTTCCGTAGGAACGAACCCAGAAGGCGTAAGAAGGGTTTCCGTAGGAACGAACCCAGAAAGAGTAGGCGTTCATATCGTAGGAATGAACCCAGAAAGCGTAAGAAGGGTTTTCGTAGGAATCCTGCAACTGCAACATCAATGATCAAAGAATTTAGTCCATCAAAGATAATGTCTATAGCTCCGTATTTTATCACTGGAGCAGCTTCTATGATAGCGACTGCAAAAGTTCCGACATTAATCGGAGCTGGTGATAGTATGCTTTGGAAGTATGGCAGCCAGCTTGTCACAGCTATTGGAGGTGGTATATTAGTTGGTAGGTTCTTTGGGAAGACTCATGGTTTTGTGTGGGCAGCAGTAGGAGGTAGTGTTGTAGCAGCAGATTTGATAAGCAATTATGTTCTTAAGCAGGTTGGAATATCAGGGCTTGCAGAAGATTTAATTGAAACTCAATCGTATGCAGAAGTGGGAGCATATCCGTATGCAGAAATTGCAGGTTATCCGTATGCTGAAGTAGGAGCATATCCATACATGGATCAATATGCTTATTAGAGTTTAATAAATATGTCTCCTATGTGAGCTTTATAAGGAGGTAGTAAAATGCCAGCAGCTAATTTTAGAACAGTTCCTCTCGGAATACCGATGAGAAGAATGGGAGCGTTTGATCCCAGATTTAGGACACAGAGACCAGAGATGCCAGTTGATCTCTGGCAGATTGTTTATGATAGAATGAATATTGCATCAACCGTCCCTGCATCTATTAGGTTTTTTTCCATAGCTTTAGGTGGAAGCACAACCTTAATAAGAGGCACAGCTACAGGAACATTTAATAAGACAGAAAGGGATACAAACTGGTCTACATCAGGACAGGATATAAATGCCGCTTATGAAATTCATGGTATAGGTAAAATTTATGTCCCATTGCAGCAAGCTCCGACCGCAGCAGCTACAGTTTCAATTCCTGATGATATATGTAAACTTGATTACAACGGTTATTTGAATTTTAAGACAAACAATGTGCAACACGCTGTAATGCCATTGAGTTTAATTCCATCGCCTACATCATTACGGTTATCTATGGCTACAACTGCAACAAATTCAACAATGGTTTCAGGCGGCGGTGTAAGTTCAAACAAGGAATGGTATATGCTTCAAGTTCCTATAGTGATAGAGCCAGGACAGACAATTGAAGCGACTTTGAATTGGGACACGGCAGCATCATTAACCTTAGCTCAGACATTTGATGTTTATTGGATATTTGCTGCGTATAAGAGGAAGCCTTCATAATAGGTTTCATTTTTCGCTTTTATATAAAAGCGTGGATTGAAATATAATAGGTTTTCTTTAATAGTTTCCTCACCCCAACCAGATTTGGCGGTCACTGGTAAAACAAAAACCGCCATATTTTAAAATTAGCGGTAAGCTGTCCGTTTAACAAAACAGCCTTTGAAGAAAAGGAGGATTAAAACATGCCAGAATTTAGAGCTCCAAAGCGTCTTAGAATTACACCCCCGATGGTTGAAACAAGAAAATTTTGGAGAGAATATTTTATATATTCCACTGAATTTTTACCTTTAGCTGCAGGCACGGCCAATGCCGCTCCATCAGCCTTAGCCTTTACAGGCACAAATAATATAGGGATGGACTCTGATAGTGATTTTGAATGGATTTCTACAATGTATGTAGCGACTGATTCAAGAGTTTATACAAGAATCATAGATAATAAAATGGGTCGTCGTATTCATGCCCTTACTCTTGACATGAGAAATATAGCAGGTCAGGCATTGTCTGGAATTACCGCAAATGGATTTGTAGCTTATGAGCGCAAGACTCCTTATTTAATTTCTGCTTCGTCTTCATTTCAGATGGAGGCTGCGGATTTTAGCGGTTCGTCCAATACAGTTAGAATTAGTTTTCATGGCTGTAAAGTGAGACCAGGAGTTCCGCCTTATTCTAAAGCATATAAAGCTAAACTACCTCATATCTATGTAATTGAGCCGACTTCTATTGCAGCAAATCAAACTCAAACCTTTGTAATTAGAAATGATAATGATGGAGATTATCTTGTATCAGCAATAACAGGTTCAAGGACTGGGGCGTGTTTAGTAACAATAAAAAACGGAACAGACAAGGCATGGATGAATATTCCAGTTCATTTTGACAATCTTATAGGAAATGGACAATTTCCTAATGAACTTAAATATCCTAAATTTGTGAGAAATGGAGAATCATTAACTGTAACCATACAAGATATTAGTGGTTCTGCTAATGTAATTTCTATATTTCTTGAATGCTGGAAGTTGTTAGGATAAGGAGATAATTATGACTGACCCAAGATTATATCCAATATTAAGAGATCTTAATAGACGCTATGAAGGTGAAGAAGGCAAAGATTATGGAGCTTCAACAGGCGGAGGTATGGATGACCTGATAAATACTATATTAGGCTTTAGACAAGGAATGTCTACCTATGCCTCTGACGCTATAAGACATTTATCCTATATGGATTCTATCCATCTTATGGAAAAAGGTTTTAATACAAGAAGATTCTCTGTTACAACTACACCACAAAGAGCTATATTAGCAACGCAACCTAAAGCATACATATTAGTTAATCCTGCTTCCTCTGTTGGAACTACTGTTAGTGGATCAGTGTTGGCTTCTGCAAGTAGGAGTGGTTCAGGCAATACTCAGGCGGCTTCTTTAGGCGTTGCAAATTATATGAATATGCACTTATTTCTTAATATAACAGTTTCAGGTGGCGGAACTATAAATATTTCTACACAGGCACTTGACCCAGTAAGTGGTTTATGGGCTAACTCACAAAATGATATATTCAGCCTTCCGTCAGCAGTAGGAACTTATTATGCAGCAATAGGCAGCTTAGGTATTACAACCGACTTTGCTGTAAGTTGGGTTGTATCAGCAGGCTCATCAACATTTAGTTTAGGGTATGTATTGAAAGACGGCATAATGGGAAGCAGCACAGGTCTTGCAAGGACAATATACTTAGGCGCAAATTCAGGACTTACCTCAGGCAGTAATTCTCCTGGATTCCCATTGTTAGAAGGCGATAGATGGGGAATATTTGTAAAAGAAAATACTGAAATCTGGTGTATAGCAGCAACAGCATTAAACCTTAATATTATAGAGATGCAATAATGGAAAAAATAGTTTTAGGAGGTGGATTTACAGCAGTTGGTGGGGTTGCAAGAAATTACATTGCAAAAGTAATTTCATCAGATGGAACATTGGATGCAGGATTTAATCCAAATGCAAATAGTGATGTTCGCTCTTCGGTTATTCAATCTGATGGAAAAATAGTTTTAGGTGGAGACTTTACAGCAGTTGGCGGAGTTGCAAGGAATTACATTGCAAGAGTAAATTCAGACGGAACATTGGATGCAGGATTTAATCCTAATACAAATGGTAGGATTCGCTCTTTAGCTATTCAATCTGATGGAAAGATAGTTTTAGGTGGAGAATTTACATTAGTTGGCGGAGTTGTAAGGAATAACATCGCAAGAGTAAATTCAGATGGAACATTGGATGCAGGATTTAATCCTAATTCAGATGGCACTGTTTTTGCTTTAGCTATTCAATCTGATGGAAAAATAGTTTTAGGGGGGGTATTTACAGCAGTTGGCGGAGTTGCAAGGAATTACATTGCAAGAGTAAATTCAGATGGAACATTGGATGCAGGATTTAATCC
>ERZ1292623.1576-Hain-H51-01um-R1-1576-length-21740-cov-8_pt1 | contig 21740 bp, 13 predicted proteins | sample MGYA00564398_ERZ1292623 | MGnify/ENA primary metagenome ERZ1292623 (study PRJEB36523, sample SAMEA6512633) | groundwater metagenome | collected 2019-01-07 | study: AquaDiva: Metagenomics assemblies of 32 groundwater samples | reverse complement strand
ACACACCGCCCACAAGGAAGTCAAAAAGACCTAGCTTTTACGGATTTATCCACAGTTGATCTCGTATGCCTGATCTTTTATAATTGAACCGCCAGCATCTGATAAATTTTATTGAGAACCCTTTCAAATGAAACAGAAGGTAGCGGAAAGATTGGAAGCAATCAGGTTGCGAGAACACGGATATTCCGTGAATGAGATTGTGGAACGCATAGGTGTCTCAAAAGGAAGCGTATCTCTGTGGATACGGAACGTTATCTTAACGCCAGAATCGCGCGCGCGACTTTTGACAAAGATCAAGCTTGGACAGGTGGTTTCCGCAGAAAGAAAACATGAACAGATGCGGAATCTTCTGGACGGATATTTGCAGGCGGCATTGCGAGAAGTTCACAGCAATCATTTCCAAAACGTCCATAAGAAGGTTTTGTGTGCATTGCTGTATTGGTGCGAGGGAGTAAAGAGCCATTACAACGGCGTATCTTTCATCAATTCCGATCCGCGTCTGATAAGGTTGTTCCTCCGTCTTTTCCGGGAAAGTTTTGAAGTTGATGAGCAGAAAATAAGGCCGCGTATTCATCTGCATCAGTATCATGATCCGCAAAAACAACTGCGTTTTTGGGCAGAAGCGACGGGTATTCCGGAATCGCAGTTTCACCGGCCGTATCTGAAGCCGAACACCGGTAAGAGGATAAGGAAGGATTATCCGGGATGTGTTGCGATTCGTTATGGCAGTAATGATATGGCGCGGCAGTTGCTGGCCACAGCACAAGCTTTTTTTGCCGCATATGGGGGTGTAGCTCAATTGGTGGAGCCCTCGTCTCCAAAACGAGAGGTTGTAGGTTCGAGGCCTACCGCCCCCGTAGCATGAATCTTTTCCTTTTTTTCGTCCTCAACATTGTTTTTTTGGCGGCGGCGGTTGTCTTTCTTCTGTTCCTCATTCATACGCTCATTATCGCGGCCCATCGCGGATCGCCGTATGCGCCGACCAAAGCTAGCCGCATGGCCGCCATTTTTGCGTTTGCCCAGGCGCGTCCCGGCGATCTGTTGGTTGATCTCGGATCAGGCAATGGCGGGGTACTCATTGAGGCGGCGAAACGCGGCATTCGCGGCCGGGGCGTGGAAATAAATCCTTTTTGGGTGTGGTATAGCCGTCTGCGCATTCGCCGGCATGGGCTGTCGCATCTTGCCACCGTGGTGCGGGGCGACATGTTTGTGCATCCCATCCCAGATGCGGATATTATTTTTTTATTTCTAGTGCCGGGAGCCATGGGACGTTTGTCCGAACGTCTGCGGCGCGAAGCAAAACCCGGTACCCGCATTATTGCCAACCGTTTCCCCCTGCTCGGCTGGACGCCGCACAAAGAACAGGACATGATTATGCTCTATCATGTCTGACGCATCTCCTTCGCGCTCAAGAAACATTGTTATCATCCTCGGCGCGCTCATGATCCTTGTCGTGGGGGTTTTTGCATATGAGATAGCTGTTCCCCACTCTTCACTTGCCGGATCGCGTGATCTCGTCATTGCCAAGGGTATGGGGTCGCGCAAAATCGGCGCGTTTCTCCGGGGCCAGGGTATCATCCGCTCTAAATGGGCGTTTATAATCTATGTTTCTTTGAGAGGCACTGCGTCTTCCCTCAAGCCAGGCACGTATGCATTTGAGCGCGATTCCATCGTACGCATTGCGGACAGGCTTGTTACGGGTGGAAAAAACGAAAAAGAAATCACGATTCCCGAAGGGTGGACGAGCCGCGACATTACGGATTATTTCGTAGAACAAGGCATCGGCACAACCACGATTGTTGCTCATCTCGTCTCGCCTGTCTGGACTCGCGATTTGGCAGCACAGTTTGACTTCTTAGCGCTCCTCCCCGCAGGCGCCGGTCTGGAGGGATATCTGTTCCCCGATACATATCGCATCAGCGACACTGCCTTGCCCCAGGACGCGGTCCTAAAAATGCTTGAAAATTTTGACCGCCGCGTGGATGCGGCACTGCGGCAGGAAATCGCGCGGCAGGACAAAACGCTTTTTCAAATGATCACCATGGCGTCGCTCATAGAAAAAGAAGTTGTTTCGGATGCAGATCGCGCAATTGTTTCCGGCATTTTATGGAAACGACTGGATATGGACATGCCGCTCCAAGTTGATGCCACGATTGTGTATGCAAAAATCCAATTTGGAAACGGGGTTTCCACGTTGGGGGACGGGAAAATCTCTGCAGAAGATACGAAAATTGACTCTCTGTATAACACTTATCGCTATCGCAGCCTGCCACCGGGCCCCATTGCCAATCCCGGGCTTTCCACCATCCGCGCCGCGATCTATCCAAAATCATCACCGTATCTTTATTACCTCTCCGCTTCCGACGGCCGCACGATTTTTTCAAAAACATTTGAGGAGCATAACGCGGCGAAAGAAAAATACCTGCGGTAGCAGCGCCCGGCGTTTGACTTTTTGTTGGCAATATGCTACCGTGTACCACGGCGTAAAAGTACGCTGTATAGCGTTTTTTCATTCCTGTGTTTCAGAACAAGAAAGGAGTAAGGCATGAAGAAGGGATTACTGGCCGGATTGTTCGTTGTTATTGCCGTGTTGTTTCAAGGAGTTGCTTGGGCTCAGGAGTTGCATGTGCCTAAAGGCGCGCGGCGCATTGACCCGATTCGGATTGATGACCGGGTGAGTGAGGGAGCGACAGGGACGCATGGAGTCGCGGGAGAAGCAATACCTATCCCACCCATGCCGAATGTTTTTCTCTATTCTCTGCTCACCGAGCGGGGGGCGCAGATCGGCGTCGGGGTGTCGTCGGAGTTTCTCCCGCTCAAGACGATGCGGGTGAAGATGTTCATCAACGGCCAAGAAGTTGGAAATGTACGGTTGTCGATGAGCGTACACAGCGGTAATCTCCCAAAAGGCGCAGTCACGGATGAAAAAGCGTATCATCAATTCGTTGATGCGCAAATGCCGTTCTTTCTGCCGGTGGGGCAGTACGAGATTGAGATACGGATTTTTCCGTTCTTCAATCTGCCGCTCTATTGGGCGTATCATTTCAGAATACTCGTGGAGCAATTTGGATTTTGGACGAGTACGCCATGTTTAGAAAATGCTGATGTCGCGTTGGTGCGATACCACATTGCGGCGATAGGTACGCCGCCGAGGGTTGTGGCAATTTCGGTTGCTAATCTGGTGAGTAGCGTCGAGGTTGTCAATAATGTCGTCGAATTCCGTCTAGTACGTTCGTTGTATGACGAGCGGCTTGCAGGCAAACTGCTTGTGACCACGCTAAAAGACGAAGGCACAGGCGTGCAAGTCACTCGTGAACTATGGTACGAAAATGCTTTGCGGGGTTGCGCCTCTTCGCCAGCAGGCACTCTCCGATAAGTCGGCTCCCGCAGGAGGAAAAAATCAAAGGCATACGGTGCGTTCGCGCGCGGCGTATGCCTTTTTCAATTTTTGTCGCTACGGGAGCGCTTGACTTTATTTTTGCGTTTGTGATAGTGTACAATTATACCCAGAGACAGCGGGCGGCCATAAGTCCTGCCGAGGGAGCAAAGAATATTCTCTTTGATCTTGTCTTTGGGCGCTGACGCGCCTTTTTATGTTGAATAAATCACAAAAATCAGAAATAGTGCAGGATTTGGTTGACAAATTCAAGCGCCAGAAAATCGCGATTTTCAGTGATTTTCGGGGCGTGTCCGTGGCAAAATCACAGATGTTGCGCCGTCTCTTGAAAAAGGAAGAGGCGGAGTATAAGGTTGCCAAAAAAACGCTGTTTGATCGGGCGCTTGCCGAGGCGGGGCCGAGCGTGGCGACCAAGGGCATGAAGGGAGAGATCGGGGTTGCGTTCGGCTATGGCGATCAGGTGATGCCGGCAAAAATCGTGGCAAAGTTTGCAAAAGAGACGGAGACATTTAAGATTCTTGGCGGCCTGCTGGACGGGAAACTTTTGAGCGACAAAGAGGTGTTGGCGCTTGCAAAACTTCCATCGCGCGAGGTATTGTTGGCGCAAGTGGTCGGCGCTTTGTCGGCGCCCATGCTAAATCTTGCTGTTGCGCTTTCAGGAAACATGAGAAATCTAGCCGTGATATTAAATAAAATCCAAATGTCAAAATCCAAATGACAAATCAATGACTCAAATCCAAATGTAAAAAACGCTTTTGGGTTTTGGACTTGATTTGACATTTGATCTTTGGCATTTGAACTTATCGTTTTATGGACAAAGAAAAAATGATTGATGCAATTGCCGACATGACGGTTTTGGAGCTTTCAGAGCTCGTCAAGGCAATTGAAGAGAAGTTCGGCGTATCAGCCGCCATGCCTGTGATGGCAGGCATCATGCCGGGAGCTGGCCAGGGAGGCGATGAGGGCTCGGCAAAAGAGGAAAAGACCTCGTTTGCCGTGGAACTTACCAGCGCCGGAGGACAGAAAATCCAGGTCATCAAGGTACTGCGCGAAGTAACCTCGCTCGGCCTCAAAGAAGCAAAAGACCTTGCCGATGCCGCGCCAAAGGTAGTGAAGGAGGGCGTTTCCAAGGAAGAAGCCGAGGAGATGAAGAAAAAACTGGAAGCAGCAGGCGCTACGATCACCATCAAATAAGCCGTGGAGCACAACATCCTGGAGAACTTATTCGGATCAGTTCCGAGAGCAAGGATCCTGCGTCTGTTCATCAGAAATCCTGAAGAACGATTTCGCTTTGAAACCCTTGTCTCTCGGAGCCAAGTTCGCCCCGCGGCCGCGCGGCTGGAGCTTAAAAAACTGATCAGATTTGGCCTTATTTTGACTGGCTTTGAACGCATCCCCGGCCGCAAAAAGCGAAAAGGAAGAGCGTCGTACCGTAAAATACCGGTCTATCAGGCGAACAAAGAATTTGTAGTGTTTCGCGAATTGCGCGAATTGGTCAGTCGGGCATCAGTGGCGTCTCGGAACAAGCTTTTGCGTCAGCTCAATGCTGTTGGCAGGATAAAACTGGCAGTACTGTCCGGTATATTCATCAACAACGGCGACCACTCACGCATAGACCTCTTGATCGTGGGTGATAATCTGAACAGGCGCAAATTTGCCGCGTTTCTTGCGCACACAGAGTCAGAACTCGGAAAATCAATCCAGCATACGATAATGGACATCGAGGAATTCCAATACAGAATGGACATGTACGATAGATTTCTAAGAGACATTTTGGAATATCCCCACGAAAAGCTCATAAACAAATTGAATCTATAAATCAAAATGTTCCCCGATGTTACGTCGGGGGACATTTTGATTTAAGAAATCTTTTGGTGTACGCTGTCAGGTAGTACATGAAACATCCGGGCGTTTAGCTCAGTGGTAGAGCGTTGCATTCACATTGCAAAGGCCGTAGGTTCAATCCCTACAACGCCCACCTTTTTAGGACACAAAATGTAACACAGGAACCATTTAAGATAAGATTTACATCCATCTACGTATTTTAAGACGTTTCATGTATTACCTGTATGCCATCCAAAAAGAGAAAATTCGGCAACGCGGGCGAGACAATCGCCGCGCACTACTTGAACAACAAAGGTTATGAGGTGATTGGGACCAATTATCTAAAGCCATGGGGAGAAATAGATATTATTGCCAAGAAAAAAGATATGCTTGTATTTTGTGAAGTAAAGACCAGAGAAAGAAAACACGTGGAACATTACCTTGCTGAAGCAAGCGTGAATCGTTCAAAAATAAGGAAACTACAAAAGATTTGTGAGACATACCTGCTTGAAAAGCGATATCCGATACATCAAAAATGGCAAATAGACGTGATATCTGTCGCAGTAGATAAAGAAAATAAGAAAGCATTGGTGAAACACTTTGAAAATGTTGTCTGGGAAAGAGTTTATTAATAAGTTTCATGTTTTACGTTTCATATTTGTGAAACATTTGAATAAACGATCCAATAAACGGGCTGTAGTATACCGGCAGTACACGTGTTTTGGGAACACGAGGACTGGGTTCAATTCCCAGCAGCCCGAACGAACGAAGCGAACGAGGGCTGAATCTGAAGATGTATAGGGGATTTACCCGCGTGTGCGGGAGATGATACGATAATGGTCGTTATTGCGGGTATCGTATAGTGGTAATACCACAGGTTTCCAACCTGTTGCCGGGAGTTCGATTCTCCCTACCCGCTTGGTAAAACAACCCCGACGTATGTCGGGGTTGTTTTATGGGAACGAAATAGAACTATTTCACCGCGTCTTTGAGGGACTTGCCCGCGCGGAACTTGGGAGTCGTTGTGGCGGCAATGTGCACTTTTTCGCCGGTGCGGGGGTTCACGCCCATGCGCGCCGCGCGCTTTTTGGCCAAAAACACGCCAAATCCGGTGACGCCGACCTCTTCGCCTTTGGAGAGCGACTTGGTAATGGTTTCAAATACGGCTTCTACGGCGTCTTCGGCCGATTTTTTGGTTCCGCCGAGTACCGCGGATACCGCTTCTACAATGCCTGCTTTATTCATATGTGTGTGAAGGATGATTTAAAATGATGTATACATGAAATTTGTTTTTCCGTTTCGACCTTTGAAAAACAATAATTTCGCTTATTTACTATACTCCGTGCGCCACACATTGTGAATTTTTGTTTTCCACAGGAGGCAGTAAGACGTTTTTTAAAAAAAATAAAAATTCTGTGGATAAACCGCTTGAAGGAGAAAGACGAGTAGGGTATTATGCATATAAATTCAGGATAAAGAATGAAAAGATATTCTCTTGTCGCTTTCGTTGTACTGGGCATCACTGCGCTTGCGGCTTTTGTTGTGCCGCATTTCATCAGCGCCCAGACGGATACCACGGCTCCCATCGCCAGGGCGCTCATCAATAACGTGACGGACGGGAATCCGACGGGTCAGGATTTTGATCCTCCGATACAATCGGTAAGGGTAGAAGAGGGATATGCGGTTGGACTTGACGGGACCGGGAGTTCGGATAACTTAACGCAGGATTTGTTATTTTCCTGGTCGTGCACCGGCACCGGAGGGGTATTGAGCGATCCAACATCAAACAGGCCGAACTGGAGAGCTCCGTTGGTCAACGGTGACACAAGGTATAGCTGCTTTTTGAGGGTAACGGATCAAGCCGGAAATATATCGACTGATCTTCCCGCGGCTTACGCGCTGATCACGGTTCACGACGCGCCGACGGTTGACATAAGAGCAAACGGATTCAACGGTCCCATCAAGGTTCGTCCCGGAGCCATTACGCGGCTCACCTGGACTTCGGGCAATACTGTTTCTTGCCTTACCACGGGATTTAACGGAGGAAGTCTGGTGCCGCTGAATAATCAGTCGGGTGTGGTGGTGAATCCAACGGTTCCGACAACCTACAGCATTACCTGCGGGGGCGGCGCGAATCAGGTGACGGACAGCGTGCAGGTAAATATGGAGGACAGCCCTCTGCCGGAGGCAAGCATCACGGCAGACAGGGCGAGCGTGGAAAGCGGAACCGGCACTACGATCCGTTGGTGCAAGACCGACACCCACCATACCTGTCTTAACACTTTTAACGACGGGTGCACGGTGGGGACTAGGCAAGATGGTACGGATATCAGGAACCAGACACCCGGCAGTTGTTTTGGGAGTTATGCGACGGGAAATCTTTTTGTCTCGACCACGTATTATCTCACGGCAAGAGGCACGGGCGGCACCAGCAGAGGGAGCGTTACGGTGAATATAGGAGCACCGGCGGCACAGCCGCCAGTAGCGCCTCGGGTCGGCGCGAGGATTTCCTGCTCGCCGCTGGGAACGCAGGTTCTCATCACTACGCAAACCGGATCAACCTACGATATACAAAAGTGCGTCGGAGCCGGCTGTACCAATTTTTCCAATGTGGCTGGGGCAACCGGAGTCGTGGCCCAGCCAGACGGAAGAGTATTTCTTGATGAGAATGCGGCCGCAAACGGCACGACCTATCGGTACCGCGCAAAAGCGTATAACGCCGCCGGGCTAGCCAGCGCTTTTTCCGAGCCCGCGGATCTCGTTTTTTCCGACGACAAATGCGTCGCGGATCCTTTTGTCTTTTTGGCAACACTCAACGAGAAGGGGTTGCCGGAGAATGGAGGGAGGTTCCTTATTTCTGCTTATCCACCCGAGTATTCCGCGAAAGAGTCGGGCATCCTGCGAGCAAGCCAAAAAGTACAATTTTATAGTTATGGGGGCGAGTTTACCGCAGATAAGAATCATATACCAAACTCCGCGACGCAATGTACCATCTCGGGTTCTGAATATGCCGGAAATGAAGAGGTGAGAGAAATTCCGCTTTCGCCCAACAGTTGCGCGGGGACGGATTGTTATCGCAATGTCGGCATTACTTCCTCGCTGATTGATTTATCGGTATTGCAGCCGGATCAAAACGGCAACCCGATTGATTCTTTATCTGTACTGGGCGTGTGCAGTATTGGCGCAAAAGGCATATTGGCGGTAAATGAGATTTATCTGCGGCCCGGGGATTTTTCCCAGGCAACGCCGGCACAGAATGTTTGTACGGAAACCGCCGCGCCGGTAACGGTCTCGTGGAGCGCCTCCGCAGCCGCCGCGAAATACAACGTGTTCCGCGTGATTGACGCCAACAACGACGGCCTCATGCAGCAGGCAGAGATTGACGCGGCAACGACGGCCAGAACCTACGATCTTAATGTGGATGCCCCGCTCCTGCCTGCAACCGTGTGTGCCGGTCCCGCCTGCTCATGGACCGACCCGAGCGCGCAAAAAAACACGCGCTATCTCTACATGATTCGCAGTCGCAACAGCAACGGCGTGGCATTTTCCGATATACCAGGCACTCCATCGGACACGACGAAGTACAAACCAAAGGCGATCACGACCGGGTGCCCGCCTACGGCGCGTATCACGGCAAACGGATCACACGACCCCATCATTGTGCCGTCCGGATCGGATGTGGCGCTGGAGTGGACCTCCATAGATGCGAACGTCTGCACCAGCCCCGATTTTCAGACCAATAACGCCGCAAACGGCACGCAGACCGTGGTACCGACGCGCAATACGACGTATCGGCTTGAATGCGCCGGAGCCACCCCGCCTGCGGCTACCGACAGCGTTACGGTAAATATGCAGAATCGGGCGCCGGTCGCGGTTGCGGGAGTGGCATTACCCAATCCCACGGGACCCCGCCAGTATAAAGGCACACCCGGCAATCCGCTGAAAGTGCGGAGAGGCGAGGCGTTGACACTCTGGTTCGCGCCGTTTACCGGCACGTTGGAAGCGCCCACCGCGTTCAGCAAGGATCCGGATGATGATACCGAACCCGCAAACGGCATCTATGACGGCGGCATCTGCGAGTGGAATGACAATTTGAGCATCAACACCGAGGAGCCGGGTAATTTCAATACGGAAATTGACCATGTACCGGCGGTGGGCGCCGCAAACCAGCCGGATCCGCCGGGGCCGTTCCCGCGGACGTGCGTGGTGTCGGCAAATCATACTTTTCAAAACGCGGCCGGTATCTATACCTATCACGCATTCCGATTGAAAGATCGGCAGGGGGTCGCATCTGCCGTGCAGGATGTAACCATACAGGTCGTGGATGCGCCGATAATTTCCAAATTTACCGCAACCCCTAATCCGATCAATCAAGATCAGCCGTTCACGCTTGAGTGGGAGTCGGCGAATACGGCAAACTGCCGTATTGATCAGGGGATCGGCGCGGTTGTCGCAAGCGGCAATAAAGACATCACTGATCTGAAGGCCAGCCCACGGACTTATACGCTTACGTGTGATTCTCCGGATACGACGTTATATCCAAATCCGGTAACTGCGGCGGTTCCGGTTTCCATCACTGCGCCGATCTGCACTTCGTTTGCGGCAAACCCCGCGACCACGATCAAGCCCGGGGATCCGTCTCTGCTCTCGTGGAACGTACCCAATGCCCGGACGTGCGACATTGATCAGGGGATCGGAGCCGTGGGCGTGAATGCCAGTCGGGAGGTCAGGCCCAATACCGCAACGACCTATACCCTGTCCTGCTCCGGCGACGGAAAGCCCGATTGCTCGCAGGCCGCAACGGTTTCCATTGCGAATCAGCCGTCAACGGCAAAAGCGGGCGCCAGTTTGGATACTTCGCCGAACCGAGTGTATGCCAACACGATTACCGTAACCGAAGGCGCGTCGGTAAAAGTATATCTTTCCGCGGCCGGGAGCGCTGACAGCGACGGGACACTGAAACTGTGCGAGTGGAACGATGATTTCAACCAGGATCCGCCGATTGATTATGAACTAGATGTTGTCGTAGCGTCTCCGGCGGGGGCGATAACGAGCCAATGCGACACGACGATTGCAAGCATCGAGTTTCCTTTGCCTTCGGAAGAGGGATCTCCGCTCGGCGACCATGAGTACAAAGTGCTTATGGTGACGGATGACAAGGATCTTGTTTCTGTGCCGGCAACCATACATGTCAACATCCTGCCGCGGCTTGCGGTGTCTCTCTCTGCGGTTCCGACTTCCGGAGACGCACCCTTTAGCCCGACGCTACGGGCGGATATTACAAATTATACGGGTCCCTTAAGCGACACCGGCAATTTTTCAATATGGTGGGACTGCGAAAATACGAGCAATGATATTGGAGTGGTAAGCAGGCCGCGAGATCAGGGCGGATGCGGACCCTTGCTTTCAGATCCGACTTCGGGTGACATAATCTGCGGAAAAAATGCGAACGGCGCCAAGTGCGATGGAGTGCTTTTGCAGGGACAGGAGTTTTTGAGCACGGTTGTGGATCCAGCGTATGCGGCGCGCGCGACCGCCTATATCCCAAAAGTCATCGTGGAGCGCGGGGTTGCGGTCCCAGCCGAGAGTCGCTCCAGCGCCACGGCAAATACGCCCTTCACCTTCACCCTTGCCAAAGAAAAAGACATCTCCGTTGTCCAGGGAGCAACTACAAATAATACGAGCGTCATCACCGCGACAAAAACAGGCGGCACAGGTGAAGCCATCACATTCTCGGCAACCGGCATGCCGCCGGGAGCAAGCGCGTCATTTTCTCCGGCATCCTGCACCCCCGGCGCCTCTCCCTGCACCAGCACCCTCACCGTCTCCACGACAAAAGGTACTGGAGCAACACCCGCGGGTACTTATTCCCTTACCATTACCGGCGCTACATCCGGAGGGGGGAGCGTGAATGTCCCGCTCACTCTCTCGGTTTCCTCATCAATGGATGTCTCCCTCACTGCCCCAACATCCGCCGTTGTCGGATCTCCAGTTGCCGTCACCGCATCCGTGTCCAACTACACAGGAGATTCCCAAGACACCATCAACTACAAGTTCTGGAAGAATTGCGTGAGTCCGGAATCAGGAAATCTTTCCGCGATCATCACCGCCTGCGGCAATCCCGACGCCACATTTGACGGCGTCTCCGCCAATCCCCAACCAGCAACTCTTACCTACACGACCACAGGCTCGTTCACGCCAAAGGTGTTTGTGCAGAGGAGAGCTGCGGCGGGAGAGGATCGTGTGGACAGCCCGGTGGTGGTGAGCCCGGCGTTTAACTACGCTCTCTCCAATGGCGGCTCGGTCTCCATCCTCCGCGGCACTACCGGCACCCAGACCATACAAGTTACCACCCAGTCAGGCGCTCCGTCACCCGTATCCTTTGTCCCGAGCAAAGTAACTGGTCTGCCTGTCGGAATCACGGCATCCTTCAGTCCCTCATCCTGCACTCCTCCGGCAACAGCGGGCTCCTCCTGCACCACTGACATCGTGCTCTCTCTGGCAGTGCCCGTAGAAGCCGCAGTTACCGCCGCACCCCTCACCATCACGGTCACAGACAACGGACCTTTGGGTAAAACCACCACATTCCCGCTCTCCATTACCGCAACCCCGCCCTTCACCTTCACCCTTGCCAAAGAAAAAGACATCTCCGTTGTCCAGGGAGCAACTACAAATAATACGAGCGTCATCACCGCGACAAAAACAGGCGGCACAGGTGAAGCCATCACATTCTCGGCAACCGGCATGCCGCCGGGAGCAAGCGCGTCATTTTCTCCGGCATCCTGCACCCCCGGCGCCTCTCCCTGCACCAGCACCCTCACCGTCTCCACGACAAAAGGTACTGGAGCAACACCCGCGGGTACTTATTCCCTTACCATTACCGGCGCTACATCCGGAGGGGGGAGCGTGAATGTCCCGCTCACTCTCTCGGTTTCCTCATCAATGGATGTCTCCCTCACTGCCCCAACATCCGCCGTTGTCGGATCTCCAGTTGCCGTCACCGCATCCGTGTCCAACTACACAGGAGATTCCCAAGACACCATCAACTACAAGTTCTGGAAGAATTGCGTGAGTCCGGAATCAGGAAATCTTTCCGCGATCATCACCGCCTGCGGCAATCCCGACGCCACATTTGACGGCGTCTCCGCCAATCCCCAACCAGCAACTCTTACCTACACGACCACAGGCTCGTTCACGCCAAAGGTGTTTGTGCAGAGGAGAGCTGCGGCGGGAGAGGATCGTGTGGACAGTCCGATTACGATAAGTCCGGTGTTTGATTACACGCTCGGAAATTCAGGCGATATTTCAATTGTGCAGAGACAATCAGGCGCCGTCACGTTGCGGGTCACACACGTGGCGCAATCAGGCGCTCCGGGTCCGGTGGCGTTTGACGCGGGCCGCGTGACGCTCACCGGCCAATCAGGGCTTCCTGCCGGTATGACGGCGTCAATTTCTAACAGCCCGTGTACGCCCGTCTCCGGCGGCGATTGCGCGCCCGCACCGGTGCTGACGCTTCGCACGAATCAAAATTCTCTCATCACGCCTGCGGGAACATATGATATTACGGTACAGGACAATACATTCGGCAAGACCACTGCGTTTCGCGTGAATGTGCTTTCGCAGATGAGTGTGGACGTGAACGTTTTGCCTGCGGCATCCGGCCCGGCGCCCTTGGTGGTGCAATTGCAGGCGGACGCGCCACCGGCGGACTACACAGGCGACCCCCAGGATCCGATAACGTATACATTTTGGAAAAACTGCAACCAGGCCGGAACCGATGTGGGTGCATTGCGTCAAACAGGGGCGTGCGGCACCCCCGACTTTGAGGCCCGTGACGTGCGGGCGTTTACCATACGAACGACTGATCTCATCTATACCATTCCAGGTACATATCAGGGGAAAGTCGTGGCGCAGCGGGGTGCTACATCTGCCGAGGATCGTATAACCATCGTAGTTAATCCGTCTTTCACGTATTCGCTTTCGGTGGATCGCAGTCGGGTGGAATTGGTGCAAGGCACGACGGTGTCAAGCGCCAACCGCGCAGTGATTACAAACATCAGCGGGGATCCGGTAGCGGTGCCGTTCTCCGCGCGCGTCAGCAATCTGCCTCCTGCGGCTCCGGCGCCGATATTTACCTTTACGCCGGTTTCCTGCGCTCCGCCCCGCACGGGTTCATGCGCCAGTGATCTCTCTGTCGCGGTCAGCCGCGAAATGTCCGCGGGGGACTATAGTGTAATTGTCACGGCCGGATCCCAGAGTGCGACATTTACTCTTGGCGTGACGTCGCGCATCAATGCGACACTCGCCGCAGTGCCTTCTGCGTCCGGCCCGGCTCCACTCTCGCTTCAATTGCGCGCAGATACCAGTGCCTATACCGGCTCGGCCAACGACTCCTTGAACTATTCGTTCTGGTGGGACTGTAATAATCCGAGCGATAACCCGTCAAGCGTGACTGCGGCGTGCGGTGATCCGAGCGATCCCGCAATCGGTTTCAAAATAAACGGCATCTTGCAGGAAAGTACCATCACGCCCACACCGCATCGGTACAATCAGGAGGGTATCTTTTTTGGAAAAGTCATTGTTGAGCGGGGGAGTGCACGGAGAGAGGCGCGCATTCCGGTAACCGTGGGTTCTCCGCGCGTCTCTGTCACCTGCACCGTAGGGGAGACCAATGCGGTGGTTAATCAGCCCGTTACTTGGACTGCGGTTCCGGTGCAGGGTCGGGCGCCATTCAGTTTTGCATGGTCGCGTGATGTGTCGTGCGGTATCAACCCGCGCCAGTGCGGTTCGGTAGAAATGCGCTATGCGTCTCCGGGTGCCAAATTCGGTACCGTAACAGTAACGGATGCCGAGGGTGATACGGGAACCCGTTTGTGCGACAATAGTGTCACGGTGCGCCAGCCAACGCTCGTCATCCTGCCGGGTACGGCACAGGTGCGCGTGGACGGTGACACGCTCCAGTTTGTTGCGAAGTTTGATCCGGACGGCCCTGATGGTACCGCACCTGAACAGGATGTGACGACACAGGCCACCTGGACCATTCCTTTGAGCGATCAGGAAAAAGCGACGATTTCAGCAGTCGGACGACTCACGAGCGGCACCAGAACAGGATCACTCACGGCGCGCGCAAGCTATCGTGACGCATTTGGCAACACCATTGTCGCAACTGCTGATGTACAGGTGATACCGCGCACAGCACTGGTGTGCGATCCGGCAACCCAGACCGTGCGGACCAATGAGCCGGTCTTCCCCATGCGCGCGACCGGGGGTACGGGATCATATGAATGGACGGTACAGGAAATTGATGCTACGCCGCGTACGGGTACGACCGTCGAAAGCCAAACCTTTACTACTACATTTAGTCAGACCGGATCCAAAACCGTGATCGTGACATCCGGTTCGCAGTCGGGCTCGTGCCGCGTGACCGTGACTGACCAGGCGGCTTCGGTCAATCTCTCCGCGTTTCCGGCTTCAGTCACTCTGCCTGCGGCATCGCGTCTGTCAGCCGTGGTTTCGGGCAATGCCTTGGGAACCATGAACTATTCGTTTTGGTGGGACTGCGGATCTGACAAAGACGCCGACAACACGACGCGCGTGGAAATCGCCGAAGGACGCTGTGGAGAAATACCGCACAATGTACCGTCTGGACAATGCCAGGAGAATATGTTTGGCGCCTCCTGCCATAGTCTTGCCGAGGTCTCAAAAGCGCTTGATCACATATATCAGAACCCCGGGACAAAGGCGCCGAAAGTGATTGTGGAGCGTGGCAGTGCCGCACCGAGTCAGGCCAAGGCAAGCGTTGCTGTGGATGCGGCCAATCGTGCGCCCCTTGCGGTCGCGGGCGTCTCTGCTGATCAAAATGCAAACCGCGCATACAGCCGATCTATCGTAGTGACGCAAAATGTGCCGACCCGCATCTTTTTTGGGGCATTGATCGGGCGAGAATCGGCTCCGGAAGAAATGAGCAGTGATCCGGACGGATGGACAAATATCCTCAACGGCGTGTATCATCCGGGCAACCCTGCCGGGACCGGCCAGTGCGCATGGAACGCCGATCTTGATCGCGATGCACAAGTTTCTTTTGAGGATATATCAGGCACCAACCAAAATCCTGCTGGGCCTGAAGAATGCGCTACGTCGCAGGTTCACACATTTGCCGAAACGGGCACTTATACCTATGCGGTCCTGCGGATTACGGATAATCGGGGACTTCGTTCGCCCGCCGTCGCCATCACCGTAGATGTGGTATCGCCGGGCGCTCCGATATCTCTGCCGGGTGTCAGTAGCGATCCAAGCGCGGATAGAATTTATCGCGACACGGTGCGCGTAAAACAGGGCGAAACAACGCAATTGTGGGTCTCCGCCCGGCGCCGTGTGGGTACTGTTGACCAGGTGAGCAGTGACCCCGACGGCTGGCGGAGCAGGAATGGCGGTGTCGCGAGCGGCGGGTCGTGCCGGTGGAACCGCGACTTGGATCGCGGCGTGTTCCCCGCAGGCGTGCCGACCTACGAATATATCATCAATGATCCCCAGGATCCTGCAGAGGACTGCGACACCCAGCTGACCAACGAGGCAGGTACGGCATTTGTGCGCAGTTTCATGGATCCTCCCGGCATCTACGCTTTTGAGACCCTGCGCATCTTTGATAATACGGGATTGCGCTCAAACAAGGGCATGGTGAATGTTGAAGTTTTGCCGTCTGACCCGCCGGTTGCCGTCGCGAGCGCCAGCACGGATAATGGACAGACATTTGATGATACGATCACGATTGTGCGCGGTGTATCCACGACTATTGTGTTTTCCGCGGCGGGCAGTACTGACCCCGACGGCTGGACCAATCCAATCAACGGCGTGTCAGCCGCAGGACACTGTGACTGGAACAGCGACCTGAATCAGGGCGCGGTAACGTTTGAAAATGTTATCCAGAGGCCGGCAAGTCCTTCGGCGTGCAACACCCCAAGTCGCACGTTTACGTTCAATGATCGTCCGGGCGTGGTTGATTTCCAGGTGCTGAAAGTTACGGACAATAAGAACTTTTCTTCAACACCCGCCGTAGTCAGCGTCCGCGTGACCGCGCCCGATCTCGTGATTTCGGCAGGTCCTGTACCGGTTGTTCCTGCGGGACTTGTGGTCAATGGCAGTACGGCATTTACCGGCACCGTGCGCAATCAGGGCGATGCGGGCACCGGTAGCACGTTCAATACGCGCTTTACCGTTGACTTGAGCAATGACGGAACCACTGACCTGACGCTTGGCGCACCTCCGGCTATCAGCGGATTGGCGACTCTGGGTGAACGCAGTGTTACGTCAGGCGTCTGGAGCAATATCCCCGCCGGTACGCACCGCGTGACGGTATGCGCGGATCAGCCGACGCCCGCGGTTGCGAATGAATTTTTCACGGATAATAACTGCGCCTCGCAGGTCGTGACCGTACTGCCTGACAACCGTGCGCCACAGGCGGAAGCGGGCATCAGTTTGGATGGTGTTACGTATGGGTCTCGTATCGCGGTTGTGCGCGGCTCCCCCGTGCAAGTATGGCTGTCTGCCGATCGCGACGTAAACGCCGATGGCGTGGCAAGCACCGACCCCGACGGCTGGTTGGATGCAGATAAGGGCGTGGCGCAGGGAGGAAAATGCGACTGGAACATTGATCTTGCTTCCCCGTTTGTGGTACAAAATACGGTCAATAATCCTTCGTCTCCGACGATCTGCAACCGCAATCGCATGGACAAGACATTCAACGACGTTGCGGGCACCTATGTCTATCCGGTACTGCGCGTTACGGATGTCCGCGGTGCGGCGTCAAATGTCGCGGAAGTCCGAGTTACCATAGTTTCAACGGCAACCGGCCTCCCGTCGGGATGCTCGGCGCCGGGATGTGTGGTTGAAGGGGGCGGACCGAGCGGACAAGTGCGGCCGGATCTCCTCGTATCGCGTTCGCCCCAGCTCGCCGAAGGGCGCCTGGAGCGCAACAGAACAGTATCCTTCAACGGCCGGATACAAAACCGGAGCGGTGTTGCCGTCGCGCAGTCCTTTAAAAATGCATTTCTCGTTGATCTCAACAACAACGGAACCGTTGACGTAACCCTGCGCTCTCTGCCGCGCGTACTCACCAACCGCCTCCTGCGTTCCGAGCTGGCCGCACTGCCTTTGAGCGATCTGACGCTTCCTTTGCCGGCAAATGTGGCGGCGCTGGGGATAGACGAAGAGGTGACCGTGACATCGGGAGAGTGGCGCACCATCCCCGAAGGTACGCACAGGATAACCGTATGTGCCGACTCTGACAACGAGGTCGTAGAGTTTGACGAAGATAACAACTGTGCAAGCGCTGTGGTAACCGTCACGCCGCCGGGCGGCCCCGGCGGGCCACTGCGCGTGCAGTCATGCGGGGTATCCGCACCCACAGCGCGGGCCGGACAACTGGTTGACTGGACTGCGACTGCGGCAGGTAGTACCGGTATCTACAGCTACTCATGGTCAGGCGATGTACCGCTTGAAGGCACGTCTGCCAATCCGGTGTCTGTTGCCTACCAGACCACGGGAACGAAATCAGGGTCGGTTGTTATAACATCTGGAAGCGAGACCGCCCAGCGTGCATGCGGCACGGTCACTATTCAACCAGGCATCATCTCGTTTCAGGCAGACCCGCGACAGATCAATGCGGGTCAGACATCCACGCTTTCCTGGAACACAACAGGATTCAACTCGTGCGCCATTACTGCAGACCAGCCGGGACAGAGCATTGGTGCCGTGGAAACTGTGGGATCGCGCACTATCCAGCCGCCGCGCAACACTGTCTATACGCTTACCTGCAACGGCCAGGGGGACTCGCAAAGTGTCACCGTGGTAGTCAGCTCCACCCCGCGATTTGAGGAGCAGGTGCCGCGATAGGCAGGAGCGGTAATACAAACGCCCCCCGACGTTGGGTCGGGGGGCGTTTTGTGATTGCGCCGTTTTATGTTATCGGGCATATTCAATCACGCGGGACTCGCGGATGACGGTCACTTTTATCTCTCCCGGGTACTTCAGTTCGCTCTCAATGCGAGTAGCGATGGAGCGTGCAAGATCGCGGGCTTCCAGATCGCCGATTTTTTCAGGAGTGACGAAGATGCGGATTTCACGGCCTGCGGAAATGGCATATGCCTTTTCCACACAGTCGTGGTCAGTTGCAATTTTTTCCAGGTCGCCGAGGCGCTTGAGATAACTCTCCAGCGTGTCGCGGCGCGCACCCGGACGGGATGCGGAAATTGCGTCCACGGTCTGCACGATCTGCGACTCAATGGTCTCGTATGGGTATTCCTCGTGATGCGACTGCATGGCCTTGATGACGCGCACGTCCACGTTAAACTTTTGCAGGATGCGCCGCCCGATTTCCACGTGCGTGCCCGTGACTTCGTGGTCTACAGCCTTGCCAATGTCGTGCACGAGCGCACCTTTCTTGGCGATGGCGACATCTGCGCCCAGTTCTTCGGCCAGCATGCCTGCCAGGTGCGTCATTTCTATTGAATGCTGAAGCACGTTTTGGCCATAACTGGTGCGGAATTTCAGTCGTCCGATGAGCGACAAAAGCCGCGGGTCAAAGTCAAAAATACCGACTTCATAGGCGGCCTGTTCTCCTGCTTCCTTGATCTGCTTTTCTATCTCATTGCGCGCTTTCTCTACGGCTTCTTCAATTCTGGCGGGCTGTATCCTGCCGTCTTGGATGAGGGTCTCAAGCGCGGTCTTGGCCACCTGGCGGCGCACGGGATCAAACGCCGAGATAATAATGGCGCCCGGCGTGTCGTCCACGATGATCTCTACACCTGCGGCGCGTTCAAGCGATTTGATATTCCTGCCCTCTCTGCCGATGATTTTGCCTTTCAGGTCTTCGGAGGGGATGGCGACGGTCGTGGTGGTTACCTCTGATGTGGTAGCGGTCGCAAGACGCTGGATGATGGTGGCGAGAATGGCACGCGCCCGACGTTCCAGCTCTTCGGCGCCGGTACTCTCCAGCTTTTTGAGACGGGTCATCATGTCCTCGCTCTGCTCCTTTTCCAGACGAGCGACCAATTCCTTCGCCGCCTCCTCGCGAGATAGGCCTGATACGCGTTCAAGTTCTTTGTCCGCCTCGGCGTGTTTCTGCTCCCATTCGGCTTTGATGCCGCGTACTTTTTCAATGCGCGCTTCGGTGTCTTTTTCTTTGCGCTGGAGTTCTTCTATCCTGCGATCGGCCATGCTTTCACGCTCCATCAGCCGTTCTTCCAGCCGCCGGATTTCTTTCAGCCGGTCGCGCTCTTCGTTTTTGGCTTCTTCCAGGATCTTTGCGGCCTTTTCTTTGGCATCAATCAGAGTTTCCTTGGCCTCGCGCTTGGAATCCTCAACCAGTTTTTTGAGCCGCGCCTCTATGGAGGACATGCGGCTTTGGGCCACGAGCCGACGGATGTAGTAACCCATGCCGATGCCCGCGGCAAAAAAGGCGGCGATGCTCGCAATAATAAGTGGTGTGCTCATACTGTTCGGCAAATACCGAAACACGAGAGAGCCACCCTCGGGAGGTGCCACAATCGCGAAAAACAAACAGCCCTACCTAGTCAGCCAGGGGAGAGATGTGGTTATTCGTGAATGAGGATACGCTACTTGTGGAGAAATGCATAGCGGTCGTAGCAGGCAATATGTCCAAGGATGGCATCTGATGCTCTGTATTCACGTGTTAAGAAAATGGATATTTCAAATGATGCGGCAATCATACCAGAAACACCCCTCAATTGTCAATTACCGCAGGCAGGAATACCTATTGGCAATGGAGAAACGAAGTGAGCGGAAAGTAAAATGCCCCGCGATGCAGACGTGCGTCTGCAAGCCATGGGGCACGGTGATATAAGAAATACTAAGGCATCTCTTTGGCAAGGTACTGCAGGGATCTCGGTAGTGTGAGGTTCCTTTGCCGCAGTTCTTCAAAAAAGGCATCTGCGGCGGCTCTGGTGGTCGTCTCTTTCCGAAAACACAGACACCATTTTATGGTGTTGCGATCTTCATTTATGGTTCTCATTGCGTCTTGGGCTTGTTCCTCGCCATAACGCAACAGAACAAAAAGGCCGGCATTGTCTTCTGCCGTAATCAAGCGGGCATCCGGATCAGACAAAAAGTTTTCAATGTACAACATACTTCCCCCTTCTGTGTGGGTGACAAGGCGCACCGTCTCATCCGAATCCGAACACTGGGACAAACGCTCTATTAGAGATAATATATAATTTCCATTATGTCAAGTTCTTTCCGAGGTATGCGCGTGATAAACTACGAGGGTCATGCCTCGCGCCAAACCACTCGTGATGGTAATTCTGGACGGGTTCGGCGTCTCCCTGGAGATCGCCGGCAATCCGGTCGCAGAAGCAAAAAAACCCGCACTGGACGGATTTTTGCGTGATTTTCCTTTTACCACGTTGCAAGCATCCGGCGTCGCCGTGGGTCTGCCGTGGGGGGTCGCTGGTAATTCAGAAGTGGGGCATCTCACGATCGGCGCAGGCCGCGTTTTGCACCATCACTTGCCGCGCATTATTCATGCGATCAATGATGGATCTTTTTTTGATAATCCGGCGCTGGCCGCGGCGGCACAGCACGTCAAGAAAAATAATTCGCGCTTGCACATTGCAGGACTCGTATCGTCCGGCTCGGTACACAGCTATGCCGAGCATTTGGAATCTCTGGTTGCATGGGCGGCCAGGGCACAACTAGCCGAGGTTTATATCCATGTTTTTAGCGATGGAAAAGATGCGCCTCCGCGCGGAGGCGCATCTTTTCTGCAGGGGCTGGAGAAACGACTCCGCGCTCTGCATCCGCAGGCGCAGTATGCTTCGGTCATCGGTCGATTTTTTGCTATGGATCGGGACGAAAAGTGGGACAGAATAGAAAAAGCGTATGCCCTGCTTACGCAAGGGAAGGGGGAGCGCATCACATCGGTTTATGCACATCTCATTGAGGCGTATACCAAAGGCACGGATGATGAATTCGTTGAACCGGCCATGATCGCTTCGCTCCAAACTCCAAATTCCGAATCCCAAATTCCAAATATCCAAGAAGGTGATGCGCTTGTGTTTCTCAACTTCCGCGAGGATTCCATGCGCGAACTGGCGCACGCGTTTGTTGATGAGGATTTCCAGGCCTTTCCGCGCGCAAAAGTATCGGATCTTTTGGTCGTTACTATGACGGAATATGAAAAAAAACTCATAGGCGTTATACCTATGTTTCCGGCGGCGGATATAGCCCATCCTCTGGGCAAGGTATTGTCGGATGCAGGGCTCCGGCAATTGCGCATTGCCGAGACCGAGAAATATGCCCACGTGACCTACTTTTTCAATGGGGGAGACGAGCATCCGTTTCCCCAGGAAGACCGCATGTTGGTGCCGTCCGCATCCGCGGCGCACCCTGATGAAGTACCAGAAATGCGGGCAAAAGAAATCGCGGAAAAAATAATGGGAAATATGGAACTCTACGATGTCATAATCGCCAATTTTGCCACCGCGGCCATGATCGGGCATACGGG
>ERZ1292623.604-Hain-H51-01um-R1-604-length-38051-cov-31_pt2 | contig 21759 bp, 35 predicted proteins | sample MGYA00564398_ERZ1292623 | MGnify/ENA primary metagenome ERZ1292623 (study PRJEB36523, sample SAMEA6512633) | groundwater metagenome | collected 2019-01-07 | study: AquaDiva: Metagenomics assemblies of 32 groundwater samples | reverse complement strand
GACGCAGACGGTATCGTGCGTGAGAAATACGGAATCATCATCTGGAAAGAGGACGACGAGCCGGACGAAGAGGAAGAGGAAGACGACGATGCGACGGTCGAGAGCTTCGAGTCGGCCGAGTGGATGGTGCAGGAAGCCGAGCTGATGGAGGCCGGCTTCAGCGGATCAAAGCCAGTGATGGTGCGTGGCAAAAAGCAAATCTGGTACTACCAGAACGGCAAGCGCGTGGCGGCACCAAAGGTCGCCGCTCCGGTGAAGGCCAAGGCGGCAAAGCTTGGTGCGAAGAAAACACCGGTGGCTGCAAAAAAGGTCGTCACGAAAGCGAAGCCAAGTCCAAAGGCAGCTAGGGCACAATCGAAGATGGACGCCCTTCGCGCCCAAAAAACAACGGCGAAGCAAGCAAAAGCTGTCGAGAAGGTTAAAGGAAAGTCGTCAAAGGATGCAGCACCGAAGAAGGCGGCTCCTGCGGCCAAGAAAGCTGGATTCACTGGTAAGCGTAAGGAAGGCAGCCGCACTGTCTGCCGAGTAGACGGCAAGATCGTCCCGTGCTCCACGATGCCGGATGCCGGAAAAGAACGAGACAAGAAGGAGGTCGAGAAATCCAAGGACAAAGTAACTGGAGGCGAGAATGCCAAACCCAAGAGCGGAACAGCAAAGCCAACCGACAGACCAGGAGGCCCAGCAGCTTCAGGGGCATCTGCTAAACCTGGCAAATCAGTGGCGGGAGAAACTGAAAGACCCGGTGATAAGACAGATGGTCAAGGACGGTCAGATGGCGATCGATCCGCTAGTGCATCAGTTGCTCCTCGCGTTCCCGCAACAATCGAAGAAGCCAACCGGCGGTTAGATCGCTTCGGCAGCCTCTTCCGAGCGAAGGGCCAGCACGAGGCCGCCGACTGGATGGACAAGCTGAAAGCCCACGTCAATGCGGTGGGAACCGATGAGGCACTGAAGTCGCTCGGCGCCGAAATGGGCAAGGGCGACAGCACGCCGACCCTGTACCAGGGCGAAGCCGACGCGATGGGTGATTTCTGCAAGTCCTATCTGGGACGACACGGAATTACTCCGCTGGCCAGCGTCGGCGTCCCGTTACCGAGCGAGCGTGTCGTTTCGTCCGTCAGTCCGCAGTTCGGGGCCAGCTCGGGCGACCCGTACATGGTCGGCGACTTCATGCCGAACGATCCGACCTTTAAGGACAAGCTCGAAGAATCCAAGCACCTGCCGGGCCTTGAGTCGAGCGAGGACATCTCCAAGATCATGGGCGCCCCGGTCACGCACCTTACGCCTGACGTGACTGCGAAGATGGACGAGCGATACGGCCAAGGGCAGTGGATCATCAAGACCTACGGCGACGAGGGATTCGCGGGATTCGGGATCTTCTTCCCTCAGCGCATTGCACAGATTTCTCAGGACGCACGAAACACCATCTGGAACGCTGGCGAAAACATCGGGCAGCACGGCTTCGAGTTCCATCGAGACAAGGCCGGCAAGGTTGATGGCATTCAGCACAAAAACGGTGACGTCTACCAGTTTGGCACCGAGAAGTATAATGACCACATCTACGGCGACGTGCGCCATCACGCGGACCGGGCCGCCGCGGTTGCCGAGAACGAGAAGGGGCCGGCGCTGCTGGACCGAAATGGGAAAGCCATCAAGGAATTTATGGCACAGCCAGCCTTCAAGTCGGTCGGTATCTCGGACGCAGAGCGGGCACGCGGCGTGACAGGCGCAGAAGGTGGTAAGGGCGAAGGCCGCGTGCATATCGTCACCAGGAACGGCAAGGCGGAAGCTGTGCCGCATTCGACGTGGATCAAGGGCGAAAGCCTGCCGGTGGTCTTCGAGGACGACAACACGCGCGCTATGGCACAAGCGGCCGTCGATGCGATCAACAATCTACCAGCATCAGAACGGAACGGCCAAATCTATGCCCCGGACATTATGCCATCGGCAGACGGCTATCGTGTGGTTGAGGCGAACCCGGCGAACAAGACGGGCAGTTCCGGCTACCTCGGAGACAACCCGTTCATCATCGATTCGTATGTCTCGCACCTGACCGACAGGGAACCGGCGCACGTTCGCTTCATCCGAAACATCCTCAGCAAGAAAGGCAAGCGCTAATGCACTTCCTTGGCTGGCATCTGTTGGGCGCGTTTCCGGATGACCAACCGGACGATGTCGGCAGCTGGCTGTTGATCCACGCCGGTGAGGCTTTACTACTAGAAATACCGCCAGGATTGACCGTCGAAGTGGTGCGTGACGCTCTCGCCGAACATCACGCCACGCTCCGCTACGTCACCGCCTCGCATGACCACGAGGACCATTTTGACCCAGAGGCGTGGGCCGCGCTCCGCCGCGCCTTCCCGTTCCCGTGCGAGTTCATTCATCCTGCATCGCTGTCTGGCTGGCGGCTGCTTCACCTGGGCGATGAGCCGGTCTGGCTGCTCAAGGCACCAAAGCATTCCCTCACCGACGTGGTGACGGTGTTTCGCGGGGTAGCCATGACTGGAGACATCGAACTCGAAACAGTAGACTCTGTCAACGATGAGGTGCCGCTGACAATGAAGCGGCGGAGCATGAACAGGCTGCGTGGCTTTCAGGACCGAACCGGCTACCACGTCCATTCGATTGTTAGCGCCCACTTGAACGACGTGAGAAGGGGCGTTCAATGGGAAAGCCTCTTCCAGACATAGCCCACACCCGCCACCTGAGCGCCATCTCCCAGGCCGAGGCCGCCGCCAACGCCGTGGACCGCGCCATCGCCGCCATGTCCGGCGCACGTTGCTGACGTGGCCGTGATCATGCGGTGGTAGGAAGTCTGATGCCAGTATTCTCCGCCGACAACCTGAAAGCGCTCCTATTCGGCCTGAGCCTTCGCCTGTACGTCAACGACCTGACTCCAAAGAGAGACACGCCATACTCAGCCTTCGAGGAGCTTGAGTTCGGCGCCGGCGGCTACATACCGGGCCGCCTGCGCTCGTGGAGTATCGACGGCGACAGGGCTACTCACACACCAGAGACCTTTATTTTCCGCGATCCGGTTGGTAAACTATTTGGGTATTTCGTGACACGGGATGACGCGACCGTGGCCTGGGCTCATCGGTTTGTCGAGCCGATTGACGTCAGGTTGCCGGGAACGAGAATCATTATCACGCCGAAGCTCAAGATATAAAAACGTGAGCTATGGCACTCAACAGAAACATTGATGGCTCCTACGTCGGCGACGTCCAGTCCCAGGATTCGGCGCTGGCTGCGTCCGTCGTCGCTGAGGGCAAGACCATCACTTACCGGGACACCGGAGACACATGGAAGAAAGTTGGAGGCGTGCTGGTTCCTCAATCTCTGAAGCTGCTGGCTGCTGAATCGACGGAGCTGGTGGCTGGAGGGACTCCCACTGTCTTGAAGAGTGTTCGGATGTCGAATCGGTCTCTCTCGGGTAAAAGGCTTTCCAGCGTCATCGAGGTCACTGCTATTAGCGCGTCGCCTCTGTTGTCGTTGAAACTGAATTCAGTGGAGATCGCATCTTTGATCCCAACGGTGTCGTGCGTGGAATTGATCGCCGAAATAGCTTCTTTGGCCAACGGGGTCAGCTTGCTGGAGATTGTGGGAACCAACGTGACGATAGGTCTGACGGAGTTCACATCTTCTTGAGGTATTGAAAATGGCTGTAGACATGCGCGGACAGGTAACGGGAGAAAAGATTGCTACTGGTGCCATAAACGGCGCTACGCATATTCAGGACGGTACCGTGCAATCCGCAAAGGTAGCCTTGTCTGCGATCACGGCCACCCTGATCGCGGACAACGCCGTCACGAGCGCGAAGATCGGCCCAGGGGCCATCGAGACCAGCAAGGTATCCGAAAAGGTCAGGACCAGACCCGTCGCTGCCGATGACACGGAAGTGGATAACTCCTCGGCGGCGAACAAGACTGTTTACGAGACCTCCAAAACGGTGACGTTCGCGGTGAAAAACGCCGCCAATGCCACTCCCGACAAAGTGGTTGTCGCCTTGCAAGTCAAGACCAGTGACATTCTCTCTGCAGCAACGGCGGGTTTGTTCATGAACTCGGAAGTCACGGCACGGTCGGAAGTGAGTACTAACCTACTGACCTATGACCTAGTGACTGTGACATTCGAGGTTGGGTCCGGTGCCGGTGCTGGCCAGCTGGCCGAAGGAACTCATTCGCTTAAGATGAAACTCAAGTCACAGCTCGGAACGGCGACTGCGACCATCAAGCTGGTTGAAGTTTATCACGTTATCCTCTGAGAGGAGACATTGTGGCTGTCCGAATGCGTAGTCATCCCGGTAGATTCGGCTCCGTGATTGCCGGGATCACCTTCATCGATGATAGAGTGATCGCGAGTGGAGACACCGCGCTGGTGATGAAGACATTAAGTCTACCATCTTCGTACTTGGGCAAGTCTGTCACCGTGTTGGTAGAGGTGATCAGGGCCGCCATGAGATCGAAGCTGGAGGTGCGATTGAACGGCGTGCTGGTTTCCGTGATTCTTCCCACGGATGACACAGTGGAGCGAACGACTCTGAGATTGCCCTCGTCCAGGTCAGTTATTGCGTTGGTGGGAACCAACGTGACGATAGGACGGGTCGAATTGATCGGAGCGTGACGAGTGCCGGCGCTAGCGGGAGAACCCTGGAGAGGAGCAGCCGTGGCCAGGCTGGAGGTGATCGCCACTCCAGCCAACCACCACTCGGCGTGGGTTAGCTACGACGTCAATGCGTCTCAACCGAGCGCCAACCAGACCACATGGGAGGGGACGCCTGGGAGCAGCTTGACTCTCAGGTTCCGGTGGCATGTGGGCGGGACGGGAAGCACGACGGGAACGGCCAACGCCCCTGATTTTGCCACGGTCAGAGCGATGCTTCCAGGAGGCGCCCAGATAGGGGCGGACTGGTCGGTGGCTTTTCCGGCGGCTGACACCGAAGTAACGCAGGTATTCCACTTCGACGACGATCCGGTGGACGGCAACTTGGACGCCGCGAGGTTGGGCATGGTCGAATTGTACGTCGTGTGGGGCAGAGCAGCAGTCGTGGCCTGGAGCGTGGACTCCAGGGGAGCGACGACCGGGACTATCAACGTCGCTGATCGGGAGCAGCACGCGAGGGGGTACGCAAGGGCGTTGGCAACATTGAGCACCTACGGCGTGAGCAACGCCAGCCTCGGCGGGACGGAGCCGGCCAGCTTCGCCTTCCCCGACTCCGTGTTCCAGCGCTTCGTGCTCGACGCCGTGAGCTATCGCAGCGTGGCCTTCTCGGTGGCTATGCGCCAGTCGAGCACGGACAAGCGCACGGACGCCGGAGTGGTCCAGACTGCAGCCGCACGCGATTACACGTGGAACACGACGGCGACGACGGTGGCAGGCAATGGGCGCGTGAACAACGGTCAATTCACGGTGGGGAGCACGGCGACAGATGTCAGGATCACGACTCCGACCAACGTGTTCGGAGGATCGGCAGACAAGGAATACGCTTGGGCAGCCAGCGGCCATCCGGCTGGGTTTGCCTTATCAGGAGACAACCTCACGGACGATTCCAGAGTGACGGTCGATCCTCGCATCACATTCAGCCAAGTGATGCAGCTCAACAACACGACGTTCCAGACACCGCCAACCGCGCTGGACACGAATACGAGGCCGGTGACATCGCTCGGCAGTCTGATCGCGAGGGCAGTCAATGCCCGTAGCGAGGGGCAGAACAGCTTGGCCTGGACGGAGAAGCTCTGGGACAACGGCGAGCTGATAAGCAGTGAGGCGAGCCCGGCCAAGACGCGGAGCACGACGTCGCAAGCGCAAGGAGGGCAGAACGGCTGGAGCGACGCGTTTATCAATTGGGACAACCAACTACCAACTGGTAACTGGACACAGAAAGAAGTCATTACGACGGCGGACGTGACTGGACTGGAGTTGACGAACACACAGACCGTGGTGCTGTCTGGAGGCACGGTGGACATCAACACCGGGACCACGGGCCAGCTTCCTGAATCTCGTGTGACCTTCAGCGCGACTGGTCACGCGCACACCGGATCCACGGACGGGGCCGCTATCGGCGATCGCGGATAGGATAATCGAGATGCTGGCGGACGGGCCTGCCCTCATCAAGCTGCTTAGAGAAAATCATGGCGAGAACACGCAGCGTCTCCCATATCGGAGACGGCACAACATTGGTGTTTCTCTATCGGCGCGTGAACCCGAGCACCGGCAGCTACTTCACGGATGCCGATATCACGGCCTGCACCGTTGAAGTTCGCAACACAGAGAACAGCGGCACGGCATTGCTGGCGGCGACAGCAATGGTCTACGACGCAAACCTGCGTGGATATCGATACATCTGGACATACGGCAGCAGCCTAACGGGTATTAGCTTCGCCAGTGTGTTCTTTTCGCCGACGCGCGCCGGCTCAGTTGCGGCGGCATTGGCCCCTGATGAGGCGATAGAGATAGACTTGCATGACACACTGAATCGAGTTGCCGCCGTGAAAACCAAGACGGATTCGCTGACGTTCACCGTGGCCGGTAGCGTGGATGCCAACGTACAGCACGTCAATGACATTCAGGTGATCGGCACGGGACAGAGTGGCTCAGAATGGGGCCCATCTTAGACACAGAGACCATCTTTGATGGGATTCAGCTTTGATACTTGGGGAAGATCGTGGCTAGGTCGCTGGCGCGGTAGCTGGGGTGTTGGTGCCGGCAGATTTGGCCTGGTCGGTTTTGGCAGGCCGCCAGAGCAGCCTGTTCCGCCACCGCCATCTCCGCCGCCGGTGTTCATCATCGAGGGCGACGAGGCGACGGTATTCGACGTCGTCTTTGAAGATGTCATCGTTATCAAGCCAGGCAAAGCACGGCGAGCCAAGGCGCCGGCGCGTGCGGTCGCGGAGTCAGCAGCACGGCCGCCGGAGGTGCCGCTGCCAGCGCCAACCACACCGCCGATTCCTACTGCGCCACCCGGCGCAGTAGAAGCAACTCCAGCCGCACCAAGCACTTTTGCGTCTAGGCTGCCGGCTGGATTCTTCGATGAAGAGCCAGACGAACCATTCCGCCCGGCGGCGCGCATCATCCCGCGGCCACCTTTGCCGCCGCTGGTTCACGTCCGCGAAGTCCACGTCATATCCCTGCCGCCGCTCGAAGATGAGGAATGCGTCCACATCGTGGAGGCGGTACGCCAGCAATCACGATTGGCCAGCAAGGCGCTCAATCGCCACGTCCAGGCCATAGACGCAGCCGAGGCCGCAGCCAACGCCGTCGATCGCGCCATTGCCGCCATGTGGGCCGATTTGCTCAAGGTGCTGCGGACGGTCAAAAATCCGTGGGAAGCCTACCAGCACGCGACCAGGGCTATGCGCGGCCTCGATCACCGCATGATCACGGCGACAGCGGCGCCACTCGAGATCATTGCCACGGCAACCAGGAAGCGGACGACAGCAGACATCCTGTATACCACGCCGCTTACTAGCCTGGCTCACGCGGCGGCACAGAAGCGACTGCCGCGGCGCTTGCACGAATCGCGACTGCTGCGCGAAGACTTGGCCCCCGGCGCCGCAAACCTGTTCCTGCACCCGCACGTCCCCGGATACCTTGGCACGGCCGATTTACTGCGGCTCCTGCGAGATCCATCATCCATGACGCGCGCCGAGCAGCTGGAGTTGTTCGCGTCGATCCTGTTCCCGACGCCGCCGAAGTCGGCCATCGATCGGGTTGTTTACGGCGATTCGGCCGGCGGTTTATCTTGGATGGCGCGGCTGCAAGCGGCGACCAAGCTTGCAGAGCCGGCGCACGTTGCTGACGTGGTGAGCCGTGGGTATGCGGCCGGCAAGACGCAGCGGGAGATTGCCAAGGACCTGCTGCCGATCGTGCAGAACGTTCGCAGCTCGGCGCGGCGGATTGCTCGTACAGAGGGCCTTCGAATTGCGGGAAGCGTTCAAATGGCCTGCCATGAGCAGTTAGGCGACCTCGTGATCGGCTATACCCTACACGCGACAGACGACGAGAATGTTCGGCCGTGGCACTGGAAGAGGAACGGCCAGGTGTATTACGCGAATCCGGCGCCAGGACAGAAGGGATATCGCCAGCTCCCGAGACCGCCGATGGAACCAGAGGACCCAGCAGAGCGACCTCCGGGAACACCGCAATTGGCGCACAATTGCAGGTGTTTTACAACTCCTGTGTTGCGACCTGTCGGCTCGCCGCGGCAAGCTGCTGCGGCTGGATTAGTGCAGGTTTAGGCGAAATGCGTCATCGGCTGGAATCGAACCAGCGTCTCCGATTTGATTTTACACAGCCGTTTAGCCGGCTAGCACGGCGTATTGAGACTGCAACGGCGCCCTACCACTAGACCACGCGACGCATCAGTCATCAACAGGTGGCATTAGCCGTCACAGCACCGCCAGTATCTCGTGTTCCCGCAGAATCACGTACTCATCCTCGTCGTCCCGCTTCATCGTCGGCCCGCCGTAGGTCTGGCCACCGTAAGCGTTGAACACGACCCGCTGTTTCTCCCTGACACGCATTTTCAGCAAGACCTGCTCGCCGGTGATCGGGTGCAAACTGTTGAAATACATACCTGGGCCGACGCTGACGACGACCCCGGTTTGCGTCTTGCGGTTCTTGGCCGTGTCCGGCAGGGCGATTCCGCCCGGCGTCATCTCCTCCTGTCGGTCTCGGCGGACGATGACATGATCGCCGAATGCTTTGGCGCTGGCTAACGGGTGGGACATGGGTGCTCCTTTCACAGTGAGTTGAAAAAATCTGACTGTCCTTTATATATTCGCCCCGATATTTGCTGCGATTTCTCGGCGCGACCTCTCCGGCTCTGTCACTTTCCAGTGTTCAAATCGCCGCTCCCACCTGGCCTCGTCTTCGTACCACTCGATTGGTTTGCGGGGATGCTCGCGCACCAGGCGGGCCTCAATCGAGCCAGTTGGCCACATGAGTTCCATCGGATCACAGCCAATCGCTCGCGCCTTGCAGAGGTAGCAGTTGCACCCCGAAAAATTATTGCTCATTGGTCTTGACACGCCATTCGTCGATTTGCATTAGGTTGGGAAGATTTCCTACGTTCAGGTCATGACAACGGCCGTCAAACGTCGGACCCATCAGAGAGCGCCCCTGCAGATCAAGCGCCTACTCCACGAATCCCACATGGCCTCTGAATCTACCAAACCCGAGGTGGATTGGGAAGCCGGGATCATCCGCGGCGTGAAGATTCTTGGGCGCACCAGCCCGAATTGCCACGGCATCGACGGTATTGACGGCACCGAGTATACGACCGAGGCGATGGAGGCGGCCAGGCCTCTTTATGAAGGCCGCCTCGTCAATATTGATCACCCGCCCCGCAAAGAGCCGACCAAGGATCGCAGCTCCTACGACCGCTTCGGCAAACTCGTCAACGTGCGCGTCGAGGAAGGTGGCCTGTTTGGCGACCTGCACTTCCTCAAGACACACCCAATGGCGCGGCGTGTGTGCGAGGCTGCCGACAAAATGCCGGACCTCTTCGGCCTGAGTCACAACGCCTACGGCAAGGGCGAGGTCCGCGACAAGAAATACGTGATCACGTCCATCCCAGAGGTTCGTAGCGTTGACCTCGTTGCGGATGCTGGCAGCGTCAAGAGCCTATTCGAATCCACGGAACAGAGAAAACCCATGAAGATCAAAGAATACCTCACCGCCTGTCTGCCACTCATCGAGTCGAAGAAGGCACGTAAGCCCATCCTCGCCAAGCTGCTGGAGATGTGCGACGACGACAAGATGAAAAAGGTCATGGAGGAGGATATGCCGCCGCTTGAGGACGGCACCGACATGCCGGCGCCCGAGGCGGCCACGGACCCGGACCAGGCCCTGAAGGACGGCTTCCGCGCAGCCCTCAATGCTTTGGTCGATTCGGCGCTCGCCGGCGACATGGATGAGGGCGCGGCCGTTTCCAAGTTCCGCGACCTGCTCAAGACCCACGGCAAGCTGACCGCCGCCCCCGAGGCCCCGGCCGTTACCGAAGGCGAGGAAGAGGACGATGAGGACGAGGAAAAGGCCATGAAGGAATCGCGCGAACTGAAGCAGGCCCGCGAAGAGCTGGCCATCCGCGACCTGATCGAATCGGCGGAACTGAAATTCGCCAAGCAGGAGGCCCGTAAGGCGTTTGTGAAGTCGCTGGTGCCGCTCGACGCTGGCGAGCGCAAGGCCATGATCGACGAGCGTAAGTCGCTGGTCGAGTCGGCGCCGCAGAGCAATCGCCCGCGCAGCCAGTCGAGCGGCAATGTGCGGCCCGTGATCGAGAGCAAAGACGGCAAGTTTCCGACCAATGCCGAAGAACGCAAGCGATGTGCCGCTGCGAATTGACCTGGGTTCGCTGGATAGCTGATAACGGAACCGAACAGATTCACCCAATACAAAGGGCCAGACGATGGCTAATGAAGCGAACATTCCGGCTTTTCTGGGCGAGAAAGACACCTTCAGCATCTCGTCCGATTTCGTCAACTTCGCCACTGGAACCGACGGCTGGACCTCGCTCGTGGTCGACGCCGGAACGTCTGTTGCCGTCAACGATGCCCGTGGCGGCGTTCTGACATTGACCAGCGGCGCGACCGATAACAATGAAGTCATGGTGCGGTCGACCACGGAACTCTTTCTGCCGACCGCCAGTCGGCCGTCATTCGCTCGTGTCCGTCTGTCGCACGCCGAAGCGAATACCGATGACGCCAATCTGTTTTTCGGTTTCGCGTCAGCGGCCGGTGCCAACCTGATGGTAGACGATGGCGCTGGCCCGCGCGTTACTGGCTCGATCTTCTGCGTCGAGAAGCGCGACGGCGAAACCGCCTGGCGCTGCACGACCCGCAACGGTACGACCGTGACGACCACGCTCAGCGGCACGGCCAACAACATGACCAGCGGCGAATATCACGAGTTGGAGCTGCACATCAAGGAACGCGACGCGCTCAACTGTGTCGTCACCTTCCTTTACGACGGCATCTATCTCCGCGACACAACCACTTACGCCAACGTGATCGAGCACGTCGTCGCCTACGCCAGCCTGACGGAGATGAATTTCGTGCCGCTGTACGTCAAGGCGGGCAGCGCGAATTCTGAGGTGCCGCTGGTCGATTGGTCTTTGGCCGCGCAGACTCGCTAACACCGGAACCGGAACAAGAGAACCTTCAGGAACAGGAAATAACATGGCAAAGCCAAACTACCGCGGCCTGGTGCATATTTTCGAGGCGGCGGAGAAAGAAAAGCGCAGCGCCGAAGAGGCCGTCCGGCTTATCCATGAGTCGGTGGTCGCCAAGGACTTCGATTGCCGCGAGTTCGACTTCGGCCGTCTGTTCGCCGAATGCTTCAGCTGGAACGACTTTCACACCTGCCGCTCGACGGGCAAGCTAGCCCGTGAGGTTATGGAAGCCGCCGGCCCGGTGATGACGTCCAGCTTCCAGGGGATTTCCGGGCAGGTGATTTATGGACTGATCATGGATGACTACCAATCGCCGGAGTTCATCTTCTCGAAGCTGATTCCGACGCGCAAGACCGATGTGCAGTTCGAGAAGATCGCCGGCGTGAGCGAGATCGGCGACGAGGCGCAGATCGTGAAGGAAGGCGACAACTTTCCGGTTGTCGGCATGACCGAGAAGTATCGCCATGCTCCGATTCTCAGAAAGCGCGGCTTCCGTGTGCAACTCACGCGCGAGGTGCTGTTCTTCGACCGCACGAGCGACGTGCAGCGCAAGGCCAGCGGTGGCGCCAAGGGCATGGGCCAAAACCGCGAGAAGCGGGCGGTCGATTGCGTGATCGACGAGAACGCTGGCGCCGCGTCCGCGATTGTCGGCGGGCACAGGTGGCACTATCTCGGAAATAGTATTGCCACTTATGGAAATAATAGTGGAAATCATGATTGGGATAATCTGGCGGCTTCAAATGCGATTGTGGACTGGACAGATTTGGAAGCGGCGGAATTGCTGTTCGACGCCCTCACCGATCCCGTCACCGCCGAGCCCGTCGTGTTCACGCCGAAGCACCTGGTGTGCGCCACCACGAACAAGCAGACCGCTCTGCGTATCCGTAACGCCACGGAAATCAATGTGGTAACTCCGGGCTTCGCTACCAGCGGCAACCCGACCGAAACGAAGGTCGGCAATCCTTACGGGAACAAGTTTGAGGTGCTAACTTCGCCGTACGTCGCCAACCGTCTGGCGACTGATACTAGCTGGTTCTACGGTGACATTCAGGCGGCGTTCGAGTTCGTCGAAGCGTGGCCCGAAGAGGTCAAGCAACTCGCCAGTGGGACGCAGCTTGAGTTCGACGCGGATATTGTGCAGCAGTATCGATTCAGCCATTTCGCCGACTACAGCACGAAGGAGCCGCGGGCTATGACCGCGTCCACGGCGTAATCCACTAACAAAACCTGGAGGTCTGCTGCGATGGCGAAGGATGTGAGCTACAAGCCCAAGACGGATCTGGTGGACGACATGGTAGACGAGGCGCCGGCGAAGGGTCCGCCCAGCGTCGCCGTGATGGCGCCGCCTCCAGCGGTTCTTGCAAAGGCAGCGCCGCCCGCTCCGCCTGTTGTTGAGGCGCCGCCAGTCGACGACCGCTTTCCCTGGGGATACTTGGTGAAACATCCGTCGTTCGGCACGATGCGCGTCCGCAAGGATGAGGCGGCCAGCGATGGCGAGGCCATTGAGGTCTACCGCAAAAAGAAGTGCCCGCACATGAAGACGGCACAGCTCACGGACAGCGGCATGCGGATCGCGGTTTTGAAGTTCACTCCGGCCGCAACCGAGAAGGGCAAGTAAATGGCTCTGGTCCTGGCTGACGGACAACTGGCAGCAACGGTGGGGACGATACTCGCTCCGTCACGAGACGAGCGTTTTGTCGCCGTGATGCTGGCCAACACCGCCGAGCAATCGCAGCAGGTCACGATGTTGCTGCTCCGCGCCGGCAGCACGGCCCGCAGGCTGGTACGCGGCAAGTTGCTCAAGGACGAATCCTGCCAGATTACCGGAATCCCGATTGATCCGAGCGACACGCTTCAGGCTTACGCTGACGGTGGATCGGCGGTTGATTACACGGTGACGATGAGCGTGGGCCAGTTCTCGGTTACGTTCCGCGACGGCTCAGGGGCGCCAAAGACCAGCCAGGCAATCGAGGTGACGCTGCCAGAGAGCGGCGACCTGACGGCGGATGGCGTGAAGGTCAGTGGGTTGCTTGAAGAGGTGCGGGACGTGTTGCTGAAGATCGCTTAGCGGGGGATTCATGGCTCAGCAGGCGATCAACACAACCGCCATCACCACGGAGCGCCAAAGGGATGGCGCCGATCTGCTCAAGCAAAAGGTGATTGGCGATCTGGTTGTCGGCATCCGGGTCGACACCCTGCCGACCAACGAAGCTGAACGGCTGGCGGCGGATGGGAAATTCTACCCGCTGACGACCGACAAAGACGGCAATCTGCGTGTAGCATTGCCAGCGACGACGATAGTGAAAACGGAAGAACTTGAGGTGTTGCGGGAAATCCGCGACTTGCTAATCGAGAACCGCGATCTGTTGCTGAAGATCGCCTAAACGAGGAGATAATTCATGTCCGTTGAAATGCTTGCCCGTGTTGGGATGCAGAGCGGTTTGAGCGGCAAGGAAATGCCCAGCATGTCGCCTTACGGCTCGCTGCACATCAAGGACGAGTTCGCGGCTGCCGTCGAAAAGGGCCGCTGCTTCGCGGTCGCCAACCAATCTGGCGTCACTTCTCAGGCCGGTCTGTCTGGTACGACCCCGGTGCTGACCCTGGCGAATCCTGCCGGCTCTGGCGTTACCGGGCGGCTTTGGTATGCGGGCTACGTCAACGAAGTTGCCAACACCGCGGCCGCGACGGCCTGGCTCGCTGTCGGAAGCAACACGGTCGCCGCCGCCGTGACTGGCACTCTGACCACGGCTCACCGCAATCTCAAGCTGGGCTCGGCTGGCATCGTGGCTGGAGCCCAGGGCAATCGCATTGTGCCGTTCCTGGCCGCAACTCTGCCGGCCGCTCCGGTGGCCATCGCTATTCTCGGCGTCGGTCTCACTGGCGCTATCACCACCATCCCGAATCAGACGGCTTCCGGCCGCTTGTTCAATGGCTCCGTGCTGATTCAGCCGGGCGTTAACATCAGCATCCAGTTCTCGACCGCGACCGGCACCAGCTCGACCCTGTGTGAATATATCTGGCAAGAAGTGGACCTCTTGTAAGCCGGATGAACTAACGCTCAGACATAGGAGATAATTCATGTCCGTTGAAATGCTTGGTCAAGTTGGGATGCAGTCCGGCCTGACTGGTAAGGCCGTGCCCAGCATGTCGCCTTACGGCTCGCTGCACACAAAGGACGAGTTCGCGGCCGCTGTCGAGGCCGGCCGCTGCTTCGCGGTCTGTAATCAGGTCGGCGTGGCTTCGCAGGCCGGCCTGTCCCTTACGACCCCGGTGCTGACCCTGGCGAATCCTGCCGGCTCTGGCGTTACCGGGCGGCTTTGGTATGCGGGCTATGTCAACGAGGTGGTGAACGGCGCGGCCGCTACTGCCTGGCTCGCTGTCGGCACCAACACCATCGCAGCGGCTGTCACTGGGACGCTGACGACCACGCACCGCAATCTCAAGCTGGGCTCGGCTGGCATCGTGGCCGGTGCTCAGGGCAATCGCATTGTGCCGTTCCTCGCTGCGACGCTCCCGGGTGTGCCTGTGGGCCTGTTCATTCTCGGTGTCGGCCTGACGGGTGCGATCACGACCGTTCCGAATCTCGATCCGTCTGGCCGCTTGTTCAATGGCTCCGTGCTGATCCAGCCCGGTGACAACATCAGCATCCAGTTCAGCACGGCCACGGGCGCGCTGTCGACGAGCTGCGAATATATTTGGGAAGAGTGCAATTTGGTGGTCTAACTCCTGCCAGCGTGGACGTGGCGCCTGCGGCCTGCTGCCGGCGCCTTCCCAAGACGTAAGAGGTTGCGAGTGTGGATTCACGATTCGTACCACGAAGCGGGGCGCCGCACTACATCGGCGAGCCTGGCGCACGCGCCGACAACCGCGACGGCACGCTGCGCTCGTTCCCGACTTCCGTGGATGGCACGGTAGACGAATGCACTACGGTCGAGTACCTGACGACGGGTGAGCACTGGTACTTCGACGGCGACGGCTGGAAGCGCCGGATGACTGATGGCGACCGTGTGATGAATGCCGTCAACGATATGCGGAAGCAATTGTCAGCGGACAACGAGCGGCTGATTGCGGTGATGACCGAAATGCGCGACCTGCTGCTGAAGATTGCGTGATAGGTGAGAAATGGCAACAAGAGCGGCCAATATTCAAACGGCTTTGGACCAGGTCGCCGTCTTGTTGGTTGAACTCACGGTTGACCCGAAACCTGATTACAGCGTGGACGGTAAAAGCTACTCATGGGCTAGCTATTTCAGCATGCTGGTCGACAAGCAGGAATCCTTGCAGAAGGCTTTGGCTAACGCAAGTGGACCATACGAAATCAGCACGCGGGGGTATGTATGAGCATTGAAATTCCAGGCGAGTCGCAGCAAGAGACGGCGCATGAAGTGATTCAGGTTCTGGTGACGCTCGACCCAGCGACCGGGAAGATCGGCATGCAAACGAACCTGCAGGCGAACCCGATGAACTCCCTGGTGATTCAGGGCCTGCTCGACAATGCCAAGGGCGTGGCGAAGCAGATGGCGCAGCCCCATCAGCAAAACAACATCGCCTTGCCGCCCGTAGCAATGAACGGTCGGCGATTTTGACAGCGGGCCGGGACAGAGAAGCGGAACCCAAGAGAAGGAAATGAACAATGCCTCGACGATACTCGATTGACGGCGAGCAAAACATTGCTTCGCCAACCGTGTCTTTGCTCGGCCTCACCGGCGGCACCACGATTCGGCCAGAGGTCTATGATGGCTGGATCGGCTCCGAGGCGACTCCGGCCGATAATACTGTTGTCTGGTACATCCAGCGCTCGACGGCCGCCGGCACCTCGACGGCGGTGACACCGCAGGCACTCGACAGCGGCGATCCAGCTGCAAACGCGACGTCCGGTGAGAACCACACCGTCGAGCCGACCTACACGGCGAACGCCATCTTGTTCCGACTCGGCCTGAACCAGAGGGCCAGCCACAAGCTGAATCTTGATCCGGCGAGCCCGATCCGCCTGCCGGCCACGGCCAGCAACGGCGTCGGCCTGTACCCGGTGCACGCTTCGGCGACCGGGCTCATGAGTGCAACAGTCTGGTTCATAGAATGATTTAAGAGTCGTTTTGTCTTTATATCCGGTTCATTGAGTAAATAGTAGCGTCATCCCGTCGTCGGGCGCGGGTCGGCCTTTGCTCCTTATGGCGGCCCGCGCCGTCCTATGCAGAAGTTCTTCGGGAGGAGAACAATGCAAACCTGTGGCGTCTGTCGGCAGGCACTTCGAGAAGATGACCATCTCATCACCCACCAATTCGCCAGCGGCGCCATAGCTCAGGCGTGCCGGGACTGTCTCTCTGAAGATCGCGGCACTGAACCGGATTGGGTGCCATATCCTGTCGGTGCCTGGATTCCAGAGGTCGGCGAAGGATTGGGGCGTCGTAAGGTGCGCATCTGCGGCATCTGCCGGACGGCCTTGCGCTGGGACGAGGACAACCACTGCATGCGCGTGAGCCCAGAGGATATCGGCGAAGGCGAGTTGAAGCCGGGGTGTTATATGTGCTGCTCTGGGTGTGTTGATTTCTACAAGCCGAAGATACTCGGTCGCCTGATACGCGATGGGATTCTCAAGCCGGAAGTGACGGTCAGGACCATGCCGAGGAACGCATTGCTATGACGCTGACGCCGGGAGATTTCCGAAGCCTGATGCTGCGGTTGGCGGAACAGTCAGACGTCGAGAGCCGTCGCCAGCAGATGGAGAAGCTCATCTGCCGTACGCTGGAATCTCTTGGTTACGCTGGCGGCATCGACGTGTTTCTGGAAAGCATGGCTGAGCGCCGGCATTCCGACCATTCTGGCGTTACGACGTGGTACACGACATGAACAACTCCTATCAATCACTCCCGGCCCACTCCTTCGCTGGCGAGGTGCATTCGTACTACCCAGAGCACGACCGTGTTGAGGTGCGACCACTCGCGCGATGCTGTCACTGCGGTTATATGTGGGAGCACAAACCAGGCTCCGGGCGGCTGCGCGGCTTCTGCCAGAACTGTAATGGTTTCGTCTGCGGTCGGCCTGATTGCGTCGCTGGTGGGTGTGTGCCGGAGATGCAGCGGCTGGAGAACATAGAGGCGGGGCTGGGCTGCTGGAGTGACTTCAAGCCGATCAAGGTAAGTGTGCCGGCGATTGTGCCAGGACGGTGAGTGTGCCACTCGTAGACGACGAAATCTACTTCGAAATACTTGACGAGCGCCCGCGGTGGCACCGCCACCGGCGCAAGGGCCTGCGCGACCAGAACGTCCCTGACGTATTCTTCTACCCTGACGACACAGTGTTTGAGATGGGTTGGGAGGGATTGACCGCGCGGCTCCCTCCCGGTCGCCGGCGTCCCTCCCGCCCGCGAACCTCAACCGCCGATTCCCGAATTTTCCCGGAACTGGAAGATGCCGATACGCTCATGGCCTGGGAGCGCACACAGCCCGTGCGCCACGTCCGGCGCCTGCCAGTGCTGCACCGTCCAGAGCAATCGGACCATATCAAGTTCTTTGCGGACACGGAAGAGGCCAGCGTATTCCAGACGGCGGAACGCGACATGCGCCGACTGCGGCACTTGCCGCGACGTCTGCCTGTCGATGAGCCCTTGCTTGATCCAGAGGGTACATCGGCGCTGTTGTCGGCCTTCATGGACTGGCAGGCCATGGATATTGCGGCGCCGATGCGAATTCACCACCGCTTGCGCGCCGAGGTGGACCACTCGACATATCCGTCAGGGGAACTTGTCAACCCCGGCTTTGAGCTGGTCTGGTCGAGCTTTGACGTCGCTCAACCGCGTCACCGATTCCGCACGCGATCGAGGCCGGTCGAGGAATCGCCGCTGCCGTCCTATCCCGGCCTGGACATGGCGGACGAGCACCCATTGTCGTGGACAATGGCTCAACCTCGAGCGCGCGCACGCATGGGCCGTCAGCGCCTTGACGCTGGCTCGCCGACACCGCAAGGCCCTGGCACAGTTTCCGACGTCCAGCCCAGCGATTCCGTCGTCTGGATGGATTTCAACATCGGCCGACTGATTCACCGACCGCCAATCCGCCGCGACATTGATAGGCTTGCGTTTTTTGCTGACGACGACCGCGCCATCGCCATCCGCATGGACTGGCTCGGTGATACGCCGCATCGCACCAATCGCCGGGCCACGCACCGCATCGATGAACCAGGGGACCGGCCACACGAACAAGCCAGTCTGGACTCAGACCAAGTGGCCGAAATCATTGTTGCCGCCGTCCGTGAGCAACCGGGCCGTATCCGCAGATTACCGCGGTCGCCACGCGAAGCGGCTGAGACGGGCATCGTGTCTATCACCGAACTCATTTTCAACGAATACCGCGTGTTCGACGACCAGCCAAGGCCGCGCCGGGTGCAGATGCGCAGCCGCGCTGCGCAGGTAGAGCAGCAAGTCAGCTATAACGGTAGCCTGACGGTCACCGGACCTTATGTTGTGATCGCCGGTTCGATCTTCGTTGCCGGCGCCGTCGCAGGAGAAGTAACGACATCATGAGCGCGATGGCGATTGTCACTGGTGGGTTGCTTCCCGGCAGCACCGGCGTGGTGCTCATGGCCAGGATTGTCGGCGCCGACAGCGTACCGATCACGCAAGCAACTATTTCGACCATCACCTATGTCGTGCGGAACACGACACAGGCAACCACGGCGCAGGCGTCGACGTCGCTCACGGTCTCGTCCGTGGTATTCGACGACCTGCAAACGGCTGACGATGCGTGGTCGATAGACAGCCCGACGTCACCGGGGCCGGACGGTAGGAGCGGCTATAACCTACGATTTACGGTGCCGGCCTCTGTCCTGTCGCCGACAGTAGATCTCGACGATTACAGGGTCGACGTCTTGATAACGCCTAGTTCAGGCCAGCAGCTTATACAGCCGTTTAGCTTTTCACTCTTGCGCGTTTACACATAACATGCAACTCTGACGGCTTGACCTCGATTCAGTCTCGGCGTGGTCATTGCTCTTTCAAGAGGCCATCTTTTGATTCGTCGCCAGAACGTCGACGAGTCTAGAATGCAACCAACGACACCAAACGACATGGCTCAGCTAGATCATAGTGACGATTTTTTGGTATGGGATAATTCGGAGAGAATTACTTACGAATCCACGGACGGTCGCAAGGCGTCTGTCGCTGGCTGTCTGCGCATCGAGTTGACGCTGAAGGAGCAGGCCGTATCGGGTGGTGGCTATCTCGGCGCCGACCTGAACTGGCTCATTCCCAGAAAGCGATTGCCGGCCGGGTTCGTGATGGGTGATCCTGGCAGCACCGTCACGGACGACAAGGGCAACAGTTTCACGGTGCTCGATTGCGCCAAGCAGGTCCGCGACAAGACGGATACACAAGTGTTCCGCCTGCACACTCGCAACCTGGCCATCGCCTACCAGCTTCGCGACCTGATCACCATTGAGCGTGCCCACATCACCTACGACGCGGCTGGCGCCATGGTGAAGTCGTGGCCGCCAGCGGGCGGTAGCAATCTGTACGCGAGCCTGCCGGCAAAGGTGCAGCTGCTGTCGAAGGAGTTCAGCGAGGAGCGTGGCATCAGCGGATTCAAGGGAACGCATGCGGTTTATGTGTCGCGCCAGGTGCCGCTGGTGACGTTCGAGGACCGGATCAGGTGGACTGATGCGGGAGTGACGTACTACCTGAATATCGCCGGTGTCAGGAACCCGGAAAGACTAGACGAGTTACCGCTTCTGGACGCAATACTAGCGGTGTAGCTTTTGCTTCTGGCTTCGCGTCAAGTTTACTCTAAACGTCATGATATCGGGGCGTATGGACTGGAACGACGACGCGCTGGGCCAAATCAAGGCGCTGGCTTTCGAGCGCATCGCCCGCGTCACGGTCGAGTACCATACGCTCGTCTTAGAGGAACTGAACATCAGCAATCCTCGGCCGTACAAGACGCCGAGCAGACCAGGGGAACCGCCCAGGAAAAGGACAGGTTGGCTACAACGGCACGTGGTGTACCAGCTGGACGAGAAAGCGCTTACGGGGCGGGTTGGGCCATCGGTGAATGCAATCTACGGCGTTTTCCTTGACCTTGGAACCCGTTGGATGGCCGCCCGCCCCTGGCTCTTGGCGACAGCGAAAAAATACTGGAGTCGACTTCAGAAAATCACAAGGGAGTAAACATGGGGCTTTTTAATCGCATCGCCGCTTTCTTTGATCCGTGGCGTGAAACAAAGCTGACGGCCACGCGCCTGATGCTGGTGGACGCTTGGGACGTTGGGATGTACGCGACCGAGCGAGTCGGCCAGCGGCACCCGTCCATCGAAGACCTGGTGTGCGTCCGCTGTGATGTGGTCGGCTTACAGGGCGACAGGTGGGAAATTGTCGAGCACTATGAGGGGCAGTAATGCCAGCCGCACCCGTCGAGGACGAAGACACCAAGGCCGCCGTCGTGACATTCTGCCTGGCCTTGCCGGCGCTGAATGCCGCGCTGCCCGGTGGCATCCACGACGGCCCCTTGCCGAGCCCGACGACACGGCCCTACGGGCGCATCACCTGCACGCAGGGGCCGCGACCGAACATGATGCACGCTCCGGTGCGGGCCGGCAGCGGCTACCACGATTTCCGGAAGGTCACGGTGACGATAACCGGAATCAAGGCGGCCGTCGTCACGGCCCTGGGCCTGCTCCGTGGCCGGTTGGAGTGGCAGCCACGCGACACGACTGACGCCAGCGGCAACGTCAGCAAGCCCATGACGTTGCCGAATGCCACATTGATCATGGTTTCGCCGTTGCCAGGATCGCCACGCATGGAACCGGAAAAGACCAGGGCACAGGGTGACGTGTTCTGGAACGGCATCGCCGAGTACGAAGTCTGGACCGGGAGGAATGTGACATGAGCGACGACATCGCACCAGCACAGCGGCCAGCGGCCACATTCGAGGACCCGGCGACCATCGTTGCCGAGCGGCGCGAGCAGGCCGGACTTGAATTCATGACGGCGCAGTGCCCGCGCTGCGGACTGGTGCATTCCGTGCTCGGCACAAAAGCAACACAGATCGCCTGCCAGTGTGGCGCCTGGATCGACCTGCAGTAACCGGAATCAGAGAAAAGGACAAAGAAGATGGCGAATACGAACTTCGTTCCAGGAACCGTAACTCCAGTCAGCTTCCAGGTTTTCGGTCAAGGCATCGTGAGCCTGCTGAACATCACAGGCCACAGCATGGACGAGATGACGCAGCTCTTCGACGTGAGCAACACCGGCCACGGCGGACGCACAGCTCGACTGGCCGGCAAGGGCGACCACAGCGGCACCGTCAATGCGGACTTTGACCTGGACGCGCCGCCATATCTTAACCCGCCGAACATCCGGTCTGGCGTCAGCGGCATTATCCTTGCCTACTTCTCGCATTACTCTCTGGGGCGGCCGATGCAGATTCCAGTAATCATCGAGAAGGTTCATTACGAGGTGAGCATCGGCTCGCAATCGAAGTGGTCGTTTGACGTGAAGGAGAACATCATCGCTGGATCGTTCGTCATGCCGGCGGCGTAATACGTGGGCAGAGGCAACGAACCGGTTGGCTGAACACGCCAGCATCGAAGCCAAGACG
>ERZ1292623.190-Hain-H51-01um-R1-190-length-69649-cov-7_pt2 | contig 21768 bp, 22 predicted proteins | sample MGYA00564398_ERZ1292623 | MGnify/ENA primary metagenome ERZ1292623 (study PRJEB36523, sample SAMEA6512633) | groundwater metagenome | collected 2019-01-07 | study: AquaDiva: Metagenomics assemblies of 32 groundwater samples | reverse complement strand
TGACCGTGTGGGGCTGCCCCACGACGCAGGCGCCGGAGGAGGTGAGGGTGGGGGTTTGAGGAGGATCATTCTCTTCAGGGACATCTTCTACACTGATGGTGAATGGAATGGTCTGCGCAGGAACGGTCTGGGTGTAGGGCCCCGGGTCCATGGCCGAGAGTTTCGCTCCAAAATATATATCAAGAGGAGGATTCGGCGTGGTGGATGTATAGAGTGGTTCTGATGACGAATCACATCGAACCGTCGGATTGCTCGTCGTATAGTGAGAACGTTCGTACCAGAATTTGCCGTATGTTTCGTTGAATACGAACTGCGGATTAAATGTTCCCGGTTGAGTCAGCGTACATTCCTGACTGTCATTTGATATCGAAGTACAATTCATGCCGGAGAGGCCGCTCACTTGTTTTGCCGGCGGGTGTACCGAAAACGAAACATAGCTTATGAAGGTAATGGAGCCTAATTGGTAGGGGCCATAAAATCTGTCCTTCGCATTACAAATGCCGGGAGGATTCGTTGCGTTTGGCATCCAGTCACCGTTCGGCGAATCCGCCGCGTGGCCGGTCGCGAACCAATAGATATCTTCGATCACATGCGGCACGAACTCGAGGCGAATCTTGGTCCCTTCCGGTACGGTCGCGCCCGAAGCAAGCACCTCCCCAGTTCCAGCATTCACGACGCGCACGTGGTATTTGACCGTGATGTTCGGATTGGAAAGCACCTTAAACATCGGGTTCCACGAGTGGTCGCCGCCGGTGTCACGGAACCAAAAGTGTTTCGACACGGTCGTACTCCATAGCACATCTTCCGCATGCGCGATCGAGATCCATGCGCCGAGCAACGTAGCACTAATGAGAACCGCGAGCGAGATGGAACGAACAGATGACATTCCCCTCATTATGCGCCACTAACACCTGACGAGAAAGGGAGAGGTGTGTATAATCCTCGCATGTCCCAGAAGCTCCCTACCGATCCCTACAAAGGCGTCCGTGATTTTTATCCGGAAGACCAATTCGTACAGGATTATATCTTCGAGCATATGGCGCGCACGTGCGAGCTTTTCGGCTATGAAGAATACAACGCCTCCATCCTCGAGCCGGCCGAGCTCTACCGCTCGAAGACGAGCGAGGAGATCGTAAACGAGCAGACGTACACATTCACCGACAGGGGCGAGCGTGAAGTGACGCTCCGTCCCGAGATGACGCCGACTTTCGCGCGCATGATCGCGGCGCGCTCGCGTGACATAACGATGCCCGCACGCTGGTATTCCATCGGCAACTTCTTCCGCTACGAACGGCCGCAGAAGGGCCGCATCCGCGAATTCTGGCAGCTGAATGCCGATATCGTGGGGGCCGCCGGCATTGAAGCAGACGCGGAGGTGATTACGCTCGCGCACGCCGTCATGAGAAGCTTCGGCGCCGACGAGCGCAATTTCGAGATACGCGTCTCCGACCGACGCTTGCTCGATGCTGCATACGATGATGCCGGTATCAATACGGACGTACGTCATGCGCTCACGCGCCTTCTCGACCGCCGCGCAAAGATACACGACTTCCCCGCACAGATCGAATCGTTGGTCGGGAACGAACGTGCGAATTGGCTTCTTGAACATCTCGATCGCACGACCTCCACTGGCTATCTCGAAAAGTTGAGTGCTCAACTGCGCTCGCTGGGGATTGGCAACATGCTCGTGGATACCTCCGTCACCCGCGGATTCGACTATTACACCGGTATGGTCTTCGAAGTATTCGACACTTCCGGCGAAAATCCCCGAGCGCTCTTCGGCGGCGGCCGCTACGACAATCTCATGACGCTTTTCGGGCACGAGTCCATTCCCGCCGTCGGCTTCGGTATGGGCGATGTGACGCTCCGCGATTTTCTGGAGACTCACAACTTGACGCCCGATTACATCCCCACGACGGAGTTGATGCTCTGCGTCGTCGACGAGAGCGCGATGGGCCACGCGCAGAAGCTCGCGCAAGACCTCCGGCGCGAAGACGTCGCGGTCGCTGTCAATTTCTCCGGGAAACGCATCGGCGACCAGATCCGTCAGGCTGACAAGATGAAAATTCCGTACATGATTGCCGTCGGCGAAAAGGAGCGCGATTCAGGCCAGTACACTCTCAAAAACCTCTCCACCGGCCACGAACTCACCACGACCGCCGACAAGATCGCGGAGCATTTGTTCAGCTCACTCGGGTAGTCTGTAGTGTGTAGACTGTAGTTTGTAGTATGGCACACTACCGAAACCTAATCGTTTGGCAAAAGGGTATGGAACTTGTGGTAAGCATGTATCGCTACACGCGCACCTTCCCATCAAATGAACAGTACGGACTGATAAGCCAAATGCGTAGGGCCGCCGTATCAATCCCTTCCAACATTGCTGAAGGAAGTCGTCGACGAGGCAAAGATACAGCGCATTTCCTCAATATAGCCTTTGGATCCGCATCAGAACTCGACACGCAACTTGAGGCAAGCAGACATCTTGGTTTTGGCATAGCAGCGGAGCGGGAGGTGTGCGAAGGATTGTTAAGCGAAATCTTGCGTATGCTCAATAAAATGACACTCAGCAAGTAAACTACAAACTACAATCTATAAACTATGAAAACTGTTGTCTTCGACATCGAGACCGCCGGCGATTGGAACGCGGGAGCGTGGAAGCCGGAGGATTTGGAACTCACGATTTGCTGCGCATACGATTCCGAAACCGATTCCTACGATTCGTTCCTCAAAGAAGACCTGCCACGCTTTTGGAAACTCTTGGAAACGACTGATCTCCTCATCGGCTACAATTCTGATCACTTCGATATCCCTGTCCTCAATAAGTACTATCCCGGCGACCTCTCGAAGATACGTTCGCTCGATCTCTTGAAAGAAATCTCGAACGTGCTCGGTCGCCGCGTGAAGCTCGATGCCATCGCCGAAGGCACCTTGGGCGTCAAGAAGATAGCGAACGGCCTCCAAGCACAAGTGTGGTGGAAAGAGGGCAATATCGAAAAACTGCGCGAATACTGCCTCAAGGATGTCGAGATAACAAAAAAAGTCTTCGACCATGCGCTCAAAACAGGTGCTTTGCAATTCAAGGAGCTCGGCATCAAGAAAGAGGTGAAACTCGATACTTCGAAATGGTTGACTGACAGCACTCCAAATGCTCTAACAAAAACCCTCGGGTTTTAATAGCGGGCAGACTATAGTTTGTAGTGAGTAGTGTGGACGAAATGCTCTTCCCGTGTTCCAGCATTCACTACTTTCTACAGTCTACAAACTACAAACTAATCCTGTGATATACTTCTTGCCGTATTTACTACAAACTATAAACTAACAACTACAAACTATTCCTATGGAAACACTCCAGAAGCTCGCGGTCCCGCTCGCCATTATCATCGCCGGGGGAATGATCGCCGTTTCCCTGTACGTCGTTAACTCAAATAAGACCGGTCCGACCGCGCAGCAGCCGACAGTCGCGCAGGAGATCCGCGGCGTGCAAGCGGACGATCACATCCTCGGAAACCCGAACGCCGATATCGTCATCGTCGAATTCTCTGATCCCGAGTGCCCGTTCTGCAAAGTGTTCCACGAGACAATGCATCGTATCGTGAGCGAGTATGGCTCTTCCGGCGACGTCGCATGGGTCTATCGTCATTTCCCTATTCCCTCGCTCCACCCGAAAGCGCAAAAGGAAGCGGAAGCCTTAGAGTGCGCGGGCGAACAAGGCGGTAATGAGATGTTCTGGAAATTCACCGACAAGCTCTACGAGACGACCGCCTCTAACAATTCTCTCGACATCGGCGTCTACAATGCGCCGAAAGACGCGCCGCTTGGGCCCGACGGCAAGCCCTACTACACGCAGAAGAAGCCGCGGAGCGCCTCGGATACGGGCCAGTTGAGCGATTTCGCGAGCGAGCTCGGTCTCGACGTCGCGAAGTTCGAATCCTGCCTTGCGAGCGGAAAATACACGGAGCGTGTGAACACCGATCAAGCGGAAGTCGTCGCGGCAGGCGGCGGCGGAACTCCGCACTCCATCATCATTACGAATGGCGAACAGATCCCCCTCGAAGGCGCGCAGCCGTATGATGTGGTCAAAGGCCTGATTGACTCCCTACTATAGAGCAGGAACTAGGTATCAGGTTCACGATCTAGAGAGATGCTCAAAAAAATTGGCGTGTCAGAGTAAGCGGACCCGCCAATTTCAGAATATAAACTTTGATCTCTTCAATGGCTCGCCTTTGTTGGGTCTTTGGGGCGCTCGTGCATCATGCACTCCAAAAGAACGATTACCACCGCAAGCAACTCAACGACTGCGTTGCTATCGTGTTTACGCTTCAACTCGTCGACCAATCTTCTTAGCTCGAGTGCAAATCTCATCTTATCCCACTTCAAGTCGCCAGATGCCGCGACAATAGCAAGAATACTGCCATATTCTGACCATGCCGCTCCTGGGTTAAATAACTCTGTTGGATACTGCATCTGTCGCACGCGGATTTCAAGCCCGCGCTCCCTTGTTGGAACTGTTGAAACTGTACAATATCTTTACTGCTCCGCAAGTCCCAGCCGATAGATGTCGAACGAGTTCTCTCCTTCAAACATGTCAGAGGGGTTCGGGAGGAAGACCTTTCGGCGCATGAGGTCGTCCGTCACGTCATTCACAAGCTGCTTGAAGAGCTCGAAGTCTGCTCCGCACTTCTCGTATTCGATGACATATTTCCGCATCTGCGACTTACCGTCGCGATTCACTGTCTTCTTGCATTCATAGAGGAGAAATCGCTTCACGGGCTTCTTGTAGGTGTGCGAGACAGTGTAGTAATTGAAAAGCGCCTGCATGACGAAGAGCGTCTTGTGCTGCTTGTTCTTGCTGAAGGATTCGACGAACTTATGGTCCACGATATCAAGCACCCCCTTCTTCACCTTCGAACGCACCACGAGGTCCGAGACGGCCTTGAGAGGAAGCGCAAAACCCTCGACGTTCGCGGTCGCTTTCACTTCGATGTCGACGACGTCGTGCCGTGGCGGCCGGGCGAGATAGAACTGAATGACTTGCAGATATTCGCGCTCCATTGCGAGACGCTTTTCTTTCTTTGCCTTCTTTGTTTTCGCGATGCCGAAATTAATCTCGAAATCAGGCACATTCCGCACGTACTCCATCCCGAGGTCAATTGCCCCCTCTTTTGAGATGCCGCCGTAAAAATGCTGAAGCGCCACATGCCCCGCACGCCCGACGATAGACGACGGCGTTGAAGGTATATCGTAGACACGCTCTACATAGCGCTTGTACCAGGCCAAAGGATTCCGGAGGTAGGCCATGAGCGAGGAGTGACTCCAGTGCGAAATGGGCACTTTTTGCCCCGGCGCGGCTTCCTCATACGGCCAGAGCCGCTCTTCTATCGCTTCCTCGTCCCCTTGCAGCGTCTCATACGCCTCCACTGGAGGAAGCCCCTCAAATTCGGTCTCTCGGAGAGCCTTGCGCACCATGCAGGCAGTATAACTAATTGCGTTCTTCTTTCATCCATGGCATCGTTTTTCTACACGTTTCCAGAAAAGGAGAGAGTGATGGTTACGTGGGAACAAATAGTGGCCTTCGAGCAGAAAGTGCGAAATTGGGCAAAGGCGTCAAAGTTACCCAACGCCCAAGAGATAGCGGAGGGTATTTTGGCGTGGACTGAAAACGCGAAAGATTGGCTCACCTTGAAAGACCTCGAGCGGGCCGAAGCCGCTTTCAATAACGCTCTTGGCGACGCACGAGAGCAGCACGTCTGCACAAACGGCTGATGCAGTTTGTAGGCCGAAGAGCGCCAGTTGGCTTCCCGCTGCTGGCGCTCTTTCTTTTTGAGCGTACTATAGCTGCGATGAAATCGTTTGAAATCAAAGGCAAAGTCTGGCGCTACGAAGGCCCGGGGGGATGGTACTTTGTCTACGTGCCCGAAGCCCTCTCGCGCCGCATCAAGGACGCCGCCCGCAACCCTGGCCGGGCAGGCAAGAAAAAAGGCGGCTTCCACTTCGTCCGCATCAAGGCCACCATTGGGAAAACCAGCTGGAACACTTCCCTCTTCCCCACCTCCGGGAAAGGGGGCGGAGCCGGCCCCTACCTCCTTGCCATCAAAGCCGACGTCCGGCATAAAGAAGGTATCGCCGAAGGTGATGCGGTTAAAGTTCAATGCAGTCTTCTGTGAAGACAATCTTATTGGTGCGGCCGAAAGTACTTATCGAGTTCAGCCGGACTGATGTATCGAGCAGCTTGATTGTAGATCGCCGTGAGCGTACCTTTTGCGATCGTCTTGTGATTGGGAAGACCGAGTCCTTGTTTCGTCCCGTCAGGAAGGATGCGTTGCAATTTGATATGGCTCCCCCTCTGGCGCACCACAGAAAAGCCGAACCGCTCAAAAATGTGGACAACGTCCCCGCCCGAAAGCGTCTTCAGCTTCTTCTTTTGCTTAGACATTCGCCAGCTCGTACTGAACGAGCACGGATGGAGATGGCGTTATGCCGGTCTCTTTCGGATCCTCGTCCTCAAGATACAGCCCAACGACCTCGCGAATGTTTTTGTTCAGTTCCTGGAGCGTCTTCGCTTGCGTGACGACGGGAATGCCGATGCCCTCGGCAGTGTACCATTTCCCCTCCTTCGTGATATTGAACTGGATGATGTTGCGCATATGAATAGCGTACCAAAAAGAAAGCATTCTGCAAGCTATTAAGAAGCCAACCCCCACCAAAGACGGCCCGTATCTGATTGCCATCAAAGCCGACGTCCGGCACAAAGAATCTATCGCCGAAGGTGATGCGGTCAAAGTTGCTTGTACGCTTCTATAAAAATTAAGATCGCTCTTCGGGGAAATCGCCCGTACTCCGACGAGGTCGCGGGTTACGCCGATAGCTGCCACGTCCGCCTATAGTTCCTAGTTGATATGCTTCTGTTGGGCCAGCAACACCGTGGGCCTCTTTTTTATACACCCCGGAACTACGTATCGCTACCGCTAAGAAAGGAAGGAGATTCCAATATTGCTCCACATGATGCGCCTGCACTATATCTCGACTAACGCCTCCGCGGAACAGAGTACCTTTAGCAGCACTAATTAATCGACGAAATAACGTTCGTTGTTCCTCTTTTGCACTCCCGCTCTCAATTGCCTGTACGAGCTCTTCCATTTCTTTAACGAGCGGCTCATTATTCGCCCGCGCATTGAAAACATGGTACGCGTCCCAAATCCCCGACTCTTCTTCTCTCAGGTTCGTCCGACGTCTTTTTTCGTCCAAGTAATGTGTTACTTTACGATACACGTCTGCGCGCGTAAATCCTTGTGCCATATACTCATCAATCATACGTGCACCTTCCATCAAATATGCATTCTTGTACTTATGAAGGGCGCGTGTCCTCAGACCCGCCAAGGCGCCGCCTCTGATAGTTCGGCTTTCTACCCCCTGATCGGCTTGACGAATCAGTGCATCTGCCTCTTCTCGAAGAACATCTTCTCTTGCTTTGTCGCGCGGGATATCAAGAGATGCCATGTCTCGCAAGGCCGTAAGCACGGCAGCGCGAATTTGTTGCGTACTTTCCTCCGGCACCTCATTGGGTTTCTGCATGGCCTGGCTTGCTTGCTGTCGTTGTTCCTCGCGCGCGACATTTCTCTCAAGCATGCCGCGTAAGTCTTCTGGCTTTGCACCAGCGTTTTTGGCAATCTCCGCAAATTCAGCTTCCGAAAGGGCAAGCATTTCGGCAGCGCTCATGCTCGGTAAAACATTGGGCTTCTTCACGCCCTCGGTCATATGAGGTGTATTATACTACCTCGCCTTCAAATCTGCCGATAGGCAGGTCTTGTAGATCAGTAACTTTTCAATTGTTTTGCTCTTTCGTGGAAGCGAATACGCTCCAGCGCCTTCGCCTCGATCTGTCGGATACGCTCGCGCGTAACGCCGAATTCGCGGCCGACTTCTTCGAGCGTAAAGCAGATGCCCTCTTCGGTGAGGCCATTGCGCATCTCCAAGATCTTTCGTTCCTTCGGCGAGAGTTCGTCGAGGATGGCCGTCATTTGTTCAGCAAGAATGCGGCGTGAAGAATCCATATCCGGCGAAGCAATGGTCTCGTCGGCGATAAAAGAACCCAAAGTCGAGCGTTCGTCATCGTCGTCCCCCACGGGAGATTCTAAGGAAACGGTGTCCTGATTGATTTTCTGGATGGTGTAGACTTTCTCCACTTCGATACCCATTTCTGCGGCGATCTCTTCCGGCAAGGGATCGCGGCCGAGGTGCTGGCTAAGCTCGCGTACTTTCTGCTTGTACTTCGCGATGGTTTCCACCATGTGGACCGGAATGCGGATGGTGCGCGACTGGTCGGCCAAAGCACGCGTGATGGCCTGGCGTATCCACCAGGTCGCGTAGGTCGAGAATTTGTAGCCCTTGGTGTGGTCGAACTTATCGACCGCCTTAAAAAGACCGAGATTTCCCTCCTGAATGAGGTCGAGGAGCGTGAGGTCGGGAGAGCGATTCACATACTTTTTCGCAATGGAGACGACGAGGCGCAAGTTGGAGCGCGCGAGAATGCTTCTCGCTTCTTCATCGCCGTCGAGAATGCGTTGCGCAAGCTCGCGCTCCATCGCGGCATTCAAAAGCGGATATTGGCCGATCTCGCGCAAATACATCTGCACGGAATCATACGCGCTGTCGGCGCGGCGGTGCTGAAGCTTTTTCTTCTCGAGGACTCCCGTCGCCGAAGCATCTTCGAGCATGCTCCCGCCTTCTAAGACGTCGATCCCGGCCGTGCCGAAGCGCTCGTATATCTCTTCCAAAAGAAGCACGTTGTCTTCGATGTGCGGGAACTCGCGGAGAATTTCGTCGTAGGTGATGTAGCCGCGCTCCTTGCCAAGCTCGATGAGCGCATTCACGCGCGTTTCCTCTTTCGCTTTCGCCGAGCCTTTGGCAGGCGTACGGCCGTCGGCGCCCTTCAGAGGCTTCTTCGCATATGCCGGCTTCTGACGCGCACGCGCCGCTTTCGTCATGCTTACACGCCTCTTCAGAGGACGGCTCTTCTTCGCCGCCTTATGCCCTGGCCGGGCAGGCTTCGCCTTTTTTATTTTTTTGTTTTTCTTTTTGACCATGACTTAAAATGATGTGCAAAACGAGACTCCCCTATTCAGGGGTCTCACAATTCGTCTTTCAAGCTATCGTTCACCATCTCTACATTTCCCTCATGAAAACACCGTGAATGACAGCAGGGGCATTCTACTCCTCTTTGGTAATTTTTGCAATCGCGATCGTTAATTGCTGGGAACGTTTCAGGAGCTTCTCTATCTCAACCCCGTTCCCTTTTTCCTCGGCCGTCTTGAGGGAATCGGTCGTCTCGCGCAGTTCCTGCTGCAGCCGCTCGCGAGCGAGGATAGCGAGTATCATGTCGGCATCATGCTGGAGGCGGCCGTTCCTCCCATAGAGATCGTCCGCGCGGAATCGGAGCCTTTCTTTCTCGTCTTCCGGCATCGTTTCCAATTTTTGAAGTGCAGTTTTCCCAATTGCTTCCGTGAACGCTTCTCGGAACGCGCGCGCATTGAACGACGTATCCTTCGCAGCTTCCTGGGAGAGAAGGAGCCCGTATGCTTGCTGCGCTCTCGTTAAGTTTGAGGTACCAATCGGTTGAGTAGCGCCGGATAATGCAGGCTCGGGCGCGAGCTTGATGCGCGCGCGTGCCGCGGCAACAGCGGATTCGGAGACGCCGAGGCGCTTCGCTATTTCTTTCTCATATTGCTCACGTGCGATCGGGCTCTGCACATCGGCAAGGAACGGAAGCACGGCTGTCTCGACCGTGCGACGGAAATTATCTTTCGATTTTGCGCGTTCTTCCAAGACATCGAGGAGAAAGGTGATGATGTCTTTCGCCTCGCGGATACGTCTGCGCCACTCATCTGCCCCTTCTTTCAGAATGAGATCAGCCGGGTCGATATCCTTCGGGAGCTGCGCGACTTTGACGTTCATGCCGCTCCCTAAAGCAGCTCTCGCTGCTCGGGCGGCCGCCTTGAGTCCTGCTTCGTCGGCGTCTAAGGCGATAACAAGATTCTCGCTCATGCGCTTCAGAAGCACCGCATGCTCCACCGTGAAGGCGGTTCCCGAAACCGCGACCGTATTCGCCCAGCCAGCTTGATGGCTAAGGATAAGGTCCATCTGCCCCTCGACGAGAATGGCGAAATTATGCTTCCGAATGGTCTGTTTCGCCCTATCAAAACCATAGAGAATGCGCGATTTGTGGTAGAGCGCCGTTTCCGGCGAATTCATATATTTAGGTGGCACGAAATCACTTGCGCTTCTCGCCGCCTGCCCCGTAGCCAAGCCCGAAGGGCTTGTGGTACTGGGGAAGGTGCGTCCGGAAAAGGCGATGACTCTCCCTGCATTGTCGGCAATGGGGAACATGATGCGATTGCGGAATTTGTCGGTGAGCCCTCTGTCCCCCTTTTTTGCGAGCCCCGCATCAATAATTTCTTTATCCGTGAACCCTTTCTTCCGCAGATGGTCGGCAAGCTCGCTCCACTCATCCCCCGCGTAGCCGATACGGAACGCAGTGATGGTTTTCGGCTCAAGCCCGCGCTTTTTTAGATACGCTTTCGCTTCGTCGTTCAACTTCGACTGATAGAAGATCGTCGCCGTTTCCACTGCTGCAAACAAGCGGTCTTTCTCATCCTTTTCGCCACCCGGCGAACTGCCGCGCGAATACACAAGCGGCACACCAGCACGTTCCGCCAAGATCTTCAGTGCTCCTTTGAAATCAACTCCTTCGATAGCTTCGACGAACGAAAAGATGTCGCCTCCGACACTGCAGCCGAAACAATGGTACGTCCCCCTATCCGGCGAGACGATGAATGAGGGTGTGCGCTCCGCATGAAAGGGACAGCGCGCCCGCATATTCTGCCCCGCCCTATCGAGCTTCACGTAGCCCGATACCACATCCACAATGGAGAGCCTATCCTTTATCTGCTGAACCGTGTCGGACATAGGCAAATCATAGCAAACCTGTATTCATTGACATCCGGTTCAAAAAAGTATTAAATCCTTGCAGGCAAAAGGAAAGGACGAACCAACATGCCAGTGAAAATCGGAAAACCGATGGGGATCCCCCGTACTCCAGGAGCGCACGCAACCCTGCGAGCGTATAACTCCCGGCAACGTGCGCTCAATTGTTTCGTCGCAGCCATGCGGCATCTGCAAGATCTCGGAGCCGCACCACAAGCCACAAAGAACAGGGAAGTCGAATTTGAAAAGCTGGTCAAACTATTGTGGACTACCCGACTAACACGGCTCCGCCAGGAGTACGGACGAGACGATACGGACGAGGTCGTCAAATTGATCGAGAAAGCTTGAAAAGTTTGCGGAAAGACCCGGACGTCGGAAGCATCCGGGTCTCCTTTTTGCGCCAGCGCGGAGCGAGACGGGAGAGCAGTATTTGCCTCACGAGGGTCTTTCGCAGCGCGTCGGCGCGAGAAGGAGTGAATTTTCAGCAGAAAATTACACGACCCGAGGGAGGCATTTGCTGCCGTCCCGCGAGTGGGAAATTTACGCGCTCACCTTCTCATCAGTCACAATCGGCGTAATCGCAGCTTCCGCAGCCGCGAGTTTTTCTTCGAGCTCCCCTATCATTTCCTGTTTCTTCGAGCCCTTAAATCCGGTACCAGCCGGAATGAGGCGGCCGATGATGACGTTTTCCTTCAGGCCGACCAAGCGATCGACAGAGCCGGAAACCGCGGCTTCGGCGAGCTTGCGCGGCGTGTTCTGGAAGGAGATTGCGGAGAGGAACGAGGCGCGGGTGAGCGAGACCTCGGTGATGCCGAGGAGGAGCTGTTTCCCTTTCATCGGCTCTCTTCCGGCTTCCTTGAGTTCGTGGTTCACTCGTTCGAATTCAAAGTCAGCAAGAATTTCCCCTGCGGAGACCGTGCTCTCTCCCGAAGAAGTCACCGAGATACGGCTGAACATCTGCTTCACGATTATTTCCAAGTGCTTGCGCGCAGTGGAGACACCCTGCAGTTCGTAAATGCGGGTGATCTCGGAAATCACATACTCCTGCGCGCGCTCCTTCCCAGAAAGCGCAAAGAGCTCGTCGAGGTCCGCTGAGCCGTCGGTCAAGAAGTCGCCTTTCTCGACGCTCGCTCCCGGCTTCACGAGAATGGTGCGCGTGATAGGGACAGAATACTCGGTGTCTTTCTTCGCCGCTTTGCCACTCTCGGCCGCGAGCATAATGACCGTCTCCTGGCCGTCTTTGACGATATCGGTCACAACGCCCGAGACACGCGCGAGGAGCGCCGGAGATTTCGGCATGCGGCTCTCGAAGACCTCTTCAACGCGCGGGAGGCCCATGGTGATGTCGCCGCCCGACTGCGCGACGCCTCCGGTGTGGAAGGTACGCATGGTGAGCTGCGTTCCCGGCTCGCCGATAGCTTGCGCCGCAATGACGCCGACCGCTTCGCCGACGTTCACCAATTCCCCTGTCGAGAGATCAACGCCATAGCACTTCTGGCAGACGCCGCGGGCGACTTTGCAGCTGATGGGCGAGCGCACGATAGCTTCTTTCGCGTCGCTCTCTTCAATAACTTTTGCATCGTCACGAGTAAGGAGCGTGTTGCGCTTAAAGACCTTTCCTGATGCCGAGACGTCATCTGCGAGCACACGGCCCGCGAGGCGCTCTGCGAAGGAGCCGCCGAGCTGCTCCTTAGTCGGGCGTGTAATGATCACACCTTCTTTCGTACCACAATCATCCTCCAGGACGACGACATCGTGCGCCACATCGAAGAGACGGCGCGTAAGGTACCCTGCGCGTGCGGTGTTAAGCGCGGTGTCGGCCAAGCCTTTGCGCGCGCCGTGTGTTGAGGTGAAGTATTCGATCGGCGTGAGGCCTTCCTTGTAAGAAGAAACGATGGGGAACTCAATGACCTCGCCGCGGGGGTTCGTGATGAGGCCCTTCATACCGGCCATCTGGTGGAGTTGCACGACCGAGCCGCGCGCGCCTGAAGTGATCATGTTGTGCACCGGCCCTGTCGGGTCAAGCGCGTCGAGGACGAACTTACGCAACTCGCCTGAAGCCTTGCCCCAGATCTCGATCGTGGCACGCGTGCGCTCATCGTCGGTCAAAAGCCCGTTCTCGTAGTTCTCGCGCTCTTTCAAAACCGCTTGCTTCGCCTCCTCAACGAGCTTCTCTTTCATCTCCGGCACCTTCACGTCCGAGAGAGACCAGGTGATGCCCGCATACGTCGCATACTTGAAGCCGAATCCTTTGATCTTATCGAGAATGGCGGGGATACCGTCGAGCGAGTAGTGATTGACGAGCTCACGCACGAGAAGACTCATGCGTTTGTTCGTCACCTCTTCGTTCACGTACGGGAAATCGCTCGGGAGTACCGAGTTGAAGAGAAGACGTCCGACTGACGTCTCGAACGGCTTCCCGCCGAAACCTGCGTACTTCTTATTCTCCGACGGAAGCACTTTAATTCTCGCCCGCAAGTCGATGGCGCCGAAATCGTGCGCGGTAATGGCGGCGTTCGTGGAAGGATATGACTTCCCTTCGCCCTTTGCGCCATCCATGAGGCGCGTCATCCAGTAGCAGCCGAGGACGATATCGAGAAGCTTCGAGGCAACGACGACGTCGCCCGAGCCCGGCTTCAAGACGTTCTTGTTCGCCGACATGATCTCTGCCGCTTCCATCTGCGCTTCTTCCGAGAGCGGCACGTGCACGGCCATCGCGTCGCCGTCGAAGTCGGCGTTATACGCAGGGCAGACCAAGGGGTGCACCTGGATGGCATTGCCTTCGATAAGGACTGGCTTGAATGCCTGGATGGATTGGCGGTGGAGGGTCGGCGCGCGGTTCAAGAGTACGTACTTGCCTTTGATAGCATCTTCAAGAATAGGCCAGACTTCAGGCGCTTCGTCTTCAATGAGACGCCCCGCGCCGCGGATGTTGTAGGCAAGTTCGCGCTCGAGAAGTCCGTGGATAACGAACGGTCGGAAGAGCTCCAACACCATGTGCTTTGGAAGCCCGCACTCATCGAGTGCCAAGTCAGGGCCGACGACGATGACCGAGCGGCCGGAGTAGTCGACGCGCTTACCCAAAAGATTCTGACGCAGATACCCGTGCTTGCCCTTGAGGTAATCGGCAAGTGACTTGAGCGCGCGACGACGGCCGCCGAGGATGCCTAAGACCCCCGCGCCGCGGCGCATCGAGTTATCCAAAAGCGCGTCGACGGCTTCCTGCAAAATGCGCTTTTCATTGCGCAAGATGACATCCGGCGCGTGGATGGCCATGAGGCGCTTCAAGCGGTTGTTCCTGTTGATGACGCGGCGATAGAGGTCGTTCAGATCCGACGATGCGTGGCGACCGCCTTCGAGGGCGACCATCGGGCGCAAGGCGGGCGGAACCACGGGAAGGCGCGTGAGGAACATCCACTCGGGGCGGACTCCTGCGCGCTTCAAGGCCTGCGCAAGCGCGAGGCGTTTGCGCAGGCGGTCTTTGTCCGCAGCGCCCGATGCTTCATATTCAGCCGAGAGATTCGAGATAAGAGCATCGATATCGATCCTCTTCAAAATAGCGTACAAGGCCTCCGGGCCAATTGCGGCGCGGAACATCGCGCCATATTTCACCGCAAAGAGGTGGTATGCTGCCTCATCCAAGACCGAACCTTCGCGAATGCTTTCGATATCTTTCTTCGCTTTCGTCGCGAGGTCTTTGAGACGCGTCTTTTCATCCGGCGTCGCTGACTTCTGCTTCATCGTGTATTCCTGTTCCAAGTCCTTCAAAAGCCGTACTCGTTCGCTCTCCTCTACTGAAGTCACGATGTAGCCGGCGAAATAAACGACCTTCTCGACTTCGGCGGCCGAGAGCCCGAGCATGAGGGCGATGCGCGAGGGAATGCCGCGCAGAAACCAGATGTGCGCGACCGGTGTTGCGAGATCGATGTGCCCCATGCGCTCACGGCGCACGATCGCGCGCGTGATCTCGACGCCGCACTTCTCGCAGATGATGCCGCGGAAGCGGATGCCGCGGTACTTCCCGCAGTAGCATTCGTAATCTTTTTCAGGGCCGAAGACGCGCTCGTCGAAAAGGCCGTTCTTCTCCGGCCGCTGCGTGCGGTAGTTGATGGTCTCAGGCTTCGTTATCTCGCCATAGGACCACTCGGCGATGCGCTCAGGCGAGGCGAGGCGCATCACGATCGAGTCGAAATCCTGCGGAAGAGCGTCCTTGCTCCGTCGTTGTGTTTGCATGTTCATACTAGAGCGTCTCGTTAGAGTCCTTTTTAAATTCGAGATCGATGCCAAGTCCGCGCAGATGTCGCACGAGGACATTGAAGGTCGCCGGCGTGTTCGACTCCTTGATGCGCTCGCCACTCACGATCGCGTCGAATGCGGCAGAGCGGCCCAAAATGTCATCGGATTTGTAGGTGAGGATCTCGCGGAGTGAATGCGCAGCGCCGTAGCCGAGGAACGCCCACACTTCCATTTCTCCCACGCGCTGGCCGCCGTTCTGCGCCTTGCCGCCAAGTGGCTGCTGCGTCGTAAGCGAGTAGGGGCCGATAGAGCGCATGTGTATCTTATCCTCGACCATGTGATGGAGTTTCAACATGTACATGACGCCGACGGAAACCTTCTGCGCGAAGGCTTCCCCGGTGCGACCGTCGAAGAGCGTGCGCTTTCCATCTTCAGCAAAGCCTGCAGCTTTGAGTTCCGCTTGGATTTCCTCTTCCGTGGCACCGGCGAACGACGGAACGACCGCCTGGTAGCCGCCTGCTTCCGCCGCAAGGCCGAGGTGCAATTCGAGGATTTGTCCGAGGTTCATACGCGACGGCACGCCCAAAGGCGTGAGAATGATATCCACCGGGTTCCCCTGTTCATCAAATGGCATATCTTCTTCAGGGAGTACGCGCGAGATGACGCCTTTGTTGCCGTGGCGGCCGGCGAGCTTATCGCCGACGGAGACCGTGCGCAGTTGCGCGACCTCCACATGTACTCGCTTGATGACGCCACTCTCCAAAACGTCGCCATTCTCGCGAGAGAAAACTTTCACCGAAATGACGCGGCCGCGCTTTCCGCCCTCCATGCGCAAGCTCGTGTCTTTTACGTCCTTCGCCTTCTCGCCGAAGATCGCGTGCAAAAGGCGCTCCTCTGGCGTGAGCTGGGTCTCGCCTTTCGGCGTGACTTTCCCGACAAGGATGTCGCCCGTGCGCACCTCAGCGCCGATACGGACGACGCCCTCTTCGTCAAGGTTGCGTAGTTTGAACTCGGAGACGTTTGGGATGTCGTGGGTCGTGACCTCGGGCCCGAGCTTGGTGTCGCGCACGATGCAGACGAACTCTTCCATGTGGATCGAGGTAAAGCGCGCATCTTTCGCCAAGCGCTCGGAGATGACGATGGCATCCTCGAAATTCGCGCCGAACCACGGCAGAAACGCGATACGCACGTTTTGCCCTATCGCGAGCTGCCCGCCTTGCGAGGTCGCGGCATCCGCGAGGACGCTGCCCCTCTTCACTTTGTCACCGACGGAGACGATGGGGCGCTGATGGAACGAGGTGAAGCCATTCGTGCGCGAGAAATTGACGAGCTCATATTCCTTCGTTTTTCCGTCGGCATTCTTCACCTTGATGGTGCGCGCGTCCGCGTACGTCACCTCTCCCGCCTCCTCGGCAAGAAGAAGCCGCCCCGAATCGCGCGCGGCCCTGCCCTCGATACCCGTCGCAACGACGGGCGCCTCGGGAACGACAAGCGGGACTGCCTGCTTCTGCATGTTCGAGCCCATAAGCGCGCGGTTCGCGTCGTCGTTCTCGACGAAAGGGATCAAGGAGGTTGCGACCGAGAACGGTTGGTTCGTCGCCACTTCGACGAAATCGACATCCGCGCGCTCGACGAGCATCGGCTCGCCGCCTTTGCGAACTTCGACCGTATCAATGGAGATCTTCCCGCTCTCGTCACGCGGCGTCGCGGCGTGTGCGATCGCGTATTGCTCTTCCTCAAGCGCATTCAAATAGACAATCTCGCTGGTCACCTTCCCTTTCTCGACTTTCGCATACGGCGTCTCGATGATGCCGAACTCGTTCGGGCGCGCGTAGAGCGCCATGTGAAGGACGAGGCCGATGTTCTTGCCTTCCGGCGTGTGGATGGGGCACACGCGGCCGTAGTGCGATGAGTGTACGTCGCGCACCTCCAAGCCTGCGCGCTCGGAAACGAGGCCGCCACGGCCGAGAGTCGAGAGCGTGCGCAAGTGCTCGATCTCATCCAAGGAGTTGTACTGCTGCATCAGCTGCGAGAGTTGGTCGGTCGTGAAGAATTCGCGTATCGCGGCCTGGAACGGACGCGGGTTCACGAACTGCACGGGAAGCGTTGTCTCCACGTCCACCATCGCCATCCTATCCTGGATATTGCGCTTCATGCGCGAGAGGCCGATGCGCATGCGCTGTTCGAGAAGTTCTCCGACGAATCGCACACGGCGGAAGCCGAGGTGATCAATATCATCCGGCTCGGCCTTCGGATCGGCATTCAGGCGCGCGATCTGCGTCACGATGCGTGAGAGGTCTTCGAGCGAGAGCGTCGCGTGCGCGAGGTCCTTTTCGCCCGTGGGAAGTCCGAAGCGGCGGTTGAAATGGAAACGGCCGACGCGCGAAAGATCGTAGCGCTCGGCGCTCAAAAGGGATGAGACATGGTCGCGCGCCGTTTCCGGTGTCGCGATGTCGCCATCGCGCAATCTTCGGTAAATCTCGACATACGCCTCTTCCGGGGTTTTCGCGGCGTCGTGCCCAAGAGTCGCTTGCATCGCTTCGCGGGCAGTATCTTCCTTAAAAAGTGCCATGATCTCCTTATCGGTCGAAGCCCCCAAAATGCGCAAAAGTGAGGTTATGGGGAAACGGCGCTTGCGATCGATCTTCACGTAGATGCCAAGGTCGGGGTCAGACTCGATCTCGATCCAGACGCCGCGCGAGGGAATGACCTTCGCGGCGAAATAATTTACGCCTTTGTGCGGCACCACTTCAAAAAAGACGCCATAGCTTCGCGCGAGCTGCGGCACCACGATGCGCTCGACGCCGTTGATGATGAACGTGCCGTGCTTCGTCATCCACGGGAAATCAGCGATGAAAATCTCTTGTTCTTTTTCGCCGCCTGTCGTTTTATTCTTGAGGGTGGCAACAAGAGAGAGTGGCGCTTCGTAGGTGCGCATTGTGCGCTTCGCGTATTCCTCGTCCCAACGCGGCGACCCGAAGGTGAAATCGGAAAGTTTGAGCTCAAATTTCTTCCCGGCGTGGTCGGTGATGGGAGAGAATTCTTTGAACACTTTCGCCGCCCCCTCTTTGACGAGAGATTCGAATGATCCCAACTGGGATTCGACGAGACTCGGCAATTCCACCAGAGGCTCCTTGAACTTCCCGAAAAACTTCTGCGGCAGTGTGCGTTTGTGCTTTGCAGCCATGAGTGCAAATAGATAAAGGGCGTCACAGGGGGCGCTCTTGTATGTGTAAGCAAACTCGCTAAAGGTGTACTTTCCTTTAAGCTGGCCGCAACTCAATCGAATATCAAAAGTACCTGGCTACTCTATACCCTGCTCCCTCAGGAGTCAAGCGGCGGGGAGCCCTACAAAAGGTCTCTGGGCGTAACCTTTTAGGGGCATGAAGAAGGTGCGGGAGCTACAATGCCCCGCACCCTCATCCGTCTAGGCTTCAGAGCCTACCTGCAAAGACGGCGGCCGTACACGCCTATCGCTTCGCATATGTGGTCTTGGGTGTCGTCGTCATCGAGAGGCAACACGTCATCCAGTTCCACATCAGCATCTCCTCGGCTTTCATCTTCAGTCTCTAGGTTGTCAGTTTCGGTGGGCGGGTTCACAAACACGTTCGCGAGCACCACCATTCTTCCAATTCCCAGCTTCTTCATCGGGATACACTCCCTCTATGGAAAGTGTAGCATTACTTCGCTGCCAACCTGAGCGTACGCCTCAATACTACGTGCGTCAACCCTTCTGCTGTTTACTTTTCCACTCCTCTATCTTCGCATGATGCCCCGATTTCAAGACCTCGGGCACTTTGTATTTTTTCTTCTTCCACACCAACACATCAGGCCGCGTGTAGACTGCAGGGCTCGAGATGCGTTTCTCTTCGAGCGACATTATATCGCCGAGAACTCCCTTCACATGCCGCGCAACTGCGTCCACAACGACCGCCGCGGGCAGTTCCCCACCAGTGAGGACATACGGGCCGACGGAAATTGGCTTTGCTTTTAGTATCTTTTGCACGCGCGCGTCCACACCTTCGTAGTGCCCTGCGATCATGAGGATGTGCCTTGCCCCGTTAGAAGCGGGCCGCTTGCGGCCTCGCTCTCTAATGGAGTTTCTGACTGTCGCCAACTGACGAGCCATTTTTGAGTCGAACAATTTTCCAGAAGGCGAAAAAAATAATACGACTGCTTTACCTTTCGCCTTCTTCAAGGCTTTTTCCGCGGCTTTTAACACCGGCTCGGGAGCAAGGACCATCCCCGGCCCCCCACCATACGGCCGCCTATCCACACGCTCCTTCCAGCTCGCCGTGAAATCCTTCGGATCATACAAATGGACCGCGATTTTCTTGTCCTCCTGCGCACGCTTCACGATCGAGCTCTTGAAGTAGCCTTCGATGGATTCGGGGAAAAGAGTGACGATGTGGAAATGAAGCATAGTTTGTAGAAAGTAGTTTGTAGATTGTAGTGGACTCCCGCGTCGAGACTACAAACTACAGTCTACACACTACCTACTATTATTGTTCTCCTTTGAGATCCGCAATAACATCATCAACAGAACGATCTTTCATATCGTCGGATGGAGCGCTGAACCGGCGCTCCGAGCCTTCCGGCTCCTCGATCTTCAAGTTGACGCGCGCATTGTTTTTCATACCCACCACGCGCAGGACAGTGCGAATGGCCTTCGCCGTTGCCCCCGAGCGGCCGATAATTTTCCCCATGTCGTCTTTGTTGACCGAGAGCGTAAGAAGCACGCCCATCTCATCCACCGTCCGGTTAATCTTTACGTCGTTCGGATTATCAACCAACGACTTAACCACATACTCTAAAAATTGCTGGTCTTGGTCCATACGGAAGAGCTTGTAGCCGGTAGCTTGTAGCTAGTAGTACTAATTCTGATAAGGATACCGTCTTCGTCTCGTCGGTCAACGGGTTATGCACTTGCCGGGGTAACCGGCGCTTCTTCCGTCTTCCCGTCTTTCCCGACGTTCTCCGACGGAGTCGGAGAAGTCGGGACCCCGACCCCTTCGGGTGTCGGGGCTTCGGTATTCGTTGGTTGCTCTCCGGTTTTCAGCGCGACTGTCTTCTTTGGCAACACGTTTATTTTCTTTCCAGAAATGATACCGAGAGAGATGAGCATGTTGTGCATGGTGCCGCTCGCCTGCGCACCCACCGAGAGCCAGTACTTGATGCGCTCTTCATTCAAAATACGCTCCTTGCTCTTCGGATTGTATGAGCCGAGGGCCTCCACCGCGCGGCCCGACTTCGTGCTATTGGTGTGCTCCGTCACGACCACGCGATACGACGGATCGTTCGTGCGGCCAGTGCGCTGTAATCGAATTTTTAACATGTCAGGGCACTATACCAGGGCTTACTATTAGGGTCAATTATCCGGTTAAGCTCTCTGGCCAACTTGTAACGACGCAACGATTTCTTTCTCGCTTTCTTCGAATCTCCGGAGAACTTCAGAACAATACGGGTTGTACTTGAACACATCACGAAAAAGAGCGTCATCGTGCGCGACACTCTCGGCCGCGTCCATGAGAAAACCAAACGAGATAGTGTCGATAGACGTCCGCTCGAATTTCCCCTTTTTCACGATTTGTCCTACAAGATGCGTGAGAAAAAGCGTCTCGGCAATTAGTTTGTCATGCTCGTCAGGCGTCATTTCAAGCACATTGAGTCCGAAAGTGCGGAAGAATTCGATTGTCTTCGCACGCTCGTCATGTGAAAGAGTGCTATCGCAAACGGCGATCCGCAAATCTTTCAGGGATTTCCCTTGTTTCTCATAGCTAGACGGACCGAACATCGGGTGCGTTGCAATAAAGCGTGAAATGTTGTTCTCGCGCAAGATCGCAACAGTGTGCTTCTTCACGGTCGCAACATCACAAACGACAGTGTTCTCTCCGAGGAGTGGTTTGATATTTTTGACCACTTCTTCAAGCGCCGAAATAGGGACAGAGAGAATGAGAATATCCGCTTTGCATACTTCCTCAAGCGGAAAGAAAGTCTTTCCGTCCGGTGCAAATCGCGACGATGAGACTTTGACAACTGTTTCGGGAAGATGCACCTGCGCAAGTTCGTGCAAGAATTTTCCGAAATCTCCGTACCCGATGATGCCAATGCTCTGCACAGTCAGCATATTTGATATCTATTTCGCCACACGCTCCGCCTCCTCCAGCTTTACTGACAAAATTTTCGAGACCCCATCCTGCCCCATGGTGACCCCATACAGTTCCCCTGCCGCCGACATTGTCGCTCTATTGTGCGTAATCACTATCAACTGCGATTTCTTCCCTAATTCCTGGATCATATCGGCGTAGCGCTTGCTGTTCGCTTCGTCTAAAGCGGCATCGGTCTCGTCGAGGATAAGGAACGGCGGCGGGTTTACCTGCGACATCGAGAAAATCAGGGCAATTGACGTAAGCGCTCGCTCGCCGCCGGAGAGAACCTCAAGCCCGCGGATCTTCTTGCGAGGGAGCGAGACGTCAATGGAGAGCCCGGCGTAGAGTTCTTCCTCTTCTTCCATCATTTCGTCTTCTTCAGTTGCATCCTCGCCGCGGCGGC
>ERZ1292623.1573-Hain-H51-01um-R1-1573-length-21787-cov-5_pt1 | contig 21787 bp, 26 predicted proteins | sample MGYA00564398_ERZ1292623 | MGnify/ENA primary metagenome ERZ1292623 (study PRJEB36523, sample SAMEA6512633) | groundwater metagenome | collected 2019-01-07 | study: AquaDiva: Metagenomics assemblies of 32 groundwater samples | reverse complement strand
CAAACTCTTCCATTCGGTCGGCCACTTCGTCGCGGAAGGTCGTCTCGTCTCGTTCGGCCGGTACGGCTTCCCAATCACTCTGATCTTTGGGATTGACGCGTGCCACCTCCTTCAATTCTTCCTCAAGTTTAACCTGCTCCGTTTCGAGGAGTTCGGCGTAGTGTTTTAGATTTAAATTTTCCATAAGGCCATTGTAACAAATTAGTTTCTTTCCGCAATTCGGCTAATTGGTCCCGCCTGCCAAGCGGTTAATTATCTCGGCCAGAGCTTCATTACCTTCGGCGATGATGATGAGCTTTTGATTAAAAATGGTGTGGAGAAGGACGGCGCGGCCATCACGAGTGAGGGTGCGGGTGGCCAAATTATTCTTCAATCCACTAGACCACACCGCCGTGCTGGTGCCACTCGCGGGCGAGAGCGCGACATGACCAGTGAGCTGATAGAAGAGGGCGGGTAGATCCTTCTCCCAAGCGGCCAGGCCGGTCAGGGCGCGTTGGTAATCTTTCGCTCGCAGGGCGAGGAAGGTGCTTGGCCCGGAAGGATCATCATAACGACCGAGGAGAAACTTCGGTTCGAGCGTTTGCTTCAAACTGTCGGGCCAGATCACCTTCAGGCTGTTAAGCCATGGTGCGAGCGCGATTGGTGAGCCGCCCGAGGTGAGTAAGATTCTAGCTGATTGGGTGGGCACAATTGGACCGTCATTTAACGCTTGGCGGAGCGCGAGGGCTCCGGCTTCGAGTGTGACGGGTACTTCCACATCGCTTAGTAATTTAAAGTCAGCCGTCGCTTCGTCGAGCGGCGCGGCTGGCGTCGCTGGGATCGTCGGATTGGTGGTCGTTTGTGCCGGTGGTGGAGTGGTGGGAGTGAAGAGGAAGGCGAAGAATTGAGTATAGAAATAGAGGTAAGCCACAATTCCCATACCGAGCAAGAGCAAGAGTAAGACCAACCAACCAAGCCAACCGCCGCGCTTCGCCGGTGCCGCGGCGGGGATGAAACTTGGCTTCGAGGCATTCTCGATCACCGTTTGACTAAGGGAGCCACCGCCGGACGCCGCCGCGGCTAGGTCACTGCGGAGGGTCCGCACCGGATTCATCGTGACGGGGGTCGACTTAAGCTGGTTGATCGTCGCGGTCGCGGCCGTGGCCCGCTCTTGCCGCGCGGCTGTTTCGGCCGCCGCCGCGGCGGCCCGAGCCCGCTCGGCTTCAAGGGCCGATTGCGCCGCGCCCCGCGCGGCGGCCTCCTTCTCGGCCACCGCGCGAGTGGCGATCTCGGCTGCTTCGGCCGTCGCGCGTTTGGCCGTCTCCACGGCGAGGCGTTTCGCCCGCCGATCGCTCCCTTCCATGGCGAGGCGCGCTTCTTCGCGTCGCTTGTCGCTCACCGCCGCTTCAGTGGTGCGCCGCTTCTGCCACTCCTCCCCTTCCATGGCGCGCCGCGCTTCCTCACGACGATCGACGATGTTAGCTTCAGGCATTTTAAAATTAAATGGCGAGTGAGTTTAATCGCTTCTTCAACTCATCTTCTTGATCAAGAAGGGCGCGGTACTTCACCGTGTTGGTCTCGATCACGTTCTCTACTTTCCACAACTTCTCCTGATGAACCCACTTCTCCTGCTCGACCTCGCGCCGCGTGGCTTGGATGACTTGGCGCTTCTTCTCCACCGCTTGCTTATCTTGAGGGATGGTGGCTTTGGCTTCTTCCAATTCAAGCTTCGCTTCAGCTTCTTCCGTCTGCCGCTCTCGCTCGAGGACGGGCGCGAGCTTCTCCCTCATTATCTTCCGCTCGTCATCGAGCCGGACCCACTCGAGCTCGAGCGCCTCCTTCTGCCTGGTTAAGTCAGATAAACTTTTCTCCACTTGGCCGCGCTCGCTTGTGACTTGCGCCACCTTCTCCTCGCGCTCGCGCTTAGCGGTCCACTCGGGACCTTCCATCGCCGCTTTCGCTTCGAGACGTTTCGCTTCGAGTGATTCTTCGGGTGTCATACGAGTTAATTATAAAACAAACTGTCTTGATGCGCTAATCAAGACAGTTTGTTTTTGGTTGAAAAATTAGTTTAAGCCTGAACTTTGGGCGGTCCGCCAGCTGGTGGCGTGGGGCGGCTGCGCCGCTCACGGCCGAAGCCGAGTAAATATTTGCGTGGATTATCGCCTAAATCGAGGAAGTCATCAGCCGCTTCTTTAAGCTTAGCCGAAGTACTCTTACCGAAGGAAACTACTTCTACTTGGTTGCCACTGTGGACCTTAAGGTATTCAACTAAGGGGACGAAGTCGCCATCGCCGGAGGCGATGATCACGGCGTCCACGCGGGAAGCGAGCTTAACCGCATCCATGGCGAGGCCGACATCCCAGTCCGCCTTCTTCGCGCCGCCGACGAAGACTTGTAAGTCCTTCGTCTTGACCTCAATTCCCATCTTGCCTAAGGCTTCGAAAAAGTTCTTCTCTTCCCCTGACTCGGTCGTGACGACGTAAGCGACGGCGCGGACGAGGGTTCGGTTGCCGAGCGCTTCTTTCAAAATGGCGCCGAAGTTAACGCGCGCGCCGTACAAATTTTTCGCACAATGATAAAGGTTCTGGGTGTCGATAAACATACCGACCCGTTGACCCTGATGTTTGATGATAGACATTTAAAACTTACTTCGCTTTAGTGGCTAATTTCTTTTTTCGGCTCTCGATATATTTAACGTGGGAGCGGCGCTTGGCCACGAGCTTAAGCAGGCCGCGGCGGGAGTGCTCATCTTGCTTATGCTTCTTCAAATGCTTGGTGAGAAGGTCAATTTGCTCGCTTAAAAGGGCCGTTTGGACCTCGGCCGAACCCGTATCCTTATCATGGACGCGGCTCTCGCTGATTAACTTTTGTTTCTTCTTAGTTGACAACATGGATCGATGATAGCAGATCTTAATTCGCTTGGCAAGTTAGTTGGTTGATTATAAAAAAGCGGCCCGTTTCGCCAGAGGCGAACGGACCGCGGGGTCGTCATCACTATTTTTTCTTAGGGCAGAGTCGTCGTCGCACTCGATCGCAAATGGCTCGTTGATCGAGCGGCAGATCCGGGCGCTTCCTCATCGCTCGATTCATCCGTCGGTGATACAACTTGGCCTGGTGGCCGATCACCGTGGCATGCAATCTCCACGACAGCCTCTCTTGCAGGCGTCGCCCCTTCTCTCGACTCAACCGTCGTGCCTCCTCACTCGCAAGCCAGAAGGTTAACGCCGCGCGGGCGAAGGCCGTTACGAGTGAGAAGCGATGGTCGTCCTCGGTTCGGAATTGCCACGCCAGCTTCAGGCGTTTCTTCTCCGCCTCCAAGGCTCCATCGGGGCTGTAGAACTCTTTTCGATCCGCCGCTTCCGTCACCTGATCGGTGTAGACCTTAAACTTTTCTCCGCGCAACATTTGACCCGTTCCTCTTACTTCCACTCCACTCATCTCACGTTCTCCTTTCCGTGACTTACGCCGCTTTTCTTTCGAGAACTTCACAGATCAAATTCACCAGTTCGCCGACGGTGGTTTTGATTGGGTAGATTCGCAAAGGGGGCCACTCTCTTGGGAGGCGCACCTCAAACCCTGACTCAATCCGATCTCTCAGGGCTAGGAGCTGACCAATACCCTCCGTCCCCGCCGCTTCTCCAATTCCGAGATCTTGACTGAGCCTGGTTGTATCGGAAATCTCCCCTAGGTTTTTTACCGATAACTCCACTAGGAAGGTGAGTAGCTTTTGCCGGACTTCGTCCCGCATCTCCACTCGTCGCTTCTGCTCACGCAGACTGGCAACAACCTCCTTTCCCCTCGATGTTCCCTCTCCGTGGAGGTAGCTCATCCTTTTCTCCCACGCCTCGATGATTCGATCGTGATCGCGGGGGATCAAGACCTCCTTCAGCATGGTCGCGACGAATCTCACTTCGATTGGTTCAGTGATAGCCTCAATTGCTTCCACAATCACCTCATGGAAGGGGCGAAAATACTTTTGGCTAGACAACATAAAAACTCTCCCTATCAAAGATCCGTAATTTAAAGTTGACTCCACTGCCAACTCGCTATTTTCCATCTCTCACCCTACATTTGTAAATCTAAATTGTCAACTGGAGTTTTTAAGGAGAAATTTGAGGAGAAAAAAGCGCCGGACCCGAAGGTCGCGGCGCAGAGACTTCCTGTTGGAGCTGGGCGACAATCAAGCCACCTGCCTTTGTTGGAGTAGTTTTTTGATGAACTGATCCTGTTTCCGGCTGAGAGACAAGAGAACATCGATCGCCATCAGAGATCTAACCCCAGACGAAAGCCGATTGCCGCTTCGTCTTTGCTTCTTCCTCTCCACATACATCACTTTTCGATTTTGCCTCTTGCCGACCTTCTTTCCTTTCCGGCGTCGTCTCCTCAACTGTGATTGGGTCATCCCTATCCCCTTTCGAAAAAAGCCCCGATGGAACTATTTACTGAATGAAACTTTAGCAAAATGTTAGAATGGAGGCAATTCGTAAATATGGATAACCTCCCCGAACTCCACCGCCAATTCTTAGAATATCTCGAGATCGAGCGCGGGCGGAGTGTGAAGACGGTGGCCGCCTACGATCGCTATTTGCACACCTTCTTCAACTTCGCCCAGATCTCTAAGATCGAAGCCATCACCGCCGAGGCGATTCGCAAATTTCGTCTCCATTTGAACCGCCGTGAGCTGAAGAAGAACACCCAGAATTATCACTTGATCGCGCTCCGCACCTTCCTCAAGTACTTGGCCTCGCGCGAGGTGGAGGCTCTCCCCCCGTCGAGTATCGAGCTGGCGAAATTATCGGCTCGCGAAATTAATTTAATTAGTCCGGAAGAACTCGAGCGACTCCTTAAGCAGCCTGACACAGCCACCGACGCCGGCCGGCGGGATCGCGCTATTTTCGAATTACTCTTCTCCACCGGCCTCCGGATCTCCGAGCTCTGCAATCTCGACCGCGAGAGTGTGAACTTGAAGAGCGAGGAGTTCAGCGTCCGCGGTAAGGGCGGCAAGGTGCGCGTCGTCTTCCTCTCGCCGGAGGCGAAGCAAACGTTGGAAAGTTATTTGAATAAGAGAAAAGATATGAGCGAGCCGATGTTTGTGAATAATAAAGAGGGTCGGATCACCCCGCGCAGTGTGGAGAGAATTATTAAAAGGTATGCCATCGCCGCCGGCATCATGAAGCCCGTCACCCCGCACACTCTCCGCCACAGCTTCGCCACTGATCTCTTGCGCAACGGCGCCGACCTCCGCGCCGTCCAACTCCTCCTCGGCCACGCCAATATCTCAACGACGCAAGTCTATACCCACATCACCGACCGCGAGCTGAAATCTGTCCACCAACGCTTCCACCGCTCAAAATAATGGTCCGCCTTCGCCGGTTGGCGAACGGCGGATGTCGGGAGGCGGTGCCTCCCAGCAGTGGCCTTGACCTTTAACTATGTACATGCTAAAATCCGAGCGGAATTGACCCGAGGTTGAAATTGAAATTTTCTGTCATTAAACAAGAAAAGATAAGGAGGAATTATGGTATGTCCGCTGTGCGGCAATGTCTTTGTTAACGGGAGTCTGATATGCGGTCATTTTGAGGAGAAACCCATACCCACTGAAGAGTATTTGGCAAATGTCCGTGCTTTTCATCGGGGGCAAGAAGACGCCTTGAAGGGAATCGTTGAAAGATTTACAGTTGCCCAGATGTCAGAAACCCTGACCAAAAGAGCACAAAAGAAACGTCGTCGATCGAGATAGGTTAGGTCTTGAAAACAAGGAAATGGAGAAAAACATGGCACCGTATCTTTTCGGCGCTTCGTTTGGGATTGGGGCTGTGGTCATCCTCCGTGCTTTCTTTGTAGAAAGAAGGAGAGTGACGCTTCTCTTCTCGGGCTTGGCTCTCTATCTCACTGGTCTCTTCGGACTACTGAGCCTCTAGGGGAAAGTCAGTTCTCTACAGAAGTCACACCGTCCCGATTTGCACACAAGCAATGACGGGCGGTTTTTTTATTCTCTGAACTGCATATAATCTGTAACAATTTCGATAATTTTTTTCAATGTATTAGATTTTTGGTAGATATTCTTTTGCCGAGAGCCGCGACCATAGCAATAACAACTGGGTGGACTGATACCCATTTGTGGTTAGAGGTAACTATCAGCTCGCCAGGGTGAGAAGGGTCAAAACTTCTAAGAAATGGGTCGATATTACCCAGAAAGGCACTATTTGGTAAATGTATCTTCACAATGCGATTCTACCGGGAATTGGTATTTTCTGCAAATTCATGCAATTCCCGGTAATAAATAAGGCTATTTTGAGACGTTTTGCCAAAATACGTTTAAATATAAAGGGGTTATAAACTAATTCATAACCGTGAAAAAGTGGATAGAAACACTTTTTTCACAATTTCAGCTCATAATATTGGCGAGCCTTCTAACCCCCACCCAAACCCTCCCCGAAGGGAAGGGCGGGGGAGGTCCTTAAATTTTTTCTACACCTCGCTGATGATTTCGAACCCGCTGAAGCTGCCGGTGATGGCGAGGCCGATCGCCTTTTTGGCCACCCCCCGCTCTTTTATCTTCTTCGCGGTTTCGTTGAGGGTCGCCCCCGAGCCGAGCGCGTCGTCGATGAGGAGCACGGTGTCGTAATGGCGCTTCTCGTCGGCCACGATCGTCCCCCTCGCGTTCTCAATCCGATCTTCAAGTTTGGTGAGAGTCTTTTGCGCCACCGCGATCTCCGTCTTCACCTTCACCAGCGAGAGCTTGGGGAGGGTCAAGTTAAGCTTCCCCTCCAATTCCCGCATCAATTGCACCTCCCGCTTGACTGTCGGCGGGATGAAGCCCACGGCCTGGATCGAAAATTTGGTAATCAATTCTTCGATCGGAGTTCTAATTTGCGCTACCAATTCCCGAATCAGGTTCAAGCTCTGACTTTGCTTGGCGTAGAGCAATAGTTGACCCAGTTTGGTTTTGCCGAAGCGTTCGATACTGTAGAAATCGAGGTAGAAGACTTGGTCCAAATACACTTCTTTGAATGTGTGCGTCATTTTATACCCACCATCAATCAGACCATCTTTCTTATAAGGCTCGTATTTTTTTAGCGTCTCGGCGTATTCCAGAGCCGTTTTTTCAAGTGGCAAATTATGCCGCTCGCACCAATAGCTGAAACCGAGGAATCCTCCCTTCCTCTCCCCCTTCGGCGTAATGATCAGATAATTTTCATCAATAACTTTTTTCAGCTCAGCCGAAACGTTATCCACCTTCTCTTCCTTTGACTCTTTTGATTCTTTTTTAATCACGTAAAAAACTTTTGGCGATTTACCAATTTTACTCACCTTGTTTTCGGCAAAAAGTTTACTCAACTGCTTCCGCACCGCTCTGGTGGTCAGGTTCAGGAAATCAGCCAACTCTTTACCTGAAGCTTGGCCGTGGCTCGAAATATAGTTGATTATTTTTCCCGATGTTTTCTTGTCTGCTTGATCCATATAATAAAGATAACATAAACAAGTAAAAGTTCCTAGTAGACTAGGAACTAGGAACTAATATGGTTGACTTTCATCTTTTAATATCCTAGTCTTATCCTTGGAACAGTTTCACCGGAATCGCGTGAGTTCGGAGATGTCTAAAATTTTAGGGAGTGGGGGTAGAATATGGGACTAAGTATTCTAAGTTTTTTGGCCGGATTATTGGTGGCGATTGGTTGTTTAGCAAAAAACAAGAAGCTGCTGTTGTGTGGTGCTATTTTCACCCTGGTTGTCGTACTTCTTGACTTCTTTAAGTAGGGTCCTCGGCGAGCTCGAAAAAATCGCCAACGCCACCCTGATTTGCTAACCAGCAATGACGGGCGGTTTTTTTTGCTCAAAACCCCACCCAAACCCTCCCCGAAGAGAAGGGCTCTTCACCCCTTCTTTTGGAGGGGGTAGGGGGAGGTCCTTAAGTTATCCACAGAAATAGTTTTGTCTTTTATAATGTCTTTTAGTACAATTAATGTCGGATATGATTAGGTCTGAAAAGGACATGAATCAGAGGACGCTAAAAGTCTTTACTGCCTGACCGATAGCAAACTACGTTTCATGATCCACCTCTATGCGCTACGGCCCATAGAGTTTTCGTTTTTTAGGCCTAATCCCCTATTTCACGTGATACTTATCTCTAATTTTAGATAGTTCTTCTTGTTCAATCCCCTCTTTCTTCTCCTTTCCCTCCTCCCCAATTTTTCTAAGTTCTGAATCACTTAGTTTGGCTAGCTCTTTAGCCCTATTTTTAAGCCAATCTTCGGTGTTTAAGGACGGATTATCAAGCACTTCTTCAAGTAAGCCATGGAGAATATAGCCAATGTTTGGGCCCGGTTTTAACCCTGTTTCACGTAAAACATCCTCCCCTTTTATCTTAAGCATCTTAACGGAAGTTGGGTCACGCAAGGCCTCCTCAATCATTGATTCATATTTACGCAGTCGATACGGACTTTCTTTCGGTCTTCCCATCCCAATCCGGTCACAGTTACGAACCTTCATCAGATCCCAGACATTTTCTGGTCCAACATTTCTGATAATTCGTCGTACGGCCGATAAGGTAATTCGCTCAATATCGCTGAAGAACATATGATTACGAACCAACTTCTCTACAGTGTCGGTGATGTTTCCCGGGAAACGTAGTCGCTCCATAATCTTCCTCGTCATTTTAGCCCCCACCACATCGTGGCCATAGAAGGTCCAATCTTTCTTATCATCACCCCATTTACGGGTTCTAGGCTTGCCAATATCGTGGAAAAGGGCGGCAAGTCTCACGTGTAACGGCCAATCTCGGTCGGCAGAGTGTTGAGCCACGCGCAATGTATGCTCCCAAACATCATAAATATGGTCTCCATTCTGTTTCACGTGAAGCCCTTCCTCCAATTCAGGCAAAAAATGGCTTAAAGCCTCAATTTTATGGAGGATAATGATCCCGGTCATGAGGTTTTTCGACATGAGAATACGAGAGAATTCGTCCCTAATCCTCTCCGGAGAGATGAATTTAAGGAGTTTTGAGGCTTTAATCATTGCTTCCATTGTTTCCGTCTCAATTACGAAGTCGAGTTCGCTATTTAATCGCACGCCGCGCATAACGCGCAACGGATCCTCGGTTAAACGCTCCTCGGCCTTACCCACGGCGCGGATTACTTTGTCTTTTATATCCTTTTGTCCTTGATGGGGGTCAACTAGTTCCTTTGTTGTTGGGTCATAGGCGATGGCATTAATAGTGAAGTCGCGGCGATCGAGATCTGATTTCAGATCAGTGCTGAAGGTTACTTTGTCTGGATGCCGCTTATCCGTATATTTCGCCTCTTCGCGGAAGGGGGTGATCTCAACGTGGCGAAGATTATCTTCGCGCTCCTCATTTACTACCGTTACGGTACCGAAGGCATTCTCATAGAAAGTCTTGGGGAAGAGAGCGACAATTTGCTCTGGCTTGGCATTGGTGGCGACATCCCAATCCTTGGGTTCACGACCCATCAAAAGATCGCGAACGCAACCGCCAACCAAATAGGCCGAGAAATCGGCCTTTTTCAGCGTTTCAATAATCTCAATAATTTCTTTTGGCACCGTCATATAGCGTTATTCTAGCTCAAATTTTGTGGTTTACCTATATTTTGCTAGACTACACTCCGGTTGCCCTCGTGGTGAAATGGATATCACAACGGTCTTCGGAACCGTTATTGGGGGTTCGAATCCCTCCGAGGGCATAGCCCGAGAAGGGGAGAAGCGGGTATGGTTTAGTGGTAGAATGCGTCCTTGCCAAGGACGAGACGGGAGTTCGATTCTCCCTACCCGCACTCGGTATAAGTCAAAGACAATGGCGTTTAAACCGGACAGTCCGTTAAAAATTCATAAAACTGTGGATAAAACTGTGGATTGTGTGCATAAGAGACATAAATGGCTCAAACGGACAAACAGACAATAGGTCAAAAAGGTGAGGAAATAGGCCAAATGTTCCTTAAAAAACAAGGTTTTGAGATTATTGACCGCAATTACCTCAAAAAGTGGGGAGAAATCGATATTGTGGCCAAAAAAGGGGGAGTAATCCACTTTATTGAGGTTAAAACGGTGACCAGAAGTTCCGCTTCGCTTATTGGCCGAGGCGATGATTATGAGCCGGAAGACAATATTCATCCTTGGAAGCGGCAACGCTTAGGTCGAGTTATCCAGACCTACCTATTAGATAAGAAGGTGGGGGATGAGGTTGATTGGCAAGTTGATGCTCTCTCTGTCTACTTAGCGCCAGATGGGGGAGTATTGAAAATCGATTATTTAGACGATATTACGTTGTAAACCGGGGTATAGTGTAATGGTAGCACGAGTCTTTTGGGAAGATTTAGTCTCGGTTCAAATCCGAGTACCCCGATAAATATTATTATGTAGACTGGGTTCGATTCCCAGCAGCCCGATGATATAAAAAGACCCCACCAGAGGTGGAGTCCATTTGTTCTACTTCCGCGGCGAATGACTACTTGCCATTGCCGTTATTAGGGAAAACTTTGCCCAAGATGGCCTTACTGACCATCCCTTCCACGCATTGCTCGAGGGCCTCGTCCTCCACATCAATCCAGTCGGGCAACTCGAGACTTACCGTCGCGCCGCCTTCGGAAATGCCCTCCGGCGTCATCTTGGCGCCACCCGTGTTTTGCCCGAACGATTCAGTGATGAAGCGGGTTAAGGAGAAGCTTGGGTCGGTGCTTCGGAGACTCAATCGCACCTTCTTGCCCACCACTCCCCAGACCACCACGAACGTCACGCCAACCATTCGGAGGAGGAAGTCGGCGATGGTGGAGATGTTGTCGCCATCATCCAACCCAATCGAGCCAACGTTGGTAACGAGGCGTTCATTCACGTGCCGCATCTCGGTCAGCGCTCGACTTAGAGCGGAGAAGTAGCTTTCCGGCAGGGGATAACGAATGAGCTCGCTAAACTTGCGACCATCGATGTCGGCTGAAAGCGTGGCGAAGGCCAAGCGATCCCGCTCGGTCGAGTCGACCAAGGACTTGGTATCGTTGTGGATACCAAGCGCGAGGAGCATCTGTTCGGTGTCGCCAATCTTGAAGTTGCGAGCGTGAGCGAGCTCAAAGACCATGGTACTTGAGGACCCGACCCCGTCACCCGAACCATCCTCGATCCAGTAGAACTCCTTGCCCTTGGGCTTGGCCTCACTCCGGTGATGGTCGATAATCATCGCCGGATGCTTGCCCCTTAACGCGCTCGGTAGGCGAGAGTCATTGAGGTCTGACGAATCAACCAGTACCAGTCGGCGATCGCTAATTGGGCTCGAATAGGTGTTGACGTGGCCGAAGCGTCGCCCCAAGTCGTAACGATTGAAGAGAGCGCGATTCTGCGGATGACCAATACCACCACAATAGAGGGGGAGAACGCTGACCTTCTTACCCCGCTCTTCAATCATGTCTTCGAGCATAGCGGTGAGGACTAAGGCGCCACCAATGGCGTCCGGGTCAACTTGCGTTACCATCACCACGATGGGACTTTGATCGTTTCGGTCTTGGAGCATCCAATCGAGACAGGTTTGGAACTTCTTGATACTTCCTCCGGGTTTTTGTTTAGACATGAATCCATCTCCTTTCTTAGCCATTTTTCCCTAAATTGCCGAAGAACTTCCGTCTCCACATCTAGCACTTTTTGTCCTATTTGACAAGTGGTTGAAAAAGGTATATAATAGGGGGAGTAGTACGTTGATTTTCTGGGAAATTTTAATTCGCTTCGGCGGAAAGGAAAGTGGCTCATGAGTAAGAGGCAAGTATTCTGGTTCGTTGTTGTCGTTCTTATCCTAAGTCTTTTGGGTGTTTTGAGTGCTGGCTGCGTCAGTACGACGTACGTCAGGCACAACGACAAGGGGGAGGAAGTGGAGCGGACGAAGCAGACGCACTTCGCTCCGGTGTACGCTCCGTCGTTTGTCCACGATGGCCCGTACGTTTACACCCGCGGCGGATTCCGGTATCGGTCGCCGGTGGTGCGGACCTATGGTGGTTACTGTGAGCCACCAGTGCGAGTGAGGCGCGTGGGTCGACCGGTGGTGATCTATGATTCGCACCACCGTCATCATCACTAGGTTTTCCAAAAAGTTCTTTTGTGGGGTAAGACCCCAAGAAGCTCCCGGCACGTTTACGTCGGGGGCTTTTTTGTTTAAGATGGTCTCCATAAGCGGGCCGTGGCCCGCCGAAGGCGGGCTGTAGTATACCGGTAGTACGCATGCATGGGGTGCATGTAGACCGAGTTCAATTCTCGGCAGCCCGATCAATTTACTTACCACACCCTTTCTGTTAGGGTGATCGTGGAACGTAGCACCGGCCGAAGCTGGTGAGAACAGCTCTTTAAGAAAGGAATCATCCTATGGACAGCCGACAATTGTGGCAGATGATGAATAAGTCCGGCGCGGTGTGGGAGTACCCGAAAGATGCTCGAGCTCCTCACGTCATCCTCCGGAGTGGTCTCCACTCCAATGGCCTCATCGACGCCCTCCAATTCCTCTCGCAAGTTAAGTATTTGGAGTTGGCCGCTGAAGCTCTGACCGACAAGTTGCGGCAGAGGATCCGAACCAAGATCGACTGGGTCTTCGGTTCGCCGATGGCCGGCATACCCTTTGCCACCGCCGTGGCCCGCCATCTCGGGGTTAAGCACATTGGCTTCACCGAGAAGATCGGGGAGAAGGATCTCATTTGCCGATTTAACCTTGAACCAGCCGACTCCTTCCTCATGATCGAGGAGATGACGACGACGGGCGCCACGCCGCGGCGGGGCATCGAAGCGGTATTGAAGAAGAATCCGCGAGCCATGGCTCTCAATTGGGTTGGAGCTTGCCTCGCTCGCTGCGGCCCTCAACCGGAAGAGTTAAAAAGCGGAGAGATCATCTCGCTTGTGAGCTTGCCCGAACTCAACGTTCATTATAGCGAATGGTTTGAAGGAGATTGCCCCCTTTGTAAGACCGGCTCAAGAGCGATTAAGGATTGCAAGCGAGTTTGGCCAAGCTTGCTTCGAACGATGACCGATCCAACCTTCCCGATCGCTTAGTTGCCAAGCTAGTTTAGTCGTGCTTTAATCGAGGGAGTCACGCGTGATCTTTTTTGAACAGAAACCCCAATTGGAGGACACAGGGATGGGATCGGAAAAGTTGGTACCCAGAACCTCGCTAGAGAATCGGAGTTCGCGTTTGGGGCAAGGTCTCGTCATCTTGCTGGGGATCTTCTTCACCCTGGTTGTGGTGCCCATCATGTTGGTTCGGGATTTTGCCAAGAAGCCAAGAAAACCGGACTAACCCTTTCCACGAGAGTCGACACTCGCCGCGCCCAGCGCGGCTTTTTTTATCTTGCCAGTTTTGCTAAACTTAAACTCATGGACTTACTCCTGCGCTTGCTTATTACCGTCGTCGCCACCCTCGGCTTCATTGTGGCCTACTATATCGGCCACAAGAAGCGTCGTTCGGAAGCGCTCGTCTGCCCCCTCAATGCTAATTGCGAAGCGGTGATCCACAGCGACTACTCCACCTTCCTCGGGATTCATCTCGAGTATTGGGGGATGGGTTATTACGCTCTCGTGGTCTTAAGTTACCTCTCCTTCATCTCTTGGCCGCAGTTTAATTTCGCCAGTTTGCCCCAAGCCATTGAGTGGCTCTCGATCATTGCTTTCCTCTTCTCTTTGTACTTAACTTATATTCAGGCGTTCAAATTACGAGAGTGGTGCACGTGGTGCCTCATTTCGGCCCTCTTCTCAAGCATCATCTTCCTCTCCTCTTTGGCGCTGTATCAATAACCTTTCGGCACGCGGGATTAGTTAAATGGTATAACGACAGTTTTCCAAACTGTGGTCGGGAGTTCGATTCTCCCATCCCGCATTATGCGTATCGCGATCTTGGGTTTCGGTCGGGAAGGGGAGTCGCTGTTGAAATTCTTGAAACGCGCGCCGGCGTACAAGGGGGCGACGATCGAAATCTTGGACCAGAAACGAGACAAGAATTATTTAAAAAACCTAACTCGTTTCGACCTCATCTGCCGTTCGCCCGGCGTGTACTACAATCTGCCGGAACTCGTCCGCGCGCGGCGCGCGGGCGTTAAGTTCTCGAGCGCGACTCAACTCTTCTTCGATCTAGCGCCTTGTAAAATTATTGGAATTACTGGCACCAAGGGTAAGGGGACTACCGCCACTCTTCTCTACCAAATTTTGAAAGCGGCGCAGCGCGACGTGCATTTGGTGGGCAACATTGGTCAACCGGCCCTCGCTTCGCTCGGGAAGTTGAATAAAAATTCTCTCGTTGTTTATGAGCTCTCAAGTTTCCAATTGCAAGATCTTAAGGCCTCTCCCCAAGTGGCCGCGATCCTTGATCTCTTCCCCGATCATCAAGATGCGCATCGGAGTCTCCGCGAGTACTACGAAGCGAAGGGGAACATTGCCCGTTACCAAAAGCGCGGCGACCAAGTTTTCGTCTTAGACGACAACGCGCGAGCGCGTCGGTTGGTCCGCCGTGGCGGAGGGAAAGTTAATTTAATTAATTTAGCCAAATTTAAATTGTTTAAACCCAGTGATCTTAAGGTGGTAGGTGAGCATCATTACCGCAATGCGGTGGTGGCGGCGAGCCTCGCCCACTCTCTTGGTGTGCCTCAAGCGACGATTCTAGCGAGCGTGAAACGGTTTCGCGGTTTGCCCCATCGGCTAGAAATGCTTGATTCTCCTTCAATTCATGGGATCAAGTTCTATGATGACTCGGGCGCGACCAACCCGGCCGCCGCCGCGGCGGCCATCCGCACTTTCGCCGGCCACCCGGCCATCTTCCTCATGGGTGGCGCGAGTAAGAAATTGGATTACGCACCACTCGTCCGCGCGTCGCGCGCGGCCTCTCCCCACACCATCATCCTCTTTGGTCAGAATGGCCGCGAGGTGGCGGCCGCGCTGAAGCAGGGTAAGGTGCCGAGCCAAATCATTCTTACAAGTACTCTAACGGAGGCAATGAAACGAGCGCACAAGGTCGTGCGCGAAAGCAAATTTAATTGGTCGATTATCTTATCCCCTGCGGCGGCGAGCTTCGATCAATTTCGCGATTACATTGATCGTGGAAATAAATTTAAACAACTTGTTCGCGAATGGTGATCTGCTATCATAACCAACATGTCTTTAACTAAAGATTTGAAGAATGGCCATCTCCGCACTTGGATCGAGATTAAGACCGCAGCGGTGAAAAATAATTATGACGCGTGGCGAAGAGTAATTTCCCCGTCAGTGAGGTTGATGGGTATTGTTAAATCTAATGCCTACGGTCATGGTCTCGTGCCCTTCGCACAACTCTTGGAGAAGTTGGGAGTGGATTATCTCGGGGTTGATTCAATTGTCGAAGCCGTGAGACTGCGGGAAATGGGGATCAAGAAAGACATTCTCGTCCTCGGCTACACCCGGCCGGATAATTTTGCGAGCGCGAGCGAGCAAGACATTACGCTTACTATTTCTACTCTGGAAAACTGGCGCGCCCTTTCAAATTTGAAACTGGAGAAAGTTCTGAAGGTGCATTTAAAAGTAGATACGGGGATGCATCGACAGGGATTCTTGATGGAGGATTTCGAACAGTTACTTAAAGAATTACCTACCCAAAAATCTCAAATTATTATTGAAGGTGTCTACAGCCACCTTGCCGCCGCTTCAAACACGGAATTGAAAAATTCTGTCGTCGCGCAACAGCAAGAATTTGAAAAGTTTTTAGACAAGCTCGACCAAGCGGGGATTAAACGCGAAAATTTAATTAAACATCTCGCCGCCTCCGGCGGCGCCATGGGCTACCCCGAGACGCATTATGATATGGTGCGCATTGGTCTTGGGATGTATGGCTATTATCCGAGTCCGGAGTGGGAGAAAAATTTTGCCGCCAAAATAAAGCTCGAGCCCGTCTTAACTTGGAAGACGATCGTGGGCGAAGTGAAAGTTATCCCCGAAGACGGCACGGTGGGCTACGATTGTACCGAAGCCGTTGCGGCCGGCACTAAGCTCGCCGTCTGCCCGATTGGTTACTGGCACGGCTACCCGCGGGCGTTATCGAGCCTTGGTCTGGCGCGAGTCGGAGGAGTAACGGTTAAAGCCGTCGGTCGGATCTCGATGGACATGATTGTGCTCGACGTCACTAAAGTTCCGGCCGTGAAAGTTGGGGATGAAGTAACTCTGCTCGGGCCAGACGTCGCTCCCGCCACCCAAGCCACCCTTGCCCACACCAGCCAATATGAAATCATCACTTGCTTAAACCCGCTTGTTGAGAGGTTCTATGTGTGATAGTTGTAGGGTAGTTCTTTGTTGAGTTAGAGAAAAAATGATACGAGAAAGGAAAGGCTATGCCAATTATCACCATCCTGCCGAAGCCCGTGCGCGTCTCTAGCGACCGGACCGCTTGGACCGTGAGAAATTATTTCGGGCGGAAATCCTCGATCGGTACTCCACTACCCGTCCCTATCTCGAGTCTACGCGGACGATTCGAGAAACTGTTTTTCGATCGAGTTGAGGCATTGTCACCCGAGGGACTGCTCCAGCCCCATCCTCTCAACCAAGCAGCCACCGAGGAAGAGATCATCGAGATTCTTGGAGGGAGAATGAAGGTAGTGGTTACTTTGCGCGATGTCTACTCCTCCCTTCGTGTGGCCGAACGCGGTGCGATGGATCTCGTTAGTAAGCGGTACCTCTTCTTCGTGGAAAACGATGACGACTCTCTTTCTTTGATTGACGCCTTCTTCTTCCGTACCGGTTGGAATATCGACGTCAATCCAATCAGTCACTCGCGGAAATGGGGTGCTGGTTGCATCGTCGTCTCCCGAGTTTCTCCGGAGCTCTAATCCAAGACAAGTTCTCAAGTCCAAGGCCCCTAGTTCATCATCACGAGCGGGGGTCTTTTTTAGTAGTCAAAAGAAAAACTCTCCGCGGGGGAGAGTTTTTCTTGCAATGGGCAAAAGTTCGAATTACTTGACCGCGTCTTTCAAGGCCTTGGCGGCGCGGAACTTCGGCACCTTCATGGCGGCCACTTGGATGGACTCACCGGTGCGAGGGTTCCTCGCGGTGCGAGCGGCTCGCTGTTTGGTAGAGAAAATGCCCAAACCAGCAATTGAGACCTCGTCGCCCTTCTTCAAACTATTGACGATGGAATCAACTACCGTGTCGACGGCTTGCTCGGCCTGCACTTTCGTGCCGCCAATTTTCTCGTGAACGGCGTCAATGAGGGATTGTTTGTTCATAAAATTATCTGACCGTGGTTTTTAATCGTCGACCAATTAATTTAACTGCCTAGCCCTATTATACCGCCTAGCCATTTAGAGTGCAAGCTATCTTGCATACTCCACCACCCGCGCTTCGCGGATGACGGTAATCTTGATCTCGCCTGGGTACTTAAGCTCTTGCTCGATCCGGAGGGCTAGATTCCTAGCCAATTGCTTGGCTTCTAGGTCGCTCACCTCATGAGGCCTAACGAAGACGCGAATCTCGCGGCCGGCTTGAATGGCGTAAGTCTTCTCAATCCCGGGGAAGGAATTGGCTAAATCCTCAAGATCCTTAAGGCGTTTGAGGTAATTCTCAATCGAATCGCGGCGGGCACCGGGCCGGCCGCCGGAGATGGCGTCGGCCGTTTGGACGATCACCGACTCGAGCGTCTCGTAGGGGTACTCACCATGGTGGGATTGCATCGCCTTCACCACGAGCGGGTCGGCGCCGAACTTCTCTAGGATGCGCTTACCGATCTCGACGTGAGTGCCGGAGACCTCGTGGTCGACGGCCTTGCCGAGGTCGTGGAGGAGGGCACCAGCGCGCGCCACTTGCGGATCACCGCCCAACTCCTCGGCCAGCATGCCGGCAATGTGCGACATCTCGACCGAGTGTTGGAGCACATTCTGGCCATAACTCGTGCGGAAGTGGAGGCGACCTAAGATGAGGATGATCCGCGGATCGAGGTTGAAGACGTTGGCCTCATAAGCCGCTTCCTCACCCTTCTTCTTAATCACTTGGGAGATGTCTTCCTTCGCTTTGGCCACCGCTTCCTCAATCTTGGCCGGATGGATCCGACCGTCGAGAATTAGGCTGTCGAGCGCGAGCTTGGCAATCTGCCGGCGCACGGGGTCGAAGGAGGAGAGAGTAATGGCGCCCGGCGTGTCGTCGATAATTACTTCCACCCCCGTCTCCTTCTCAAACGCGCGGATGTTGCGACCTTCTTTGCCGATGATCTTACCCTTAATGTCGTCGGAGGGAATCTCGACAACGGACGAAGTGATCTCGGTGACGGTGGCGTTGGCGAGGCGCTGGATGGTGGTCGAGAGAATGTCTTTAGCTCTAGCCTCGAGCTTCTCGGTGCCGGTAGCCTCGAGCTTGCGCAAGTGGACGAGGAAGTCCTCCTCGTAATTCTTCGTCACTTTGGCCATTATTTCTTCTCGCGCTTCCGCTTCGGAGAGTTTGGCCACGCGCGCGAGCTCCATGGCCCGCACCTTCTCTTTGTCCACGAGCTTCTCCTTCAACTTCTTCACCTCTTCCACGCGCGCCTTAATGTAATCAATCTCTTTATCGATATCGAGCTGGCGCTTGTCGAGCGTCTCATCCTTCTTCACCAGTCTTTCCTCCTTCTTCTTCAGCTCCTCTTCCTTCGCCTTCTCTCGCTCTTTAATTTCGCGCGTTAGTTCCTCCGCTTCCGTATTGGCGCGGTCGATAATCTTCTGCGCCTGATCCTTAGCTTCAAGAATCGTTCGCTTAACCGCAATCTCCATTGACCCCTTCTGCCCTAAGGTGATGAGCCAACGGGCGAAGTAGCCCAAAACAGCCCCCCCGAGGCCGCTCGTGGCGATAAGTAATAGTAAGGTTTTAATTGGCACGGCTTTAAGTAATCGCCGTAAAATCTATATTGCTAGACGTGTTTTTTGAGCATTGGCTATTTTAGCTGAATAAGAGATTTTACAAAAACGATAAAAATTAAAATTGATAAATCAGTGTACCGATACAGGACACCTATACTATACAGAGAAAACAGCGGATGTCCATCCCGTTAGTAATGGTTCAAGGTAAAAATACCGCCACGCTGAGCGTGGCGGGGGTGGGGTCTATGAGGACATGGAGTTCTACTCATGAATACAGGAGTGGTCATTCTTGGGCGGTCCTTCGCAGGCAGGACAGAACGGAAGGGGAATCAATTCAACTTGACCAAACCCCGAGCAGGTCTCAAAAAGTTTGGTGTGAATTGAGACGTAGCATGGCCTTTGCTCGATCTTAGAACCACATTGACGGCACTTACCTCCTCCATCAGCATCAGGTTCATAGTGGGAAGTAATATGACTGCTAATTGTCCTGAGGAAATCACTGCGACTCAATCTTGGCGGCGGCGCTTCCATACGTTTCTCCTTCTCTTTGCAATTCCCGATGTCCAACTTCCAACCCTAACAACTAACACGATTGATCTTGAGTTGCAATTACTTAACAACCCCACCCAAACCCTCCCCGAAGGGGAGGGTCTTTGGTCCCCTTCCTTGGGAGGGGGTAGGGGGAGGTTTAGGAAGTTTTTGCCTTCACGATACTATCAATCAAGCCATACTTGGCGGCTTCGTCGGCCGACATGTAGTAGTCACGATCGGAATCCTTCTCGATCTGGGTGATCGATTGGCCGGTGTGCTTGGCGAGAATCTTGTTTAATTTATCTTTAATCTTGAGAATTTGTCGCGCGGTGATGGCGATGTCTGACGCCTGACCCTCAGTCCCGCCGAGCGGCTGGTGGATCATGATCTCGGCATTGGGGAGCGCGAAGCGCTTGCCCTTCGCGCCGGCGGAGAGGATGATGGCGGCGCCGGAGGCGGCGAGGCCAACGCAGACGGTGGAGACGTCGGACTTCACATAATTCATCGTGTCGAGGATAGCCATGGTGGCCGTCACTTGGCCACCTGGGGAGTTCACATAAAGCGTGATGTCCTTCTTCGGCCCCTCGGACTCGAGGAAGAGGAGTTGGGCAATGATGATGTTCGCCATATGATCATCAATCACGCCACCCAAGAAGATGATGCGATCTTTGAGCAGGCGGGAATAGATGTCGTAAGCGCGTTCGCCGAAGGGCGACTTCTCAATGACGGTTGGGATTAACATGCCGGCTATGTTACTTGACTCTTGGAGCAATGTCAACTAGGGTTAGACTTGGAACCTGATCTTTTTTAACCAGAAAGGAGGTGGACCTATGGAAGACAGGCCATTCATTCTCACGCCAGAGTTGGCGGTTCGAATCCAAGAGGCCGTACGGCAAGCGGGAGAAAATCAAGATTTTGTAGAGCAATTAATTAACCCAACCAAGTTAAGCGAAGTGGCGGCCGTGATTCGGGGTGAGGTGATGACCTGTGAGCCGGACGATATCGTCCCACTCGGTGCCGAAGCTTGGCTTCCCAATGCCGCCGAGCATGAGCATTGGGCGGTCTACAGCCACATCCGCCAGCCGAATTGGCGATTCCAATCTAGTCAGTTAAAGCTTTTTCGCTCGGAAGTGCAGATTAAGGGTGGAGTCATCCGCGGCGACAAACTGCTTAACCGACAAGAGTTGAGAGGGAAGAGTCTAGCCAATTCTTGCCTCTTGGATTGGTTTCGACTCCACATTGCTCGCGTGCCACGTGAATGGTCCGAACTTACCGGAGACGGTCGTCCCTCGATCCTGTTTCCGGGTACGATCTACCGCGACGGCGCCGGTTATCTTGCAGTCCGTTGCCTAACCGAGATTGATGATCGCCAATGGACGTGGCAGTCGCGGCGAATCAAGAGCTATTGGAGTCCCAACGACTTCGTGCTCTATGTCGACCCACCTCTCCGGACGTAAAAGGCCCTTCAAACGAAGGGCCTTCTTTTTTTGTTCGCCCCGCCAACGGCGGTGGTTTAAACTAGAATTATTTTTTCTCGGTTTCGAGTTTCTCCCAAATGAGATCGTTAACGAGACGGTTCGCGATGTAACTTCGCGCTCGCGCCGGATCCGCCTTCGGGTAATGCTCGAGCAAGTGTTTTATCTCAATCTCCAGTTTTTCAGCCGGCGGCTCGAGCTTCTCGGCGCTCGCGATCGCTTCCAAGACGAGTGAGCCACGGACGCGCTCATCGGCTTGACCTTGCCACTCTTGGCGCAAGTCGGCCTCGGTCTTCTTTAAGTGAGTCAGGTAATTCTCGAAGTTTAGGCCGAAGCGCTCAATCTCGCCTTTCATCTCACCGAGCATCTTATCTAGCTCCGCTTCGCGGAGAAGTGGGGGGAAGATGATTGCGGCCGCCTCGCCCAACTCCTTCAAGAATGCAATCCGGCGTTTGTCGCGCGCTTCAGCGCGCTTATTCGCCACAATCTGCTCGCGCACCTTGGTTTGGAAGTCAGCGACGTCTTTGAAGTCACCCCAAGTTCGCACCAGTTCGTCGGTGAGTGGCGGTAGGGCAGCTTCGGCCAGCGTATCTTTCGGTAAGTTCTGTTTCCGCCAGCTTTCAATAAATTTGGTCACTTCTTCATCACTCGCGCTCGCCTCGATCGGTGGGCCGAAGTGCTTCGCCGCGCGCGCGCGGTAATCCGGCAATTTAAATTTGGGATAGATGGCGGTCGTGATCTTGAAGGTAAGCGGATTCCCGGCCGCGAGCTTCGTGATCTCGATCTTCGGCTCACCGATAGCGTCGATGGAATTATCTTTCAGTACTTTCGGGTAATGCGCGCGGAGCGCGAGCTCGGCCATCTCTTCGAGTACTCCCAGCTCACCCAAGCGCTCGCGCAAAACCGGCTCGGGCGCATGCCCGGGCCGGCAGCCGTCAATCTTAACCGACTGATTTAGTTTCTCGATTGCGGCGGGGCGGTAAC
>ERZ1292623.1571-Hain-H51-01um-R1-1571-length-21815-cov-7_pt1 | contig 21815 bp, 19 predicted proteins | sample MGYA00564398_ERZ1292623 | MGnify/ENA primary metagenome ERZ1292623 (study PRJEB36523, sample SAMEA6512633) | groundwater metagenome | collected 2019-01-07 | study: AquaDiva: Metagenomics assemblies of 32 groundwater samples | reverse complement strand
TCTCGAGGATTCAGTGGAGCTATTGAAGATATCGTTGGACAGGTGCCTCTCCCTGCTGCAGGACTTCATCTTAAATTCGAAGTAAAGGGCGCGGAAGGCGAATTCTATCATGCAGATGCAAAGATATCAGATACTGCCTGCGACCTCGGCAATGGAAAATGTCTTATGCTTGATGGCACTGATGATCAGGTAACGGTCGACGAAAAGAAGGTTGCTATTCCTAAAAATGGGCCTGCAACCATTGCGGGCTGGTATAAATTAGAGCAGTTTGCGAACGCGAAAGGATTTGGTATTTTTTTCCACTCCCTCCTTTATCAGCATACTGCCAATGACCGACCTTACATCGCGAACGGTGCAGCTGATTTCTTTTATGTTGTTGCTCCAGACTTGAAGGTCAATACCTGGCATTCTCTTATTCTGACGTATCATGGGGATTCTAGGAGCGCAAAGTTATATGTGGACTGCAAAGAATTCCCCCCAAATCTCCAGCCCCCTTTTCCAGCCGGTAACCATGATATACCTGCCCTCGTTGGTTTCTATGTTAGCGGAGGAGGCCCCAACGCCATTAAGGGTCAGGTTGACGATGTGCGCGTGTACAATCAAGTTTTGACGAAGAAGCAAATCAACGCTCTCTGCAAGAAATAAGCACATAGTTCGTATGGCTATCACTTTTTTCCAACAGTCAAAAAAGCAAAAATATCTTCTTGTCGGGCTGATCAGTATCACGGTTGTCGCAGGCGGACTTGTATGGTATATATTTTTTCAGCAGGGACAAGGGGAAATTCCCTCTTTTCTTCAGTTGGGCGTTCTTCCCCCAGAGAAGATTCAGATCGATTTTCAAATTTTCCAGCACCCCATCTTTCAAGAGTTAGAAGACCCCGCAGAGCCCCTGCCATTGCTCGTTCCTGAAGAGCTAGGGAAAGAGAACCCCTTTGCGCCAGAATAAAGGAAAAACATATGGATTTTCTCCCGTTACTCGTTGAAAAAAACATCATTTCAAAAGAGAAAGCATCCCAGTTGAAGTCAGAGCTTCAGGCTTCTGGAGGGAGACCAGAAGAACTCCTTTTAGCTGAAAAGATCGTTGATGAGGATACCTTATTTCGCTTGAAAAGCGAAGTGTTAAAGATTGCTCTCAAGCACGTAGATTCTGAAGAAATTCCTCTGAAGGTTTTAGAGCTTATTCCGGAAGATTCTGCGAAGTACTATAAAATGATAGCGCTTGGCCAAAAAGGGGGAATGCTTGAGATTGGGATGGTATATCCGGAAGATATACGGGCGCAAGAGGCTCTTCAATTTTTAGCGCGGCAAGGAAATTTCTCTTACCACATTTCTCTTATCGGGTTGAGTACGTTCGAGAATGTCATGAAGCGCTATCGAGATTCCAAGAGAGAAATGCGAAAAGCCCTCGAAGAGTTAGAAGAGGAGATGCGAGAGAAAACGGAAGGAAGAAAAGAGGTATTCAAGGAGGCGAGAGTCGTGGAGGAGGCTCCCATTACAAAAATGGTTGCGGTGATTTTGCAGAATGCGGTCGAGGGCGGAGCTTCTGATATTCATATCGAGCCTACCCGAGAGAAGCTCCGGGTGAGATTTCGATTTCTTGGAGAGCTTCATCCTTCTCTCTTTCTCCCCATGAAAGTTCATTCGGCGATTGTCGCGCGCATCAAGATTTTGGCGAATATGAAGATCGATGAAACGAGGATTCCCCAGGACGGGAGATTTTCCACCATGGTCGAAGGAAGAATGATTGATTTTCGTGTCGCAACTTTTCCTACCCCTCTGGGAGAAAAAGCCGCGCTTCGGGTACTGGACCCTGCCACCGGACTTCGAAGTTTCAAAGAGCTTGGGATCTATGGAATGAATTTTGCACGAATCAAGGAGGCGATCGAAAAACCGTTCGGCTTGATTTTAATCACCGGTCCCACGGGCTCTGGAAAATCCACCACGATGTATGCTATCTTACAATATCTCAATAAAGATAACGTGAACATTATCAGCTTGGAGGATCCCGTGGAGTACTTCATTGCTGGAGTAAACCAGTCGCAAGTTCGGCCAGAAATTGGATACGATTTCGCTCAAGGGTTGCGTCAGGTATTGAGACAAGATCCTAATATCATCATGGTAGGAGAGGTGAGAGATAAAGAAACTGCTGCCTTAGTGATCCACGCTGCGCTTACCGGACACATCGTGCTTTCAACTTTACATACGAACAGTGCGGTGGGGGTTGCTCCGCGATTGTTGGATATGGGAGTTGATAAATATCTCATCCCTGCTACCCTATCACTCGCCATTGCCCAGCGGCTTTTGCGACGGCTCTGTGAGGTCTGCCGAGAAAAGGTAAAACCTCAAAAAGCGATACGAGATATGTTATTCCGCGAGATTGAACAGTTCCCTCAAGTCCTCAAAGAGCAGATGCCTTTAAGCCATATTCTTGAGGCAAAGGAGGTTGTGTTGTTTGAACCGAAAGGCTGCAGGAAATGCGCTTCGAACGGATTTGCGGGAAGGATCGCAATCGTGGAGGTTTTACTCATGACTCCGGAGTTGGGTGATATTATTTTGAAAGAACCCTCCGAAGCTCAAATAGGCAAGGAAGCTCTTCGGCAAGGAATGCTTACCATGAGGCAAGACGGAATTTTGAAAGCGCTTGAGGGGGTCACCACGCTCGAGGAAGTGCTTCGCGCAGCCGCAGAGTAAAAGCATGATTCATAACATCTCACCTGCTCTCATCTCTAACCTATGAAAAAAATACTTTTAATTGAAGACGACCCGTTACTTATCGACATCTACACAAGGAAACTCAAGGAGGCTGGATTTCTTGTGCTGCTCATGACCGAGGGGAATCATAAAGTCCTCGGCATGATTAAAACCGAGAAACCCGACCTTGTCATTTTAGATATCGTATTGCCCCGCGTTGATGGATGGGAAATTCTTCGGGCTATCAAGCGCGACGAAGACGTCAAAGATACAAGGGTTATGGTTTTATCGAATCTTGGGCAAAAGGAAGAAATTGAAAAAGGTTTAAAACTTGGGGCTGAAAGCTATCTTATCAAAGCTCATTATACCCCAAGTGAAATTGTCCAAGAAGTAATGAAGTTGATCAATGAATGATACTGCAGTAAAACAAATGAGAGAGCTTTTGGAAATCACGCTCCAAGAGCAGGCATCTGATCTCCATCTTTCTGTTGGAAGACCTCCAATTCTGCGAATCGAGGGTAGGCTCGTCCCCTTAATGAAAAAACCAAAACTGGACGAAAAAATGCTCCGTGATTTGGTTTTTGCGTTGTTGAATGAAGAGCAGAAGATAAGATTAGAGCGGGAGAAAGAAATCGATTTTTCTTATACGTTAGAACAGAGGGCGCGCTTTCGAGGAAATGCATTTTATCAAATGGGAACATTAAGCGTTGCTCTTCGGTTAATCCCAAGACAGATAAAGACGATTGAAGAACTCAATCTTCCCTCTGTTCTCCATCACTTCACCCAAGCAACGCAGGGATTCGTGCTTGTCACCGGACCCTCCGGCCACGGGAAATCCACCACCTTAGCCGCTCTCGTTAATGAAATCAACCGTACAAGAGAAGATCATATCATCACGATTGAAGACCCGATTGAATATGTCTTTGAGGATGAGAAGTCCATGATTGACCAGAGAGAGGTGTCTCGGGACACGTTGAGTTTTGCGGGCGCGCTTCGAGCGACGTTTCGTCAAGATCCGAACGTCATTATGGTAGGGGAGATGCGAGATCCGGAAACCATTGCGATCGCGATCACCGCGGCGGAAACTGGCCATCTCGTATTTGCCACCCTGCACACGAATTCTGCTGCGCAGTCCATCCATCGTATCGTAGATTCGTTCCCTTCCGAACAGCAAGGGCAGGTGAGGGCACAGCTTTCAGGCTCTCTTCTCGGAGTGATTTCCCAGCGCCTCATCCCTCGTATTCAAGGAGGGTTGATTCCTGCATGCGAGATCATGAAAGCAACCCCGGCAGTAGGGAATTTGATCCGCGAGAATAAAATTCACGAGCTGCCTTTGGTGATTGAAACCTCCTTGGAAGGAGGAATGATTTCATTGAACAGATCCCTTGCGAGTCTTGTGCGCGTGAAAGAGATTACTCTCGAAAACGCCTTGCGCTACTCGTTGAATCCTACCGAACTTCGCTCGCTTGTGCGAGGATAGGACAAATAAAAAAATATCAAGAAGAGAGATACCATGTCTCAAAAAGAGAGGTTGAGAAGTGAATGGAAAGTAAGGATGTAGTTTTTTATTTCGTTATGAAGTTTCGTTATCGAGCAAGAGATCAAAAGGGAGAGCAATTCATGGGTGTGGTAGCCGCTTCCTCTCAAGAAGCAGCGCTTCAAATCCTCGATCGCCAAAATCTTTATGTGACGCATTTGGGTCAAATAGGAAAGGAGCCGTTGTTTAAAAAAGAGATTCCGCTGTTTCGGCGGATTTCGATAAAAGAAGTAATGTTTTTTTCGCGCCAACTCTCTATCATGTTTCGAGCGCAGGTACCGCTTATCGAAGCCATAACCACAATCGCAAGCCAAACAAAAAACGCCGCATTTCGAGAGAAAATTTTTAATATTTCAGAAGAAGTGGAAGCCGGCACCATCCTTTCTCAAGCGCTCGCAAAGCACCCCGACGTGTTTTCTTCTTTTTATGTGCAGATGGTGCGCAGGGGAGAGGCGTTGGGGAGATTATCTGATGTGCTCGAGAATCTCGCAGATCATTTAGAGAGAGCGTATTATCTCAAAAGTAAAGTAAGGGGAGCGATGGTGTACCCTTTATTTATCTTGATTCTCGCAGGAGCGGTGCTTTCTCTTTTGGTTATTGTGGTTCTTCCCAATCTTACGAAAATCCTTCGGGAGAGCGGACAAGATCTCCCCGTGGTTACCGAGGTTGTGATTTCCCTTGCGAATTTCTATCAAAGGTGGTGGTGGCTTCTGATTCTGGTTCTCATGGGAGTTGGAATTCTTTTCTTTCGACTCGGGAAAACGGCGCAAGGGAGAAGATTTCTTCATGCCTTCATGCTGCGCATTCCTCTGTTTGGTTCTCTTTTGAAAATGATGTACATTTCGCGCTTTGGCGAGAACCTCTCGACATTGATTTCTGGAGGCGTCTCCATTGTGCAGGCGCTTGATATTACCGCGGACATCGTGGGAAATGAGGCGTACAAAAGTATCATTGGACAGGCGCGAGATGAAGTAAAACAGGGAAACCAAATTGTGGGGGCCCTGCAGAAGTATCCTTCCTACTTCCCGCCGGTATTTACCCAAATGATTCGAGCGGGCGAGCAATCAGGAAAACTCGATACTACCTTGCTCGAGATTGTCAGGTTTTATCAAAAAGAAGTAGATCGAAACATTGACATGTTTCTGACTCTCTTGGAACCTCTATTGATCGCAGTTCTCGGAATCGTGGTGGGCGTACTTATGGCTGCCATCATCATCCCGTTGTATCAGATAATTTCCACGTTTGGCGGATAGTTTTCCACAGCCGCCAATTGATTGGTTCTTTTGGTGTGCTACAATAAAAAAGTATTGAAGAAATACGATGAGAGGTGATACGATAAGTTCAAAGGTCGATGATGAATAGATGCTTGAAATTATTGGTGAAGAGATAAGCAGTAAAAATACTATGCACATGCTATCCAAAAGACTGAATGTGAGAGGGTCGAAAGGTTTCACGTTGATTGAACTTCTCGTGGTGATCGCAATCATTGGGCTGTTGGCAGGAATTGTTCTTGTCTCCCTCGGAGGCGCAAGAACCCAAGCAAAAGATGCGAGAATAAAAGCTGCAATGGCACAAACCCAATCCCAAGCTGCGTTAGTGTATAACATCGCGAGTCCAAACTCATACGCTACTTTGTGTGCAGCAGGTACTCTTAATGAGACACACGCAACGTACGGCGCTCAATTAGGAGCTATTGAGACCGACATCGATACTCAAAACGGAACACCTGGTGTGCCGGTTTGTTTCGCTGACGCTAATGATTTCTGTGTTACGGGAACTCTTGCGAGTGGAGCTACGTCCTATGTATGTGTGAGCAGTCAAGGAAGAACGGGCGATGACCTCTGTGCGGGTCCAACCACACCGTGTCTGTAATTAGAACCTTCCTGTTTCATCTCAAACGCTCCGGTGCATACCGGAGCGTTTCCTTTTTTATTACGACTTGCGATTTGGAAAAGAAGGATGTTTTAGCGATTTTTACCGTGTACCGTGCCCCTTACTTAATAGTTCATATGTTATTTACTTAACAAGTTATACATACGTATAAGATATTAAGCAGACCCTTTTGTTTATATGGAAAGCAGGTTATGGAGATTACTTATGAGAGGCGATAATGCTGTCGAAAAGAAGTTTCGTTCCCAATGTTTTTGGCAACCACGAGTCGAACTTCTTTTTCGGTGAGCCCAAAGAAATCTTTGAGAATTTCAATTTCTGGTTTGCAATCAAAAGGGCAAAGCCATATGCTCTTTTGGAGAGGAGTAAATCCTAAACTTTTTAATTTTGCTCGAAAAGCATTGCGATGCATGGTCTTTAAATTGGCAATATCGAAAAGAATGAGACGCCAGTAGCCATCCCACCTTTTCGGCCTCTTAATTTTCAATTCATCAATTTGCATATATCCTGCCGCTTCTTTTCCTTTCTCGGTAAGCGTAAGGTGTATATCATGTCCATTTCGAGTCATCTCAATCATTCCTCTTCTCAAAAGCCTCGTGAAGGTGTCTGCGAATTTTCGTTTTGCATATCTCTTTCTGTTGTGCAATGATCTCCAGACCGCAACTCCAAAATAGGGGGAGGTGGCTGCAATGGTGATCATTCCAGCAAGAAGGAGCATGAAAAGAATATCTTTTGTAATAGCTGAGCGGGGTTTTGCAAAGTAGTATGTATATTTTCTCATTGGAGAATCTTTTTATTACTGCTTAATTCATTATACGTACGTCTACATTATTATGCAAGACAATAGTGGATAGTCTTTTGGAAGAGAAAGCTTGGAAGAGCGTTTTTTCATGCTTCTATCATACCACGAGTGTTCGGATACAGATGGGAATTCGCCGAAAGCGATGAGAGACCAGAGAAGACGACAGCTTGTGAGGAGCTGGAAAACGGATATACTAAAGAAATGCTTTTTCTTTGGGTTTTTGTTTTCCTGTTTGGAACTGTGGTGGGGAGTTTTTTGAACGCGGTAATCTATCGCACGGAAAAAGGCGGGAGCGCATTTCAAGGAAGATCATATTGTCCTCATTGTAAGCATCAATTGTCGTGGAGAGACTTGATTCCGCTTTTGAGTTTTATCCTTTTGCGCGGGCAGTGTCGGTATTGTCATTTAAAAATTTCTTGGCAGTATCCCTTGGTGGAATTGAGCACGGGAGTTGTCTTTTTGTTTATTTTCTTTTCTTATGGTGGCTTCGCTCTGTTCTTTTCCATTGATCATATATTCCGTTTGGCATATGTTTGGGGGGTGACGAGTTTACTCATTATCATTTTTGTGTACGATCTGAAGCATTTTCTTATTCCAGATACAATCGTTTATGGAGCGACTGGATTGGCGCTTTTGTACCACCTCTTGGAATTTGAAAATTTAGAAAATTTTGTCTCCTTTTGGATAGCCGCACTTTTTGCAAGTGGTTTTTTTCTTGCGATTTTTCTTGGGTCTCGGGGTCGCTGGATGGGCCTTGGCGATGTGAAGCTCGCATTTTTTATGGGGTTGTTTCTTGGATGGCCAAATGTTCTTGTAGCTCTCTTTGTTGCATTTGTGATCGGAGCAGGGGGAGGACTTGTGCTTATTGCAACAAGAAGGAAAAATCTTACATCAGAGGTCCCGTTCGGTCCATTTTTGATTGCGGGTACTCTTGTTGCATTGCTCTGGGGAAAAGATCTTGTGGATTGGTATTTGAATTTGATCCTGGTATGATACCTTTATGGAAAAGAAAAGGGATCTTGCGCTTTTTATTGGCGTAGCCCTCTTGGTGGGGGTGGCAGCAATAGGTTTTTTGATTTATTTTGGAGCTCAAGAAGAAAAAAGAGATCAACTTCTTGAAACCCGGCAGCAAAAGCAGTCGCTTCCGACGAGAGATGAGATTCTCAAGAGTCTCTCGGTGCCTGCAGAAAAAGAGACCTCTCCTATTTCCGATGAGCAGAGAAAGCGCATTGGAGAAAGTTTGTCTGTGCCGTCTCAAGGGATTCGCCCCACGAAACAGGAAAGAGAAGAAATTTTGAAATCATTGAGCGCGCCTGCGCTTCCATAAGTCGAAAGTCGTCCATTACAAATGTAAGAATTACGAGTAATTGTATGTCTAAACAAACACTTGTTTCACTTGCCCTTGGAGTCCTTACACTCCTTTTTCTGGTTGGGTTTTATACCTTCGCAGTATGGAATCCACCGACCGCAATCCCGCCGGGAGGCAATGCCCCTGCGCCCTTGAATGTAAGCTCTAGTGCGCAGACCAAAGATGGAAGTCTTGCGGTGAATATAGCGAATATTGCTGCAAATGGATTTCTGGTTCCGTATGGCAGAGTTGGAATTGGAATTGCGAGTCCAGCTGCTCTTCTGGACATAGCAGGGTCAATATATGTGGACGGGGGTTCTGGTGATGTGACGGGAGACGGCATCACTGATGTAGGCGATGCGCTTTGGATGGAACAATATCATGCAGGCTTGAGAGCGCTTACTCGTGATGAACTTGCAAGAGGTGATATAGATGGGGATGGAAGGACAACAAGAGATGATACTTTTATACTTATGGGGTTGACAGTTGGAGTGCCAAAATCAGAGACCGAAAGAATTGTACATGGAGCATACGGAATGAAATGCACAGCTTTTGGCGGCGGAATATGTACACAGCGCGAATTTGTTGTAGTAGAAAATACAAATGTAGGAATTGGGACCAATCTGCCGAGTAAACGATTAGAGGTTGAGGGTGGAGGATTTCTTCTTGAGAATGCATCTGGGATCGCAGACACAGGTCCTCTGGTGAGCATGGCCGCAAATTCGTATTCATCCCCGAGAGGCACGTTTCGACTTGAGGATTTAAGGAGCCTTCAAGCCGACCCAAGTTTCGTTTGGAACGTTGCAGATAGTTCAGGGACTATTCTTGCCTATAATTTTCAGGGCGGAGGAACGAGTCGTTTGGCAATTACCCAGAGTGGAGATATTGGGATTGGGGTGGCAAGCCCAAGTCAACGGTTGGAGGTTAATGGAGGTGTTCGATTGAATACTTCGACACCAAAACCATTATGTACTTCCGCCATACGCGGAACAGTATGGTTCACACAAGGAGGTGCTGGGGTAAAAGATACGTTGGAAGTATGCGCGAAAAATGCCGGCGGTGTTTACGCATGGAGAACATTATGGTAAGATCTACCGGATTTTTTCGAAGAATTATTCCTTTCTTCTTGGCGACAGTGACTGTTGGACTTGGATTATTGGTGACGAGAGAGACACTTTTTGAGGAGCGAGGGGAAGTGTATGCTTCGGCTTCTCAAAATACGTCGGGGTGGGCGTGGTCGTCGAACATTGGGTGGCTAAGTTTTAACTGCACCAACGAAGGCACGTGCGGAGCCGTAGATTACGGAGTGAATGTGAATGTGCCGATCCTTGCTCCTTTTCCTCTGACTGGAGACTATGGAGATTTTTCTGGTTATGCGTGGTCATCAAACATAGGCTGGATTAAGATGAGTCCAACGAGCACTCCGCCAATAGGGCCATCAACTCCCGCAAGGATCTTTTTTAACTCCACTGGGGCAACACATGACGTAGAGGGTTGGGTAAGAGCATGCGCCGCAGTTGACGATGCGGCGGTTCTTCCAGCGAATGACTGCGAAGGTCCTCCTTTAGCTGCCGCGGGCGGTTGGGATGGATGGATCGCAATGGCGGTTCCGGGACCCACCACAGGACTTCAGGGTTATTGGAAGTTTAATGAAGGAACAGGAATGACTGCCGCGGATTCTTCGGGTAATGGGAACAATGGGACGTTTGTGGGAGGCCCGGTGTGGGAAGCAGGGAAACGCGCCAGCGCATTGAGGTTTAATGGGACAGATGCAGTGGGTATGGGAGATGATCTTGATTTTGAGTTTCCGACTCCGACGAGTCAATTTTCTATTGCTGCATGGATAAATCCGAGTAGCTTTGCAAACACCGGAAGTGGAATAGGAATACGTACGATTGCGGGCAAATTTGATGAAGCAGGAGAGCGAGAATATCTTTTTGGAGTAACTACGCCAGAGTCAGGAGCAGGAGTTGGCCGCCTCCGGATTTGGATGTCAGAGGATAGAACAGAGATTAATTCTGTTCGCAGAACCTCTTTGGCGGCGATCCCTGTTGTTCAATGGACTCACGTTGCAGTAACCATAGACTTTGCCATTGACAACTACCTGTTATACATTAATGGAAGTCCAGATACGACTGGCAGCGGCGCGCTCGTCGATCTCTATGCCGGTACTGCACAATTTCGAGTGGGAGGAGCAGAGAACCCCTCTCTGGGATTTATTGGTCTTGTCGACGAGGCGCGTGTATATAATAGGGTGCTTACTCCTGAAGAAATTACGCTCCTTGCAGCAGATGTGGGGGTGAGATGGAATGAGACAGATAGAGAACTTAAGGGATGGGCATGGGGAGGTAATGTCGTAGGGTGGATGAGTTTTAACTGTGAAAACGAAGCAGGATGCGGGGGTTTGGTTCCAGACTATAACGTGCTCATTGATCTTACGAAGCCACAGGCAGTGAGTCCGCTGCATACTCCACTAGATCAGTGCGGCTATGGGTATCCGCGCGAGCGCCTTTCTTGGACCTTTTTTGATGCTGATGCGAGTGAAACCCAGATTGCCTATCAAATTCAGATTGATGATAACTCGGACTTTTCTTCCCTTGCTATTGATGCAGCCTGTACTCCGCTCTGTGGTTCTCAAATATACAATACTCCATCTGGTCTTTTGTATAATACGACGTACTACTGGAGGGTAAGGGTGTGGGATAATACGAACATGCGTTCCAATTGGAGCGTGGGGCCCTCCTTTACCACGAGACTCCATGCAGCTCCTCAACCTTCGTTTACCTATCTGCCCCAAGAGCCGACAAAAGGAGAAGTAGTGGAACTGATCGATGGCTCGACTTGTTATGATAGCTTCAATAATCCCTATTCCTGTAAGACCAATAACTCTATTCGCTACGAGTGGGATTTCAACGTTCCTTCGGGGATTGATTGCGACAGTGGGGTAGGTTCGCCCTCGCCATGCCGAGGTGACCAGCGCACAAGTTATGACGCGGTGGGGTTATATACGGTATTGCTGCGCGTAACCGATGAGCTTTCAGCTTCCGAGATTCCTCCCCGGGGGAGATGTGAAACCACTCGGACATTCACCGTTTCTATTCCTCTTCCTGGCTGGCGCGAAATATCACCTTTCTAACGAAAAAGCGAATCACGTCTGAATTCAAATGTCCCAAACAAAAAATCAAGGATTCACTGTAATCGAGCTTTTGGTGGCTATCGGAATTATTGTTCTTATCAGTGGGATCGTGTTGGCAAGTGTCCGGAAAGGAGAGCAAAGTTTGACTTTGGATCGCGCAGCTCACAAAGTCGCAAGAGATATTCGAAAAGCAGCGGATCTTTCATTGAGAGCAGAACCATACACCGGGGGAGGATGCGCGGGTTTCTCCGGGTATGGAATCCATTTTGATACACAAAATGCGGATACCAAAAAGTGTTATCTTGTGTATGTGGAGTGCGGAGGAAGTCCAGGGTATCAAGGCCAGAGGTGTGACGGAGGAGGGGGAGGGGTGGATAGGCAGAAAGAAGTTTTGGGTTTTGAAAAGGGCGTGAGAATCAGAGAAGTGAATCCGAGTCCTCAATTCAACGTATTCTTTCTTCCGCCAGATCCCACCATTTTCATTGAGCCAGGCGCTGTTGCTGAGGGTACCATTACGCTCGAATTGGAAAACGATCCGAGTCAAACAAAAACGATTACGGTAAATAAAAGTGGGATGGTGGATCTCCAATGAAGGAAGTGAAAGCTACAACACGCAAAGTGAAAAATGATTTGGAGAGAGGGTTTACCCTCCTGGAAGTTCTTATTGCGGTCTCGGTGCTGACTATTGGCGCGATAGGAATGTTTGCGGTTGTGGCGCAAAATATCGCTTTCTCTTCTGTCGTAAGTAATCGGCTTGTTGCTGCCTATCTCGCGCAAGAAGGCGTTGAGATTGTTCGGAATATCAGAGATACGAATTTTCTACAAATTCGGAGAGGGGTGGGAACAAACTGGAGAGCAGGCCTTGATGGATGCAGCGGAGGTTGCGAGGCGGATTATGATGATACGGTGTTAGCGCCAGCAGCTTCCTTGCGTTTCCTTCGCAAGAGTGGAGTGCTGTACAGTTACGATGTGGGGAACGATATGATTTTCAAGAGAAAAATAACAATTACTCCTGATGGCCTCACAACAAAGATGTTGGTTGAGGTTGAGGTTTCTTGGCAAGAAAGGGGAGCATCCTACAAGGTGCTTGCCGCAACTGAATTATATGATTGGCTTTTCGTTCCATAAAATTCAAATGGGAAACGGGAAGGGGAGGGGTTTTACCCTCGTTGAACTTCTTGTTGGGATGGCAATTTTTTCTCTCATCGGGGGCGCAGCGTTCAGTCTATTGGTATCTGGAATTGCTGCTCAACGGAACGCGCTTGGAAAACAGGCCATTGTCGATCAAATTTCCTTTGTTTCAGAATACATGAGCAGAGCTTTGCGTCAAGCACGCAAAGAGCTGAATAGTCCCGCGAGCTGCTTGACTACGGCAGGAAGAGGATGGAATTATGAAGTTGGGGGAGGAGGATCCCGTATCCGATTTCTCGATCGCAACAATCGATGCCGCGAATTTTTTCTTGATACAGAACAGATAAAAGAACGGATTTCCAGCGATCATACCCAAGCAAACCTTGGTACTGCCCAAGCCTTAACTCCAAATGATCTTACTATCCAGATACTCACCTTTATTGCCCAAGGTGCCTATCAGGAGGAGGCGCCACCCCGTCAATCTCGTGTTACTTTTTCTCTCCAAGTGAAGGCAAAAGGGGCAGCCGAGATGTTTTTTCAAACAACCGTTTCGCAGCGCAGACTTGATGTTCTTGAATAAACACATGAAAATCCAAAACAAATATAACCCCGAGAAAGGAGTATCAATTTTTCTTGCGATTGTGGTGACGGCAACGCTTTTGGGAATTGGGGTCGGGATCACGAGCATACTAGTAGAGCAGATGGCAACCTTGCGGAGTGTGGGCGACTCGGTACTTGCCTTTTATGCCGCAGATGGAGGGATCGAAAGAGTATTGAGGGTGGACACGTGTATGTTAGAAGAAATAGAGGTGGAGCGCCTCGATTGTATCCGCGCCACCATAAATAATCTGGGCTTTGACGATCCTGATTGTCAGGGAACCCCCACGCCAAATAATGAGACGCAATGTCGCCGCGATGCAGTTGCTGCAATTCCTAGTCCCCCAGTGGATAGAGTGTTGCCCAATGGCGCAACGTATGAACTCGAGATTATACCAGGGGGAGGTTCTTGTCCTGGACTGAACTACTGCGCAAAGTCAACTGGCACCTATAAGCAAGCGGTTCGAAAAGTGGAGATTTCTCGATAAATCCCTCCCGCGCCACCACCAATGTGTTGGGGTGAGAGCGAGTCTCTTTCGTATCTTCCACGAGTTATGGAGTTGGGTTTAAGCTCGTGGGCAGAAACCTTCTTTGGACCTGTCAGGACTTACGCAGTTTCGTAAGTCCACTTCTTTTGCGTACTAAAATACTTCATGCGTTTTACTTAATAAGTTATACGTATGTATAGAGTATTAAGTGAAGTGTTTTTATTTATTACATCGAAAGCAGGTACTCGGCCTCCTGCCTCTGATTGCCTCTTGAGAAAGGAAACGATACCATAGAATATGACCAAACAGGAGGCACAAAAGCGTTTAGAGAAGCTGCGTCATGCGATCGACCATCATCGTTTTTTGTATCATGTGCTCGATAAACCGGAAATTTCAGATGAAGCGCTCGATGCGCTGAAACACGAACTTTGGAGATTAGAGCAGCAGTACCCTAATTTAATCACGCCTGACTCTCCAACCCAACGTATTGGTGGAGAACCGCTCGAGAAGTTTGAGAAGGTAGAACATCAAATGCCCATGCTCTCCGTAGAAGATGTATTTTCCAAAGAGGAGCTCAAGGAATGGGAGAAATATATTTTGAAGCTTTCGAATCTCGAAAAGGTTGAGTATTTCGGAGAGCTTAAGGTAGATGGTCTCGCGATTAGTCTTCGGTATCGAGACGGAGTACTGGTAATAGGAGCAACGAGAGGAAATGGAACAATAGGGGAGGATGTAACTCAAAACATAAAAACAATAGAAAGCATTCCATTGAAACTCGATATCCATGGAAGGCTTCCTACCAAAGAGATTGAACAGAATATTCACGGACTCATCGAATACGGCGAATTTGAAGTGCGAGGAGAGGTGTATATGAATAAGGCGGACTTTGAAAGATTTAATAGCGAGCGTTTAAGAAAGAGAGAGGAGCTGTATGCAAATCCGAGGAATCTGGCAGCAGGTTCCATCCGACAATTAGATCCCAAACTTGCCGCTTCTCGTCCTCTACAATTTATCGCATACGATGTTGTTGGTAATGGAGGGCAATGGCTCCATTCTGAAGAACACGAAATTTTGCGAGTGCTCGGCTTCAAGACCGATCCTACCGCAAGGATATGCGTCTCGGTTGATGAGGTCTGGAACTATCGAGAAGAAATTCGCAAAAAACGAGATTCCTTATCTTTTCAAGTGGATGGTGTTGTCGTGAACGTGAATGAGAATAAGGTATTTGTCCAGCTTGGGATAGCGGGGAAAAGTCCTCGCGGGATTCGAGCGGTAAAATTTTCTGGCAGGCAGGCAGCTACAAAAATTCTTCAGGTGCACTTTCAGGTCGGAAGGACAGGAGCCATAACGCCTGTTGCAATTTTAGATCCAGTTGAGGTATATGGAGTAACTGTTTCCCGCGCTACCCTTCATAATGAAGATGAAATCAAACGGCTTGGCGCGAAGATTGGAGATACGATAATTGTAGCGAGAGCGGGTGACGTAATTCCAGTCGTGACAAAAGTGCTTGAGGAACTTCGGGATGGTTCAGAAAGGCAAATCCGAATGCCAACATCATGCCCTATATGCGGGGGAGGGCTTGTACGACCAGCAGGGGAAGCAATCTGGCGTTGCACGAACCAAAACTGTCCTGCTCGAAAACGCGAGTTTTTGTATCATTTTGTCTCAAAGAAAGCATTTGATATCCAAGGACTGGGACCGAAGATTATCGATCAATTAATAGAGAACAATCTTGTTTGGAAGCCCTCTGATCTCTTTGAGTTGACAGAAGGCGATCTTTTTGAAGTGGAACGTTTTGCCGAGAAGTCCAGCTCAAATCTTATTTTGGCTATCCGAAATGCCAAAACAATACCCCTCTCACGTTTTATTTATGCGCTCGGAATTCGTCATGTGGGAGAAGAGACTGCACTTTCTCTTGCAGATGAGTTTGAGACTATAGAGTACCTAAAGAATGCTTCGAAAGAAGAGCTCCAGAAGATTCGAGATATCGGAGGAGTGGTGGCAGGAAGCATCTCGGCATGGTTTCTTGCAAAGGAAAATAAAAAGATGGTGGAGGATTTATTGAAAGCAGGAATACGAATACAAAATCAAAAATCAAAAGTAAAAAATAAAAAACTTCAGAGACTCACCTTTGTATTCACCGGAGCATTGGAATCTCTGTCTCGCCAAGAAGCAAAAGCAAAAATACGAATGTTTGGGGGGGAGGTTGCAGAAAGCGTTTCCCAAAAAACAGATTATGTAATCGCTGGGAAGGACCCAGGATCAAAGCTGAAAAAAGCAAGGGAACTCGGAGTGAAGGTGATTGACGAAAAAGAATTTTTGTCCTTAATCAGTTATGAAAATACTCATTGAGCATTTCAAGCGCCTCGACTGGATTCTTATTGGAAGCTCTCTTGCCTTGATCTGTTTTGGCGTTCTTTCGCTTTACAGCTCGTCGCTTGCAAGAGGAGATTTCTCAAACATGACGAAGCAGCTTATATTTTTGGGTATTGGCATAACACTTATGTTTTTGATCTCGTTCTTTGATTATCGTTTACTTCGGAATGATCCGTATTTCATTCTCTTTTTGTATTCCATAGGAATTTTCGCGCTCATTGGACTCTTTTTGCCTTTTGTTCATGAGATTCGTGGGATAAGAGCATGGTATCGTATAGGGCCCATATCGGTTGATCCGATAGAGTATATAAAGTTAATTTTACTTATACTGATGGCAAAGTACTTTTCGACGAGACACATCGAGGCATATCGGATCCGCCATATTTTCCGTACTGGGCTCTATTTTTTGCTTCCTACTGTCTTGATTTTTCTCCAACCAAATCTTGGTTCAGTATTGTTGCTTACTATAATGTGGGTTGTCATGCTTCTTGTGGCAGGCATACCATTGAAGCTTTTTTCGCTTATCGTGCTTACCGGTATTATGATTTTTGCTGGAAGTTGGCAGTTTCTCTTCGAAAGTTTTCAAAAAGATCGAATTCTGGCTTTCATTGAGCCAGAAATAGATCCCCTTGGTATCGGATGGAATCAGTTGCAGGCAAAGATTGCGGTGGGGAACGGCGGAGTTTTGGGTCAGGGATTAGGCAAGGGCACCCAAACGCAGTACGGATTTCTTCCTGAACCCCAGACCGATTTTATCTTTGCTGCAATTGCAGAGGAGCTTGGTTTTGTTGCTGTCTTGTCCCTCCTGGTTTTTTTGGCTATTCTTGTGTGGAGAATGCTTCAGGTAGGGCTCCAAAGCCAAGAAAACTTTCCTCGATTATTTACTGCGGGCTTTGTTGCTTTGATTATTACCCAAGTGGGTATCAATGTAGGAATGAATCTCGGATTACTGCCAATTATTGGACTTCCATTTCCCCTCGTAAGTTATGGGGGGTCTTCCCTCATTTTTACCTATATCGGATTGGGAATTTTACAGAGTATTAGAACTCATAGAGCTTAAATTGTGCCTCTATCGGATATTCACATGTATCGCTCTTGACTGCGTGTTTTGATCGGGAGATAATGGAATAATCTATCGGATAAGGAAGAATACAAAGAACTTTTTATTCAAAACGAAAACCCCGCTGCCTCCACCTTGAGAAATTCCGGGTCCCAAAGGCGCTTTTGCATTGGGGTTTTCACTATGTATTATACGTAGCCATACCTTGCTGTCAATCCTTCAACAAAAAAGTTTGTCGAAAAATTTTCTTCAAAAAATGCAATCACAAAACGAATTATTTATCACCCTGCAGGAAGCAACAAAATTGTGCCTTTACTCGCAAGAGTATTTAAGTTTGCGTGCGCGTCAGAGAAAGTTGAGAGCAGTAAAAATGGGCAGGAATTGGTCAACTACGAAAACTTGGCTCCAAGATTATTTGAAAAGCGCAGACGAGTATAAGGAAGTATTGAACGAAAAGAAGGCGGAAAATGGTTTTGTAACTGAAGCGAGAAAGCAAAACGCGAATGGTATTTTCCAGACAACGAAAACATCGAAATTCTTTGAGCCGCCAGATAATTTGCCAATTCAAGAAGTTCACGATGCGGCACCGTATGTTGATCTTTCTGGTTTCCAAAAGAGCATACGCGCGCTTCGTTCCGTTCTCCAATTGAGATTTGCTTTGTATTTGGTTATTGGATTTCTTTTTTCGGGCATGATAGTTGGCAGAGATGTTTTGCAAAGAGACTACGAAAGCCTTTCTGTTGTTATCCGTGAACTCGCAGGAGGTTTTGACGTTGGCGTTCAAGTGACCATCCGTGGTTTTTCTTCAATAATTCAAGATTCTATTGGAACCTTTGCCGATCGTACATTTGATACAGTGGTTTTGCTCCCAGAGAGAGTGGATCAGTTTGGAAATGGTTTTGATCAAGGATATTTTCTTTTGATGGGCCGTTTGAACTCTTTTGTGCAAAGAGTTGGGGAGGGCTTTGAGTATGGGGTGAATTCTCCGCGAGTTGCCCTCGATGTTGTTTCATTGGGGACGAGAAATCTCGCAAGGGGTGGAAAGGAATTTGGCAACATGTTCGACCGAGAATCTCGAGCTTTTGTAAGTGCGATGTTTGCTGGCGTCCAAGGGTTTGGAGAGGGTTTTGATGGAGGGGCAAAGAAGATTTTCAATACAAGCTCTTTGGCAGTTCGTGCGCTCGGAGAAGGATTCGACTATGGAATCTCAATGCTTGATTTGGATCGAGAATCTTTTCATGCGTATAGTGCCTCGGCAGTAGGTTATGCTTCGATTGTTGCAGAAGGTTTTATGGAAAGCTCACAGGATTTTGCACGCAGAGTTTTCGATCTGATTGGAGCCACCTATGGAACCCTTAACAACGCGCTTGAACATGCTCTCTGGCAGGATATTCAGACATTTGCTCAAAAACTCCAAGAAACAAAAAATGTGGTTGGAGATGCTTTTGCATTCTTGAGGCAAAAGGGAAAAGAAAACAAGGGAAAAGAGCTGGTCACGAAAAAGGAGATAAGGGAGGAGGCGAGCAAAGAAGAGTTTATACCTCAAGCAGCAGAAAAAGGATTCGTAGTGGTTCCTGCTCTTGGAGAAGACAAAGAAAAGCTCAAGGAACAAGTGAAGGCCTCCTTTTCTGACGAGGTAAAGGTGCAACCACATGATGAAGAATCAGGGATTATTACTCCGGTATTTCGGGAGAGGAAAGGCGAAGACTATCTCTATATTTTAGTGCCTTTGCAGGTTCAACGTGCCAAGTGAAATCATGGAATCCACGCGTAAAATAGTAGGCATCTTACTCCTAGCTTTTCATATATATATGTATGGAGGAGTTGAATTAGCGTTTGCAGCGGCAATGTCAGGTTCGAATTATAAGATTCAGATTGATTCGGTAAATATCGGAGGAGCAAGAGCGACCTCTTCGAGCTATCGTTTTGAAAATACGGTAGGAGAGGTGGGGACAGGTAAGATTACGGACTCCAATTTTCATCTGTTCGGAGGGTTTCTTCTGCCATCCACCGCGCCAACAACACCCGCTCAAACGCAGGCCGCAGTCAATAATGTCAGCGGAGGAGGCTTTGTGAGTTCAGAGATTTTAGACGTGGTGGTGACGAGCATTTCCACTGATACTGCGGTAGTTTCATGGCGGACAAATAAGCTTTCGAACTTTGAAATAATCTATGGCACAAGCAAAGAAGATGAAAAAGTGATAAAGGGAGAGGAATTTGAAAGCAGCAGGGAGGTGGTATTAGAGCGGCTTTCTCCAGACACTTCTTATCAGTTTGAAATTATCGCGTATACGAAAGATGGACAGAAGGTGCGTTCGGGAATGAAGACGCTCAAGACCTTGCCGTTTCCCATTTCTGCAAAGGAACCGCCTGCAAATGTAAGCGACCTAAAGGCAATCGGAGGAGATGCGCAGATGACCTTAACCTGGAAAAATCCTCTGGACGCTGACTTGCAAGGGGTGAGGATTGTGCGGAGTACAGAATTTTATCCGAGCAGTCCCTGGCAAGAAGATGTTCTCTATGAGGGCACGAGTGAGTCGTTCGGAGATACCGGACTCACGAATGGAGTTCGATACTACTATACCGTGTTTGCGTACGACACCGATGGAAACTTCGCTTCAGGAGCTGTGGTTTCTGGAATATCCCAAGCCTTCATTCCTCTGGAAATTCCTCCATTGACCCCAGAGCCTGAACCACCGTCCCTTGTTCCTTCAGAACTTGTGCCTCCTTCATTGAGAAATCTTGGGCTTGAGGATTTCGATTTCATCCAAAAGGGAGCAAAAATTCCTGTGATAGAAGGGAAGGTAGAGGTAGAACCGAAAGAACCTCTCACTATTGCAATTGACTATGAGAAAATTCCTGAAGTGCTCAAGACCATCCTTGTTGCACTCAAAGACAGAGAAGGGAAATCGTTTTCGTTTCTTTTGCGCATCGATGAGGAAAAAACAAGATACCTTGCATCACTCATGCCTCCAGACTCGGGAGATTACGGGATGACTTTTACCGTTGTTGACTATAAGAATCAGGGGCTGCAGAAAGTTGCCGGAACGCTTGCGGTGCAGTTCGTGAAGATTGTGCCGTCTCGGGCGTTTGAAGGAGGACGATTTCCGTGGAGTTATCTTCTGGCGTTTCTTCTGGGACTCCTTGTTATTGGTATGGTAGGACTTGTTGCCTTGGTGCTGCGGAGATTCTTGAAGGAAGAATCAAAAAGAGCGCTTGAACCTGCCAAGAAGCCATACCTTATGAAGCGGAGGTTATCTTGAACTTATGCGAAAGTCAAAGATTCTATCCATTGTAATTATTGCGGGGATTATCGGAGTTTTGTCTGGACTCCTTTGGGGTGTCTCTGTTGGAGAAGCCGCGTTTAATACCCAGATCAATTACCAGGGAAAGTTGACCGATAGTAGCGATAGCGCGGTTTCTGACGGGAATTACAACTTCAGGTTTCGTGTCTGCACGACCTCCGATTGCACAGGAGGTTCAGATCCCATTTGGACCGAGACTCACTGCTACAGTTCCGATTCAGGTTCCACGTGCAATGGAAGCGGGACTGATCAAAGGATTTACATAGCGAACGGACTATTCAGCGTGCTTCTCGGTTCGATCACGAGTATTTCTTCTGTAAACTTCAATCAAACCTTATGGCTTGAGGTGCAGGTTGGCGGAACAGCGACGAGCAGTCCTTCGTTCGAAACTCTTACTCCGAGAAAGAAACTGGGAACCGTTCCAGCCGCGTTTGAAGCAGATAAGTTAGATGGCATTGATTCGGGCTCTTTTGTGCGATCTGATGCCGCAGATACGGTATCTGAACTTTTGACGATTACCGCGGCTCCTTCGGGTACTGGCGTTGGAGCCGGATCTTTGTACATCAATCCTTCGTCGGCAACCGATGAATATACCCTTCTTGGAATTGCGGTGAATGGCACCCAAAAATTCAAGCTCGACGAAGATGGAGATTTAGCCCTCGCAGGAGACCTTGCGGTGAATGGAGGAGACCTTACTTCAACTGCAACTACATTTAATTTCGATATCGGAAATACCGGAACCCTTAATTTCAGAGATGGCACGAATACGCTTGTTGCGGTGAAAGATCAGGGCACGTACGGGTTCCTCGGCATTAGCGCAAAATCAGATACCGGAGATCCTGGAACATGCTCGGTAGGAGATATATATGTAAACAGCGCGGATGGCACTATCAAGGCGTGTACTGCGGCAAATACTTGGGAGGGGTTAGACGCAGCTGGCGGATCTGTGTGGTCTGCATTGAGCGCGCCTACCGCTAATCTTTCGCTCTCGATGGCAGAATATACAAGCACCCTTACATGGGATACCGCTGCCACTGCCGCAGCATTCGATGGTTTTACTCTTGCTCTTACCAATGACGCAACAACAGATAGCAATACCCAGAGAGTTTTGGTTCTCAAGAATAATTCAGCAACCGGCGGCACCACGGAAACACTTCTCGCAATTGAAAATGCGGATAATTCCGCAGTGACCAATGGCGTTTTGATTGCCGGAACATCTACGGGAGCTGTCACCACTGCATTGAATGTATCGGATGCAGAAATTACCAACGCACTGGATGTGGGCGCAAATACGATTACTGGCACTGATGCCTTGATCAACTTCAATGAGTTTGACGTGAATGGAAACGGTCAAGTCACCCTTGCCCCAGACACCACTGGTACCTACCTTGACTTTGTTCTCGAGACTGAATGGACAACAGGCGACCTCATCAATGCAGACTATGCCTCTGCCA
>ERZ1292623.1569-Hain-H51-01um-R1-1569-length-21825-cov-6_pt1 | contig 21825 bp, 23 predicted proteins | sample MGYA00564398_ERZ1292623 | MGnify/ENA primary metagenome ERZ1292623 (study PRJEB36523, sample SAMEA6512633) | groundwater metagenome | collected 2019-01-07 | study: AquaDiva: Metagenomics assemblies of 32 groundwater samples | reverse complement strand
CAAAAGCTCCGATTCTTTGGTAGAAATTTTTCCAGTCGAAGTACGGGCTCTTCCCGCTATTCCAAGTTTTGTTAAAATTTCTCCGACTTGAGAGGGCGAATTTATATTAAATTCCGCGCCGGCGCTTTTGTGTATTTTTTCTTCGATTTGCGCGATTTTTTGGGAAATTTCTTTTTTGAATTTAGTTAAAAAACCTTCATCAAGGCCAACGCCAGCTGTTTCCATTTCAGCCAATATTGGAATAAGGGGAAATTCTATTTCGTAAACTACTTTTTCGACATCGCGCTCTTTGATTCGCGAAAGTATTTTTTTATACTCATCCGGCAAAGCTTTAAGGGCTTCGATTGGGTCTTCGGGCAACCCCAGCTCTCGTTTTTCGCTGTCTGCGGCCCAATTTGCAACAGTTAAATCAAAAAAGTTTTTCGGAATTTTTTTTGAAATCTTAATAACGCTTTTTATGTCGTTCGAAACTATTTTTTTGTTCCAATCGAGTTGACCGAATATTTGATTGTTGCGGACAAGGATAAAGGAAAGGTCCCCCGCGCTTGGAAAAACATCCAATGTTTTTTGTGCAACATTGGATGTTGGGGAAAGCGCGGGTTCCCCGGAAATCCTTTTCATTAAAGAGTTAAATCCCAATTCTAAAAATTTTTCCGCAAGTTTGTTTTTGTCTAAACTGAATTTTGCTTTTTTCAAATCAAATTTAACCGGTGCGTCTTTTCTGATTGTAGCCAACGTTTTTGAAAAAAATGCGTCCTCTTTGTGTTCCAAAAGAAGTTTTATTATTCGTTCTTTCAGATCATTGGCTGGCTTGCCCGCCTTGGCTTTAGCGAAGGCGGGTCCTTTTAGATGTTTATATATATTTTCCAGAGCGCCGAATTTCTTTATCAAATCTGTCGCAGTTTTTTCTCCAATACCGCGCACGCCTACTATATTATCGGATGGATCCCCCTTTAGTCCTTTAAAATCTGGAATAAGCTTGGGGCCAAATCCGTACCGCTCAAAAACCTTTTTTTCATCATAGGTTACGGTGTCGTTTACTCCTTTTTTCATGGCGTATACAACCACGCTTTCTCCGTCCACAAGCTGCAATATATCCATATCGCCGGACATGATTATAATTTTCAAATTTTTTTCCTTTTTTGTTTTTTCCACTATTGCTCCTAGGACATCGTCGGCCTCAAAGCCGGGAGCGCTTAAGCAATAAATACCAAAAGCCTCTGCCAATTCCGGAAGTTTTTTAAGCTGTGAAATCAAAGCTTCTTCAACTTCCGGGCGTTTGGCCTTGTATTCTTCGTAGGCTTCGTGCCGAAAAGTTTTCCCGGGCAAATCAAAAGCGGCCGCAACGTAGTCCGGCTTGAAATCATTGAGCGCTCGCAACATCATGCTCGAAAATCCATAAAGCGCTCCGGTTGGCTCCCCTTTTGGCGAAGTAAACGGAGGCAACGCATGGTACGCGCGGTGAATCAATGCGTGGGAGTCGATAAGTAGTAAAGTTTTCATTATTACCATCCATTCTAACCCCCCACCCCACCACTTGACAAGAAAAATTGAATATGATAAGTTGTTGACAGGAAGGAGAGAATAATAATGAAAAATAAAAAGCGCAAACAAAAACATAAAAAATGCCCCGTGCGTTATAGTTACTTCTCAGGATTTACTCACACATATTGTCCAACTCACCATTGCCTTGTTTTTTAATTGGCATATAACCAAATCCTTCGGCCAGCGCGCCGGGGGGTTTTATTTTTAAACAATCTAGTGAATTTCGTCAATATACACTTTTCACGATCGTAAAATTTGTATACCAAGTATTTTCACTACAATATATTGTAGTGAATTTTATTCTTGGCGAATGCGACGTAAAAATTTTTTTGCCGATATACCAACTTTTCCAAAATCTACAATTTTTTCCCAACCCTCGCTTTTTATATCAGAAATGATGATTATTCTTTCTTTAGAATTTTTTCCGTGCTCGAAAGTTATCCGCAACGAGTTTTTTGGCAAAATGCTTTTGATTTTATTCCCCCACTCCACCAAAATTATATTCTGTGGATTTTTTATGAATTCCTTCCATCCCAAAACCTTAAAATCTTTAGGTTTTAATCTGTACGCGTCAACATGTACCAATCGCTTGACCCTAGCCCCTATCCCCTTGACCCTGTAAATTTTCAGTATTACAAACGTGGGGCTTTGGATTTTTTCTTTGATACCAAGCCCTTCTGCAAAACCCTTTGTAAAAGCTGTTTTGCCGGCTCCCAAATCACCCTCCAAACTCAACACCACAGCATGTTTATCCTGAGCGAGTCCCGCAATATTGCGGGCGAGTCGAAGGGCAAAATTTCTCGTCTCTTTTTCGCTTTTTGATACAAGCTTCATAATACAAACTTATCCACACTTTTAAGTTTGCGCAAGCGCATGCTACGAATGGAAGCATGAACGAAGCGCTCCAAAAATTCAAAGAAGCTGTAAACGGAGCCCAGACAATCGCCGTAAGAATCGGCAGCTCAAAAGATATCTACAAAATCCTCCCTTTTCTGATACTCCATTCTGCATTTTTGGAGTTGGGAAAAAAATCGAGTATAGTCATCGAAAATATTTCCGAAAACACCCGCAAATTTATTGAAACCATTTTGGGAAACCGAGCATTGGAACATTCCGCGGAACCCCAAAACACTCTTATCAAAATAGACACCGACAAAATTCCTGTATCCGAACTAAAGTACGAAAAAGAAGGCAGTGTAATCAAGATAATACTTAGTTCTTCTGAAAACTTCGACACCAAAAACATACAAATAGAAAAAGAAAAAATGCCCGTGGATCTTCTTTTGCTGGGGGACCCCGGCGAACACGAGCTCGGAGATCTGCTAAAACAGACTCCTCACAAAGAGGTGGTAAAAATAACTTCAAAAGAAAAAAGCGTGGAGCAAAAAATATTCGAAATAGTTTCGGCGCTTTTGGGAAACGGAGCAGAAAAATTCAAAGAAGCGTTTTGGATGGCCTTTGAAAATTGCGACCCGCGATCGGCAGAAATAGCAAGCATTAAAAATAAAATTTTGTCTCTCGCTCCAGATTTTGCCAAAATACACGAGGCTGGAGAGCTAATCAGGGGGGGTGGATTTTTGAAAATATTGGGAAGGGCGCTCCAGAGAAGCGAATTCGAAAAAGACTTTAAAATAGCCTGGACCTTTTTAACGCACTCTGACTTTGAAAAAACCGGAAATAGCGACGACTACGTTATGCCGGTTTTTTACGAGATTAAAAAAATGAGGCGTGGCGCGGAATTTTTCGCGTTTTTATGGGAATTTCCAAAAAATTCGATAAAAGCCGCGATTGGTGGAGAAAATCCGGACCAAGTAAAAAAACTTGCTTACGAAATGGGTTTAACTCTTTCGTCGCCATACTTTTTTGCGGATGGATTTTCCAGCTTTTCTGAGGCCGAAATTAAAATACGCGGGAGCATAAAAAAAATGATACAATAAATATATGCCGGACAAAGTTTTTGAAGAACTAAGAAAAAAAGAGGAGGAAGATTTGGCGGTTATTCTATCGCAAAAATACGGAATTCCTTATATTGATATCGGAAAAACAACTATAGAAATAGACTCTCTTAAAATAATCCCCGAAAGCGAGGCCAGAGCCCGCAAAATAGCGGTAATTCAAAGTGTTGGCAAAAAATTGCAGGCGGCGGTTACAAACCCGGAAAATCCCAGCACAAAAGAGGCCGCCTCTAAACTAAAAGATGAAAATTACGAAGTTAGCCTGTTCCTGGTTTCGGAATCCGGTTTTCAAAGAATTTTGGAAAAATACAAAGAAGTCCCGGAATTTGAAGAAATAAAGCCCGGAATAGTGGAAATTGAAAAATCCAGATTCGAGAAAACCACAAATGCAAAAATGATTCGAAACTTTCTCGAAGAAAAATCCAAGCAAAAAGAGGCAAAAAACGCCACGGAAATTTTGGGTATTATTCTTGAAGGAGCCATCATCATTGAAGCCTCCGACATCCACATGGAACCACGTGAAAATTCCGCAATTATTAGATTGCGCCTCGATGGGGTCCTACACGAGACAGCCGAAATATCGGCAGATCTTTACAAACTCTTGCTCTCGCGCATAAAACTTGTTTCTGAACTCAAACTCAATGTACACGATAGGCCGCAAGACGGCCGATTCACCATCAGATTAAAAAACAATGGCGACATTGAAGCAAGAACATCCACTTTGCCCGGGCCTTATGGAGAATCCGTAGCCATAAGAATATTGCTTCCTTCATCAATAGAAATTTTAATTAAAGATCTTGGCATGCAAAGCCAAGTCTTATCAATGATGGAAAAAGAGTTAATGAAGCCGAACGGAATGATTATTACAACCGGCCCAACCGGTTCCGGAAAAACCACCACTCTCTACACATTTCTCAAAAAAATAGCGTCTCCAGAAATAAAGGTAATAACAATAGAAGATCCTATTGAGTACCATATAAAAAATATCACTCAAACACAAATAGAACCGGATAAGGGATACGACTTCGGAAACGGCCTCAAGTCGATACTCCGCCAAGATCCGGACGTAATACTGGTTGGAGAAATTCGAGATCTCGAAACCGCAAATATCGCAATGCACGCCTCTCTCACGGGCCACCTTGTTTTTTCGACCCTTCACACGAATAATGCCGCCGGAACAATACCTCGCCTCATAGATTTGGGAATAAAACCGAATATAATCGCCCCAGCGATAAACGTTGCCATCGCGCAAAGGCTTGTAAGGAAACTTTGCGCCGAATGCAAAAAAGAATATAGCCCCGAAAAAGATGAGGAAAAAACAATAATAAAAAACCTAGGAAACCTTCTTAAAAAAGCGCCGAAAGAAATGAAATTATGGAAGACTGTCGGCTGCGAGCATTGCAATTTTACTGGATACCGCGGGAGAACCGGAATATTCGAAGCTTTTTTGGTGAACGACGAAATAGAAAGATTAATTTTGCAAAACCCGCCTGAAGCGGACATAAAAAAAGCCGCTGAAAAACAGGGCATGATAACAATTTACCAAGACGGGTTATTAAAAGTTTTATCGGGAATAACGTCCTTTGAAGAATTAAATAGAGTCGTTTCTGAGGAATAGCCTCCAGGCAATTGCTCTTCCATGGGTAGATAGAGCTTAGATTTTCTCCGAGGAGCAATCCAGTAAATTCCACCGGAGCGGACAACCGGTTTGTCCGTAGATTTAAGATAAAACCAGATTTTCCTCTCGCAAGCGAGAGAAAAAATTGCCTGGAGACTAATCATCAGAAACTTGTATTATTATATCAATATAAAAATAAAATGTCAATGCCCCAAGAGGGAGAAGAAAAGTACGCAGTAACCCCCAAAAAAAGGACTGAGGACAAGTCTTTGGATTTTGCGTTGCGCCCCAGCGTCTTTGAAGAATATGTAGGCCAAGAATCCATTAAAAACAACCTTAAAATTTTAATAGAAGCCGCCAAAAAACGCAAAGAAAGCGTTGAACACCTTTTATTTTATGGACCCGCCGGTTTGGGAAAAACCACCCTTGCCTACCTTGTGGCAAAGGAAATGAATGCGCAAATAAGAGTAACTTCCGGACCGGCAATAGAAAAAGTCGGCGACCTCGCTTCAATTTTAACAAACCTTTCGGCGGGAGAAATTCTATTTATAGATGAAGCGCACAGGCTAAACAAACTAATCGAAGAAGTTCTCTACCCCGCAATGGAAAATAGATCGCTCGACATAATAATAGGAAAGGGGCCTACAGCCCGCGCGATACAACTTGAGCTCCCGCCTTTCAGCATAATAGCCGCCACAACGCGCATTGCCCTTCTTTCGTCTCCGCTGCGTTCAAGATTTTCCGGAGGGCTTTTTAGATTGGATTTTTATAAAAAAGAAGATATAGAAAAAATAATAAGCCGTTCGGCAAAAATTTTGGGGGTTGAGATAGAAAAAGAGGCTATTCCGCTTATTGCCGAGCGCTCGAGGTTTACACCGAGAATCGCCAATCGACTTCTGAAACGCGCTCGAGATTATGCGGAGGTTCACGGAAAAGGAATAATCACAAAAAACCTCGCCCAAAAAGCCCTGGAACTTTTGGAAATCGACCACAAAGGCCTCGACTCTCTTGATAGAAAGGTGCTGGATACGGTAATTAAAAAATTCTCCGGAGGTCCAGTCGGGCTCACCACAATTGCGGCAAGTGTACAAGAGGAAGTGGATACAATAGACGAAGTTTCGGAACCGTATTTGATGCAGATGGGATTTTTGGAGCGCACCCCCCGCGGAAGATGCGCCACAGCTCGAGCATACGAGCACTTGGGGCTCACCCCTCCCAAAACCGAACAGCAGAAATTAATTTAACCTCACCCCCAACCCCCTCTCCTTCGTAAGGAGAGGGGGTTTTATTACTAACCTTCTCGGACGGCCGTCAAATTGGGGTAGTGAAATGAAATGCCCCCGACTTTCGTCGGGGGAATTTTTTACTTTTTAAAATAACTTGGAAGGTTTATGATAAATTTCCCTTCAGGATTTTTAACCAAAAAAACAATCTCTTCTTCAATACAAAACATTTTCACAAGGTAGATAAGAATCACAAAAGAACTGTTGATTACTTGATCTATACCATCAAAAGCATGTTCCTGGGTAAATTTTTTCAAAGATTCAATAGAATCTTTTTCAAAATACAAATGGAACGTAGTTGATTTTGATTTAACTGATATGGGCAAAAACAAATTAATGTCGGCTGGTAGTCGCCCTTTCTGGCTTTCTTCCCACAACAAAACAAAAAGCGGTATTGCGTCAGAAAGCATCTTTTCCATAGATAAATTTCTAATTTTCAAAAATTCCACAAGCTCACGAACCAGATCATTATTCAACAAAACATCGATCTTTTCGTATTTATCAATTTTTAAACTCATAGACTTTCCGTTTCTAAAACTACTGGCTTTGTGGTCTGGCCGTGGAATCTGAGAGACGCCGGACGCCTCTGTTTCCGGCGCACCCGAGTCAAACGGATATTTTCCTGCTTTTTCGGTAAACTCTTTTTTACTGCTTTTTTATACAAATTCGGACTCCTTTTTAAACTGGGTTGCTATCCGTTTTTAAGTATATCAGCAACAATAAAATTTGTCAATACTGCAAAAGTGGTTTATATTTAGTACAATAAATTCATGACTACTATAACCATTCCGGAAAAGCTAATGAGAGAAAAAGATCTTGTGCTTATACCCCGAAAAGAATATGAGCTACTTTTAAATCGTCCGGGAAATAATAAGGAAGAAATTATAGTAAGGCGTTCGAAATCGTTCAAAGTTCCCAAACGACATGAAAAGTTTTACGATAAATTAGACAAAACTCTAACCCAAAGACTTCGCGAATACGAAGCTGGAAAATTTCACGGCCCATTTGAAACTGCGGATGAAGTTTTTAGATTTTTAGAATCAAGAAAAGTTAGGAATAAAAAACAATGAAAGTAGTACTTTCTGAATCTTTTGAAAATAGTTTTGAAAAATTACCGCCAGAAATTGTAAAAAAATTTAGAAAACAATTGATATTTTTACTAAGCAATATTCGACATCCGTCTTTGCGCGCAAAAAAATACGGTGGAGAAAATGACCTGTGGCAAGCCAGGGTAGATGACGACTTTCGTTTTTACTTCAAAATTAAGAAAGGTAGTTATATTATCATGGAAATAACAAAACATCCGAAATGACTTTCGGGCTTGCGCTTGGGATTTATATAATATTTTTGGCGATATACTGGTTTTTTGTGTATTCGATTTTGTGGCATCTGCGGGAATATATTCTGCCAATGGACTACTCAAAATGGGTGATTAGAGGATTTTTGGCTGCGGTAATTATTTTAAACGTTTTTTCTTTGGTGTTATTTATCCGCCTGCCATTTCAAACATGATTACTTTATATCCAAACGAGAAAATTTTGATGGTGGTGCACAAGCACTGGATAGCATTTTTTTCCAAAATAGTTGTTGTGGCGATTTTGCTCATAGCCCCCATAACCTTCGCTGGGTTTCTTTTTGAAACCGGGGCCGTAAGCGCAAGCGCGATAGTCTACGCGCAGTTTTTGGCAATAACATATTTGATGGTTGTGATGCTCATAGCGTTTCTTTTTTGGATGGACCATTATCTTGATATTTGGATTATTACAAATGAAAGGGTGATAGACGTGGAACAGCACGGACTTTTTAGAAGAGAAACATCGGAATTTGGCATTGATAAAATCCAGGATATCACCGTAGAGGTTCCGCACATGGTGGCGACATTTTTAAAATACGGAAATTTGCGCATACAAACAGCCGGAGAAAGATCTTTTAGTATAAAAGAGGTTCCGCATATTTACGAAGTAAAAAAGGTCATAATGGATCAGGTAACAAAAAGAGAAAATGTCGGGCCACAGCAAATGGGCGCAAATTAAACATAAAAAATCCGCCACTGACGCAAAAAGGGGCAAGCTTTTTTCGAAGCTCGCAAAGGCTATCACTATTGCCGCAAAAGAACTTGGCGGAGGCCCAAAAACAAACCCAAAGCTCGCTTCCGCCATAGAAGAGGCAAGAGCGGCAAACATGCCTTCCGAAAACATCGAGCGGGCAATAAAACGCGCAACCGAAAAAGACGCTGTGGAACTCAAAGAAGTCATGTACGAAGCGTACGGGCCGGGAGGCTCGGCAATTATAATAACCGCCGTAACCGACAGCTCGAACCGCACGACAAACGAAATAAAACACCTGCTTTCCGAACACGGCGCGAAGCTCGGAACACAGGGCTCTGCGATGTGGGCTTTTGCAAAAATAGGCAACGAATATATTCCCAACTTTCCAATAGACCTATCTGAAAGCGACTCAAAACAATTTGAGTCGCTCCTTGAAGCTCTCGACAACCATGATGATGTTCAGGAGGTATATTCAAACGTAAAATAAATATATGAAAATATTAGGAATAGATCCGGGTATAGAGCGCTTGGGCTGGGGAGTTTTGGCAAAAAATTCGGGACAAATCGAAAGAATAAACTCCGGAGTTAAAAAAACCCTCAAAACTCAGAAACAGAGTGAAAGGCTTTTTGAGATTCAAAATTTTTTGGACGAATTAATTCTAACAGAAAAACCCGACATGGTAAGCGTGGAAAAATTATTTTTCGCAAAGAACGCAAAAACCGCTTTAGTCATCAGCGAAGTGCGCGGAGTAATACTTGCCACGGCCCAAAAACACAAAATGCCAATATCGGAATTTACTCCCCTTCAAGTAAAAATGGCGGTTTGCGGATACGGAAAGGCAACCAAAGAAGATGTGGCAAAAATGCTGAAATTGAGCATAGTTTTGCCTCAAAAAAATATACTGGACGATGAAACAGACGCCCTGGCAATAGCTTTGACCGGAGCATTACACCACCGTTATCCATAACTTATCCACACCCCTTGTATTGCACCGAAAAACATTTTTTTATATATAGATTATTATGTCGGACTTTAACGAACAAGACTTAATGGTCTTAGGCGCCGAAACAAGTGGTGAAGACGACGACCTTTTGGTCGGAGACGACGAAGACGCAGAGGGCGCTTCTCCAAACTCCCAGCCCAAAAAGAAAGAGGGCGAAGAGTGGGAAATAGAAGAAGACCTAGAAGAAGGCTTGGAATAATAAAATAACCCCGAGACAAATGTCGAAGGGTTATTTTATTTGAGAGTTATATTTACTACTTTATATTTTCCAATCTTAGCGCGTCCTGGTTTGATAATAGATTCCTTTGAATTTTTTATTTTTTCGTTTTCAAAACTAACACCCCCTCCGTCTATAAGTCTTTTTGCTTCAGAATTAGAATTTGAAAACTTATTTCGAGTTAAAAAATTGACCCACAACTCTCCCCTTTTTGCCCGAACGCCTTCGGAGTCGGCGCTTTTAGCCGCCTTCTCGCCATCGTATCTTTTCACTATTTCAAACGCCAGTCTTTTTTTGGCCTCGAACGGATGAGATTGTTTAATTATTTTTTCTATATCTTGCAGTGAGAGATCCGTATAAACCTTAAAGTAGTGTTCAACCAAAGAATCCTTCAGTGCCATAATTTTTGTGAACTTTTCGGAAGGCTTGTCTAAAATTGCTACATAGTTGTTGAGAGACTTGGACATTTTTTCTTTTCCGTCCAACCCGGGAGTTATAGTTGTGGCAATTATTGCCTGCGGTTCCTGGCCGAAAATTTCTTGGTACTTCCTGCCCATTATTTCGTTAAAAAGCTGGTCTGTGCCTATTACGGTAAGATCGGATTTCAACATTACAGAATCGTAAGCCTGCAAAACAGGATATATTGTTTCGTGTTCATAAATTTCTCCCCCCTCTTTCATCCGGCGCTGAAACATATCGCGCTCAGTAAGCTGGGCGTGCGTAACTTTTTTAAGCAACGATAGCAATTCAAGCGAACTCATTTTTCCGTGCCACTCGGAATTTTTTCTAACCTCAAGTAGTTTTGGGTCGTCGATTAAAATTTTAGTTACTTGTTTTAAATATGTTTTCGCGTTTTCCTTTATTGCCTTATCATCAAGCTCCGGCCTGGTTTTGGATTTTCCGGTTGGATCCCCTATCTTTGTTGTAAAATCTCCAATCAAAAAAACAACTTTGTGGCCAAGCTCCTGGAACTCCCGCATCTTCCAATAATCCACGGCGTGCCCAATATGAAGCATTGGGCTTGTTACATCGACTCCATGTTTTATGCGGAGTTGTTTTCTGGAAAGCATTTTACTTACCAGCTTTTCCCGGCCTATGACCTGCTCAACATTTCTTTCCAGAATTTTTTCGATTGCTTCCTTGGAGGCTTTCATACAGCTGACTTTATCATAAAATAAAAACTATTCCTAAGGTTGGCAAATTTGAAAAAATATATTATAATAACTCAAATGAAAAGACTGATGCTTTGGGCTGTCTCAATTGGGATAATTTCCACCGTGGCTTTCGGTATTTCGGTATTTGCCACAGACTTGCCGGATATTAGAAACGTCTCGGAACGAAAAATCGCCCAATCTACAAAAATATACGACCGCACCGGCGAAACGCTTCTTTACGATATACACGGCGAAGAAAATAGGACAATAATTCCTTTTGAAGAAATCCCCCAAAGCATAAAAAACGCCACCATCGCCCTTGAGGACGACTCTTTTTACAACCATATGGGAGTCCGCCCGCTCTCTACGCTGCGAGCGGTTTTAAAAAATATCGTAACCGGTTCTTCGGAGGGGGGCTCAACCATAACCCAACAGCTGGTAAAAAGCGTTTTTTTGAACCCAGAAAAAACCATTTTTAGAAAGGTAAAAGAAATGGCAATATCGTTGCGCTTGGAAAAAGAGCTTACAAAAGACGAAATTTTATCGCTGTATCTCAACCAAATACCTTATGGGTCGGGCGCATACGGCATACAATCTGCCGCCGAAACTTTTTTTGGAAAAAAAGCTAAAGACTTAACGCTTTTGGAATCCGCTTACTTGGCGTCTCTCCCAAACGCCCCGTCTTTTTACTCCCCTTACGGAAAAAATAAAGATAAGCTCGATGAACGAGCCAGATTTACTCTCAAAAGAATGAATGAGGAAAATTTTATTTCCAAGGAAGAATATGAAACAAACTTAAACGGGCACATTCAATTCGCTCCGCCAAAAACGCAAGGCATTATAGCCCCCCATTTTGTGCTCGAGGTGCGAGAAAAATTAAACACAATGTTCGGTGAGGACACCGTGGAAAGCGCCGGGTTTAAGGTGATCACTACTCTAGATGCCGACTTGCAGCAAAAAGCCGAGGAAGTGATTCTAAAATACGCGGAGGGAAACCAGAAAAATTTTAACGCAAACAACGCTAGCGCCGTGGCGGTTGATCCGAAAACCGGGGATATTTTGGCAATGGTGGGTTCAAAAAATTATTTTGAAAAATCTTTCCCCGAAAACTGCGCCCCAGGAGTAAATTGTTCGTTCGACCCGCAAGTAAATGTAGCGACAAGGCACAGGCAGCCCGGATCCGCCTTTAAACCGTTTGTTTACGCAACGGGGTTCAAAAACGGACTTACTCCGGAAACCGTGGTATTCGACCTAAAAACCGAATTTAATCCGTCGTGCAACCCAGACGGCACCCCGCAACCCGACGGAGATGAAAAAAAATGCTACCACCCTGGAAACTTCGACGAAATTTTTAGGGGCCCAATAACGCTTAGAGAATCGCTTGCGCAATCCTTGAACGTTCCTTCTGTAAAAACCCTTTACCTTGCTGGACTAAAAAACTCTTTAAACACAGCAAAAGATTTCGGGATAACAACCCTTAACGATCCGGACAGATACGGATTAACGTTGGTACTTGGGGGCGGAGAAGTTTCTCTTTTGGAACTTACGTCCGCATACAGCGTATTCGCAAACGACGGAACAAAAAATTCCCACCGCGATATTTTAAAAATTGAAGATTCAAAAGGAGCGGCGGTTTTTGAGCCAGAAACAGCTCCTCTGCAAGTGATAGATAAAAACATCGCCCGGACAATAAGCGATATTCTCTCCGACAACAAGGCGCGCACTCCTGCTTTCGGAGAATTTTCGGCTCTTTATTTCCCGGGCAGGCAGGTTGCCGCAAAAACAGGAACAACAAACGATTACCGAGACGCTTGGGTAATGGGATACACCCCTTCAATAGCGATAGGGGCCTGGGCCGGAAACAACGACAACACAGAAATGGAAAAAAAAGTGGCCGGATTTATTGTAGCGCCCATGTGGCACGAAATAATGGAATACGCGCTATCAAAATCCCCGCAGGATAACTTCATAGCGCCCGACAAGCTTATTGCCGAAAAACCGGTAATCCGGGGGGAATGGCGCGGAGGAAACGAGTATGAAATAGATAAAATTTCAGGGAAGTTGGCCACGGTTTATACCCCGGAAGAAACTAAAGAAAAAAAAGTGGTCCAAGAGGTCCACTCAATACTTTATTGGGTAAAGGGAACAGATGACTCTCAGTTTAAAAATTGGGAAAGCGCAGTAAGAGCTTGGGCCCAGCAAAGAGGGCTTTTGGACCAAAACGAAAGCGTAATACCAAAACTTTACGACGACATACACCTTCCGGATAAAATGCCGAAAATAACAGAAATAGAAATAATAAATTCCAACTTTTTAAAACCCAAAATCATGAGTTTTTACCCAATATCCCAAGTTGATTATTTTCTCGAAGATGAATTTTTGGGTTCATCTAAAAAAGAGCCTTTCCTGATCAACTTCTCCCAACAGATAGCCGATGAGGGCGCAAATCAAATAAAAGTAAAAATCAAAGCATACGACTCCGTCAAAAACTCCACGGAAGAGACGTTTATCATACCCCTCTAAGAGGCATTACAAGATACAAAAACGAGCCGTCACCTTTGCCGCGCAGAACAAGCGGAGATTGGTCGCCGTTTACGCCCAAAGAAATGTGTTCGGATTTTATCTGGGAAACTCCGTCGAACAAATATCTCCAGTTATATTTTGCCTTTACTTCGTCGCCTTTTACTTCACAATCAATTTCCGAGTTATGCTCCCCCACGTCTGAATTTGACGTGTAAAAAGAGCTCACTTTTTTTTGCGGGTCAAATTTTAAGGAAACATCGTTGAGCCTGCCCACAAACACACTTGAGAGTTTTAGAGAATAAACAAAATCGGAGTTCGCCGCCAAAATAGAAGTTTTAAATTCTTTTGGAATTATCTGGTCGTATTCCGGGAAAACCCCGTCAACAAGCCTTGTGATAAATTTAATATTACCGGAAGTTAAAATAAGCTGGTTTTTATTGAATCCACAAACAACATCTCCAGTGTTTATTATTTTAAGCATCTCCATTACAGACTTTTGAGGCAATAATATCGAAAAGGACTTGTCCAAATAATTATTTTTTGAAGTAATTGTTTTTTCGGCAAGCCTAAAAGAATCCGTTGCTGTAAATTTTATCGTGTTTTTAAAAATTCTCACATAAACACTCGATAGTTCCGGTTTTATATCAGATAAACTGCATGCAATCACAACACTAGAAAGAGCTTCTTTAAGAGACTCTCCATTAAAGTTTATGGACACAACTTCAGACACCCTTGGAAACAAAGGAAAATCTTCGCTTTTGTAGCCTTTAATGACCGTTTGAGTTTTTGGGGTTTTTACGTAAACATTGTCGTTTTGATTTTGTATCGCTATTCCCTCTTCCGAAGAAATATTGGACACAAACGAGCTAAGATTTTTAGCCGACACAGCAACAACGCCTTGTTTTTCCACCTTTGCCGGTATAGTGATTTCCACCGCCGTTTCAAGATTTGTAGCTTTTATTTTAATCTTATTGTTTTCTTGGGCTTCCAAAAGCAAAGAACCTAGTATGGGGAGGGTTTGGTTTTTAGACGTGTTTCTTTCCGCAACAACTAAAGCTTCTTTTAAATTTTTGGACACACAGTTTATTTTCATATTATTTTTTTATAAATAAATTATTATTAATAGGGCTGTGAATATGTTTATAACTTGTTTTTAAATTTAAAATTTTAAACTTAAACTTTTAAAAGTTGTGGATAATATCTTGATATTATTTTGGATAATATTTTTCCCTGATTTGTTTTATCTCTTCTTCAATCTTCGGATTATTTTTTATTCCCTCTTTTACTTTCAAATATGCGTGCATCGCCGTGGTGTGGTCTCTTCCGCCGAATTTTTGTCCGATGGATGGGAATGAACCGCTCAAATCTTCTCTTATTAAGTACATTGCGATTTGCCTTGGATGCACAATTTCATGCTTCCTAGTTTTTTCATACATATTTTTTTCCGGTATATCGTAAAATTCAGATATCATTTTTATTATTTGGGATGCGTTTACTGTTGTTTTTGGCCTCGCATTCTTGCTTAAAATAAGTTTTGCCTCCTCCGGCGTCATTATTTTGTTTTTATATAGGGATTGCATGTGAATCAGGTTTAAAGCCCCCTCAAGCTCTCTTATGTTTCTTTGGACGCTGCCGGCTATTATTTCAAGTATTTTGTCGTCGAGAGCGATCTTTTTTTCATTACATTTGGCTTTAATTATTGCGAGTCTTGTTTCGTAGTCAGGGGCGCTTATGTCTATTATTACCCCTACCTGCAGTCTGGATCTCAGTCTTTCCTCGATGTCTATTATTGATTGCGGGGCCCTGTCGGAGGAAAATATAACTTGTTTTCCGGCGTCGTATAGGGTGTTGAATGTGTGGAAAAATTCCTCCTGTGTTTTTATCTTTTTTTCAAAAAATTGAATATCATCAACAATCAGTAAGTCGCAATCGCGGTATTTTTCTTTAAAATTGTGCGCCGAACCGGCTTGTATGGAGGATACAAGTTCGTTTGAAAATTTTTCAGCCGTCATATAGTTAACTTTTTTCTGCGAACTCTCTTTTTTTATACTATTTCCAATAGCCTGCAAAAGATGGGTTTTACCCAATCCGGAACCCCCGTATATAAATAGCGGATTATAAGCTTTGCCCAAGTTTTTTATTACAGCCAAAGCTGCTGTATACGCCAAATCATTGAATGAGCCCACTATAAAATTATCAAAAGTATATTTTGGGTTTAGATTTGTCTTGGGGTCAACATGAAAGTCTTTGAAGTCCAACTGTTCCTCCGATGATATAGCCTCGTCTTTTTTGAATTTGTTTTTTTGCTCGAAAACTTCCTGTTTTTTGGCCAAGGAAGCGTTGATTACATAGTTTATGGAGCGGATTTCTGGAACTATAGTTCGGAGAGATTTTAATATGAATTTGTGATACTTGTTTCCAAGCCATTCCTGAGCAAATCCGTTGGGCACACTTATTGTTACTATCCCCTCATTGTTAATATCGGCAAGGCAAGTATCTTTAAACCATGTTGCAAAACTGGCGCGCGAAACGTTTAACTCAATTTCAGATAATGCATTTTGCCATAATTCTTCGTTGCTCATATTTTTACTATACTCTCAGTTTCCAATTAATCATTGTATCCAAATGTTAATAGAATGTTGATATGTTGTGAATATTGCAGATTTTGTAGAATGTTGTAGAGTAGTGTTATGTCAGTAACATACCAGCCAAAAAGGAAAAAAAGAGCGAGAACCCACGGATTTTTAAAGAGAATGAGAACAAAATCAGGAAGAAATATCCTCAAGAGGAGAAAACAAAAAGGACGACGCAGGCTTTCCGTCTAATTTTTCTTTAAATGCTTAAAAAATCACAGAGGCTAAGCAGAAAGGACTTAGAAAAGTTTTTTAAGGGCAAGTTTAGAAGCTACGGCCGCGGCCAGTTGATGTTGCGCGTTTACTGGGGCGATAGCGGAGAGAGCCCGCGTTTTGCTTTTGTGGTTTCAAGTTTAATTAAAAGAAACGCTGTGGCTAGAAATTTAACCAGGCGCCGAATGGCGGAGATATCTCAAGAGTTGTCGCCAAAAATAAAAGGCAGAACTGATTTGGTGTTTTCGTTTAAGCTCACAGGAAAAACAGCGCCTTCATTTAAAAGCCTTAAAAGTGATATGATAGAGCTACTTTCGATATGTGGGGCCTTATAAAAATCGCTTACGGGGAAATTTTTTATAAACCGCTTTTAAACGGGCTTTTGGCGCTAACTTCGGTCTTGCCGTTTAACGATTTGGGGTTTGCTGTTATTTTGCTCACTATTTTAGTAAGGCTGATTTTGTTTCCATTCACCCATAAAACCCTAAAAACCCAGCAAGTGATGAAAAGGATTGAGCCGGATGTAAAAAGGATACAGGGCGGAGGAAAAAGCCGGGAAGAACAGGCAAAGGAATTAATGGAACTTTATAGATCGCATGGAATAAATCCGCTTTCAGGGTTCCTCGCTCTTTTTTTACAGCTTCCAGTTTTGATAGCCCTTTACCATGTTTTTTGGAAAGGGCTTCCGTTTAAGATTTCCGAAGTTTATGGTTTTTTATCCGTCCCAGAAACAATTAACACCATGTTTTTGGGATTTATTTCATTAACCGAAGCGAATGTGGGGATGGCATTGTTGGCGGCGGTATCGCAATTCTGGCAAGCGAAGCTAGCTATTCCTCCAGCGCAGCAGGACCGCTCCAGCCAAGGAGTCGGAGCTTCTAATACCAATATGGCATCAATGATGCAGAAACAAATGCTTTTTGTTTTTCCGGTTCTGATTTTTTTTATAGCTTACAAACTGCCAGCGGCGGTTTCTTTGTATTGGACATCAATGAACATTTTTGCTATAGTGCATGAAGCATATGTCCGACATAAATCCAGAACAATTTGAGTTTGTAGAATCTACAATAAAAAACCTACTCACGCGGTTGGGAATTTCCTACGACTTGGAGAGGCAAGATTTGAACCAAGAAACCTGGTTTTCAATTGCCACAAGCGACCCGGTTTTTAATTTCGGAGAAATTTCAAAAAATATTTCGGCTCTAAACACGATATTGAGAAGAATTTTTGAAAAAAAATTCGGCGACGCTTCTTCAAAATTTTTAATAGATATAAATGACTTTCAAAAAAAACACGCCGAAGATATCAAAGACACTGCCCGCATGCATGCCCAGCGTGTCCGATACTTTAAAAAAGAAATAGAAATGCCGCCAATGAACGCTTATGAAAGGCGGTTGGTGCATACGGTTTTGCAAGAGTACCCGGACATTGCCACAGAAAGCAAAGGCGAAGGATTTGAGAGAAGAGTAATTGTAAAACCGGTAAGCTTGGGATGAAAAACAACTCGGTCCGACCATTAGGTCGGACCGAGTTTTAATATTGCTGTGACGATGGCGCCAGCGGTTCCCCAGCGGATTTGGGTGGCGCATTCTCCCCAAATCCATCCAATTTGTTCGCGAGTCCATTCGCGAAAGTCATCCTGCGCGCCCCTCCAAGTCGAGAATGCGAGGCCCGCGAGAAGTCCGCCAACAGCGATTAGGAGTATAAACAAGGTCCACCAGAAGCCGATTGGGCTTAAGGCTATTCCGGCAATTCCTGCGCCGAAACAAAATGACCAAACTCTTATCCTGTGTGAGCGCCAGAAATTCTGGAAAATGGTTTTGGCTTCCGCCCCCACCGCTTTCCAGCCGGCTTTTAACGGCCACAGAACGAGGTTTTTAACTTGTTTCAAAAACCATTTTCCGCCGTTCTTTTTGCCGAACAGTAACGAAAGTCCTGTTAAAACAAAAAAAAGAGTCAACATTTCGTTTCTCCTTTCGATATTTTTACCCCAAAGAACTCCGCCGAAAGCATGAATCATCAATTCTGAAACTTAAAACGAACATAACTTGTCGTGCTTGAGATTTCGATTCATGCCTTTGGTGGAGTGGCGAGGGCTTTTTATTCCCCTCGCCTTGAGTCGGGTACTTCGCAAAGCTTTTCCTCGAGATTTATAAAAAGAACCCGGGAGAGAAGAAGTGCGCTGTGGCTTGTTTTGGCGCTCAATGATGAAACTGTGCGCCAGACGAGCCGGTGCGTCGATCAATCCTCTCTCCCGCCAAAATTCGTAAGACATACTTCGCTTTTGCTCAGTACGCGTTCCGCGCTTTGGTGGAAGATTGACGATGTTTTGTCATCTGCTAATATTTATTTATGTCGAATAGAATTAGAGTTTATTCTGATATTTCCAGAGATATTGCGCAAGTGGTTTTTGCCTCTGTTTTTGTGGGGCCTCTTATTGGTGGGACAGCGAGTTATTTTTCTTTTGGACTTGGTATTTTCATTTCCTTCTCTGCCTGGTACTTCAGCGTTGCTTTAATTAAAAATTAAAATTTAACTTCATGAACTTTATGATCCAATTTTATATAGCAGCTGCTCTAGCCATAATCGCTTTGGCTTTAGTGGTAATTGCTACAAAAAAAACATAGTTAGTTGGTTTGTTGGATGGCGAGGGTTTGATTTCCCCTCGCCGGCTTGCCTCGTTTGGCGTATAGTCGGCCGCGCGAGCCGATTGCCCGAGGCTTCGTCATACTCCCCGATATTCCTTGGGGAGTTTTTGGCCATCCGATATCTCGACGTGGACGCCAAAACTTTTTAATTTTCAAACAACGGGAGGGGGCGGTGGTGAACCCGTAGAGTGCATCTTGCGATGCGGCCGTCGCTACGCGGTGCCTGCGCCTCCACTCCCGCCAAAATTCGTAAGACATACTTCGCTTTTGCTCAGTACGCGTTCCGCGCTTTGGTGGAAGCCCCGCAATGTTGCTGCGGGGGGTAAAGCTTGTTACCTCTCCGTGATTTCTTCGCGGAGAGCGGACATGGTTTCAGGGTCTTTCTCAATCCCCGTCGCCACATCCTCGGAACGCACCACGTTGACCACGTGGACGATTCCGTCACGACCTATTGCTAATGTCATGATATGCTCCTTTCTTCAAAAATTTTCAATATTTTTTAATTATACACCCAAACAATAAATCTGTCAACCCCCCATGACACCCTTCGACGGGCTCAGGGTAAAGACAGGCTTATTTAGCTTCGAAAGAACACCGGAGGAAAGGCTGTTTTACATTATTAAATTTGTCCCTTCCTCCGGAGTTCTTTCGAATGAACTCCACCCATGCTTGCTCGCCATAGCCTTGCTCGCCCTACGAAGCCTTGGCGTAGTGGGGGCGACGGCGGGGATAATTAAAGGGCTAAGCTGATACGGGCCGGATGTTATTTTAAAATATATTCCGGTACGCCGCGCCTAAACCTTTAATCCCTTAACCCCCATTATACTCAGATTTAAAGAATTGTCAAGTGGCAATGACAATATGGCTGTTTTAGCCTTATTTTTTGTGTTTTTTAAATTTGTCAGATTTGTTGAAATTAACAGGTTATACACAGACCTCCCCCAAACCCGGATTTGACAAATTACTTTGACAGGAGTATAATGGAGCTATCTTGAAAAAAGGAAGGAAGGTGATGCCAGGTGCGTGAAGCAATGGGTGGTATTGGACTTTAAGGTATTTTAAACCCATTTTTCTCCACGTTTTAAGTAGAACAGCAAAAAAGATCACCAAAAAAAGAGTAATTTTCTAAGATAAAAGCCCAAGAAATTAGACAGAAAGCAAGAAGGGGCCTCGCAAAGCGGGGCCCTCGTCACATCTTCTCCCACAACAAATCAAATATCGCCTGGAACGATTTTGCTATTTCGCCGCCTTCGAGGATTACTCCAAAAGGTTTTTTGCGAAACATGGAAATCGATACAATATTGCCGTAAATAGCTATTTCTCCGGAAAGAGGAAATTTATCAAGAGGGACAAATTTTGATTCTCGGAGCGCTCTTGCGTCAGACTCCCCGAGGATATGCCCTTTTGCGCTCGTGTAAATTAGTTTGGAGTGAATTCCTTTTTGCGCGCGCTTTGGAATATAGTTTTCTCCATGCATTGGAAATGTTTCCAAAACATCATCGGCATTGGCGACGGAGCGCACCAGTCTTTCCTTTGTTTTTAAAAATTCGTCCTGAATTGTTTTAAGTCCGGAAATTCCTTCAAAAAATCTCACTCTCGGGCGTTCTCCCGCGGAAAGATACAAATTTCCAAGGCCAGGCAGGATTTTTTCCAAAACTCCAGCCTTTTCTTTATGCTCTTCTTCTTCTTTTTCCAAAACCTGTTTTAGATGTTCCGGATCCTCCGAACGGAACATTGTTTTGCCTTGTCCTGGGCTTGTCGAAGGGCCTTTTTCAAAAGACGTTGCAAGCCCCCTTTTCATAAGGGATTCTAGTTGTACATAGGTTGTGGGCCTTTTTAAGCCGGCCCGCTGCGCTATCTGTTGCGCCGTCGAACTGCCTAGTTCTAGCGCGGTCAAATAAACTTTGGCTTCGTTTTCCGAAAGGCCTATTTTTTTGAGTTCATCGAGCATCTTGATATTATACCACAGCTAGCGAAGCTTGAGGCTCCAAAGTTCTCCCGTGTTTTTGTCCTTGAATAGCAAAAATGAATCATTTTCCAAAACAATTGGGTCTACTGCGTCGCTCACAGTTTTTGCGTACAAAACCAGATCCAGGGTTTCTGTATCTATTGCTATTATGTTATCCAAAAATGACGCTTTGCCTTGCCACCATTCGTCCGGATATTTTCCGGAAGCGATAACGGAGGGAATTGCGCAGTAAACTATGTTTTTCTGTCCGCCAGCTGGCGGATTGCCGAAAGCGCATTTTTCTGCAACGGTTTTAAGCCCTAAACTTTTTTTATTTCCTGTTTTCATATCTAAGAAAAATAAGTCTAAATTAGAGTTGGTGTAAGCAACACTCGAGCCATCACTATTCCAAACAGCATCGAGTCCGGTTGATTCGGTAACTTTGGCAAAATTCCCCCCGCTCGCGTTAATTGTGTATAAAAATCCATTTACCGCGTAAGACGATTTGGTTTTAAGCGCTATCAGATTTTGCGATGACCACGAAATTTCGAGGTTTGGGATGTTGTTATCTAAAATTTTTCTTTGGTTCCCAAATGCGGAGTTGGCTACAAAAATATTTTCGGCAGTTTCAGTGCTGTTTATAAACGCCATTGATTTTGAGTCCGGCGAGAAGGCAACGGCGCCAACAGAATCCGGCAAAAAGTTGGTTTTGGGCGCGCTTTCGGAGTAGTCTACAAGTATTTTCCTAACTTCGTTATTCAAATTGTAAAAAATTACGGCTTTTTGGGAGTTTTTGGACCAGGTAACATCCAAAATTTGCGGTATGGTAAAGTTTGAAATTCTTATTTCTTGGTTTGAACCGTCGGCCTCGCGCTCAAACAAATGCCCCGGATTTTCCGCGATATTTTTGTGGTAGCGGGTTGTTGTTCCAGAAGCTGAAAAAGACGAAACTGCGTCGGAACTTAGTTTTATTAAAGTTCCGGCCGGCAGTTTTTGAGCTTCGGGTTTTGTGAAGGCGCCGGCTTCTTTGACCTCC